>Ga0181565_10002979_pt1 | contig 12968 bp, 11 predicted proteins | sample 101ome_16_FD_129661 | JGI IMG/M metagenome (GOLD analysis project Ga0181565, IMG submission 129661) | Coastal salt marsh microbial communities from the Groves Creek Marsh, Skidaway Island, Georgia - 101401AT metaG (megahit assembly) | ecosystem: Environmental > Aquatic > Marine > Intertidal... | reverse complement strand
TGGCAAAGGCGTGACAACGCCTGTTTCTTATATCAAAGCGGCCCTTCATCATCATGTGCCCTTAATCATGATGCGTATCCAGCGGATGCGTGGTTGTCAGTTTTCGGTGAGTCTAGAAAAACTGGACTGTGAGGCTATCATAGCAAAACATCCCAATGCTGACCCTGTTCTCGCTATCGCGACAGTGATCAATCAAAATCTAGAAAACTGGATCAGAGAAACCCCTGAGCAATGGTTCTGGCCGCATCGCCGCTGGCCAGAAAGCAAAGGGGAAGCCCCCTATGACATCGAATAAGTGGAATATTGATCGCATCTGCCGTTATGATGAAAATAAATTGGCCTGATCCGAATCATCAGGGGTATTTGTCTCTTTGTTCTTTGGGGCTTTTTTGCCCAAAGGCTTGCCCCCACCTTGCCCCGGCGGCTGATCTGTTCCGGTGATTTGCGCTTCCAGCCTGCCATCCGCAAACCGCAAATTGACCATATGACGGCTAGCCGCGTCTTTTGCGGATTTAAGAATACGGCCATCATCCGCATCACTAATCAGAGCGAATCCTCTGGCTAGCACCTTTTGATAGGACGATGCCTCAAGCAGCCGCCCGACTTGATCCAGTTTAGCGTCAAGCCTTTCAAGGATTTGCTCACCTCGGCGAAGAATTCGTCCCTCAAGCAGGGTGAGGTGATGGCGTTTTTGTTCCAACATACCTGTTGGGGCGGTTATCCCCTCTGTGATCCTACCAAGCCGCTGCACCTGATGAGATAAGAGACGGTCTTGCGCCTGATCCAGACGCAACATGATCTGGCCGGCGCGATCACGCGCATCGGCAATCTGTCCAGCCGGAGTAGGCAAACGATCAGCCAGCCCTTGTATCCGATGAGACAGACCATTCAGATGGCCGTCAATCACCCGCATATGATCGGCATCACTGGCATCCAAGCGTTGCTGGCGAAAGGCAATGGCCTCTCTGGGGTCACCAAGAGCGCGTTCAAGGGCGTTTAGCCGTTCCGCCTGTTGGCTATTGATCTGATCCGTTTTGCGATCAAGCCGCAATTCCCATTCTGTTAATTGACGCCGCAGGTCATTGCGAACAGGGGTTGCCAGTTCTGCCGCTGCGGTGGGCGTTGGCGCGCGCAAATCAGCCGCATAATCGCATAGCGTTGTGTCAGTCTCATGGCCAACGGCGGAAATAAGGGGGATATCGGATGCCGCTACCGCCCTGACAACGGCTTCGTCATTAAAGGCCATCAGGTCTTCTAGACTGCCGCCGCCGCGCGCCACAATAAGCACATCAGGTCGCGGAATATCCCCATCCATAGGCAAAGCATTAAACCCCTTGATCGCGGCAGTGATTTCCGCCGCCGCCGCGTCGCCTTGCACCAATACTGGCCAGACCAGCACATGCACAGGAAACCTGTCGCTTAAACGGTGCAGAATATCCCTGATGACGGCACCTTTTGGGCTGGTGACCACACCGATGACCTTGGGCATGGCTGGCAGAGGTTTCTTGTTGGCGGCGTCAAACAGCCCTTCAGACAAAAGCCGCTTGCGGCGTTCCTCAAGCTGTTTGAGAAACGCGCCTTCGCCTGCCAGTTCAAGCGACTGAACAACAATCTGATAACGCGATTGCCGCGAAAATGTGGTGAGTTTTCCAGTGATCACCACATCCAGCCCATCTTCGGGCAACATGGCCATGCGCGGCACCATAGTTTTCCAAATGACGGCTTCGAGAATGTTATTTTCATCCTTGAGTTTGAAATAAATATGACCTGACGACCATTGCCGGCATTCTGCGATTTCCGCCCTGACTCTGATCACATCAAAACTCTCAACGGCGCGTTTGATCGCCTGCGACAATTCTGACAGCGAAAAAACAGGTTGATTATCACTTGCGGAAAGGCTTTGGTCTTTCTGTTCCATACCATGTTATGCCATAGTGACGCGGATAAGGCCATTGGCTAGGTGCGATATGTGATGCAAAGGGGGTAAAAAATGAAAGTCTTGATTATTGGTGGTGGCGGCAGAGAACACGCCCTAGCCTATGCTATAGCTTCTTCACCTTTGCTCACCGAATTGCTAGCCGCCCCCGGCAATCCGGGCATAGCCCAGCTCGCCCGTTGTCTGGATTGCCCTGATGAGGAAGCCCTTTTTGCCGCCATCAAGGATGAAGCCGTTGATCTGGTGGTGATAGGCCCCGAAGCGCCATTGGTTGAGGGCTTGGCAGATCGGCTAAACGCCGCCGGAGTCGCTGTATTTGGGCCAAGCCAAAAAGCCGCTATGCTTGAAGGCTCTAAGGCCTTTGCCCGGGCGTTTTGTGATCGTCACCACATCCCTCAACCCAATTGGCAGCAATTCACCAACAGCAGTGAGGCGATTGCCTTTATCCAAGATCACCCTGCTGAGGGCCATGTGATCAAGGCGGATGGTCTGGCCGCCGGAAAGGGGGTGGTTGTCGCCGATACCAAGGCGGAGGCCATCGCCGCCATTACCAATATGCTGGATGACCAACAGTTTGGCGATGCTGGGGCATCTATTTTAATTGAGGAGCGCATCACTGGCGTGGAAGCCTCACTTTTTGCCATGGCTGATGGTGATCACGCCATTATGATCGGCACAGCACAAGATTACAAACGGGCGTTAGATGGGGATAAAGGCCCAAATACCGGCGGCATGGGTGCGGTTTCCCCTGCCCCTGCCCTTGATGCCCATCCGCATCTCACCGATCAGGTGTGGCGTGAAGTGGTAGAAAATGTCATCCATGGCATGAAAGCCGAAGGCATGCCTTATCAAGGTTTTCTCTATGTTGGCTTAATGATCACCCAAGATGGCCCAAAAGTGATCGAGTTTAATTGCCGTTTTGGTGACCCCGAGGCTGAGGTGATCTTGCCGCGTTTGGAAACCGATTTGCTTAGCGCACTTGTTGCCGCCACCAAAACACAGCTTCATCAGACCGCGTTGCAATTCAAACCCGGGGCGGCGGTGACCGTAGTGATGGCAAATGGCGGATATCCGGGGCCAATTACACCCGGTGGAGTGATCACCGGACTGACCGAGGATGCGATATCAAACAGCATGGTGTTTCACGCCGGAACGCAAAGGTCAGATGGGGAAATTATCGCCACTGGCGGCCGTGTTCTGGTGGTGACCGGATGGGGAGAGGATCAAGCCAGCGCAAGACAAACCGCCTATGCCCGTGTGAACACCATCAACTGGCCCAATGTGTATTATCGCAAAGATATCGCCAGTTAACGGCGGCGCGCAAAAAACGATTTCAGCATTTGGCGTGATGCCTCTGCCTTGATGCCATCATATATCTCTGGCTTATGATGGCATTGGGGGTGATCAAACACCTTAGCCCCATGAAAGACGCCCCCTGATTTTTCATCCCCTGCGCCAATATAAAGCCGTCTGATCCGCGCCTGGGCAATGGCACTGGCACACATGGCGCATGGCTCTAGCGTCACCCATAAATCACAATCGCTGAGACGGGGATTGTGACGCTTGGCAGAGGCTTCACGAAGGGCAAGAATCTCTGCATGGGCGGTTGGGTCACAATCGCGTTCCACCCGATTGCCTGCAACCGCAAGCACCGTCCCATCCGCGGCAACAACCACCGCACCAACGGGCACATCCTCGGCTTCCCCTGCCGCTTTGGCGGCGGCAAGCGCATCGGTCATATAATCTTGATAGGCTTGTGTTGTCTTCATACGAAACAGCATCGCATAATTCCGCCATTTAGGCTATGGTGGCGGCATGGCAAAATTACCACAGAAAACCGAACTAGCCGCGCTCTTTGACGCGGCCACCCAAGCACCGCAACGCCTAGCCAAACGCATCGCGGCGGCAGGGCTATGTTCTCGGCGAGACGCGGAACAATGGATCACTAACGGCCGCGTTAAGGTCGATGGCGTAAAACAAGACAGCCCAGCCATCAATGTGACCCATGAACAGGTCATCACCGTTGATAACACCCCTTTGCCAGTGATCGCCCCACCCCGTCTATGGCGATATTATAAGCCGCGCGGATTGGTGGTCAGCCACCGGGACGAAAAAGACCGCATGACTATATTTGATGCGATCAGAGACCAACATGGCGAAGATTTGCCCCGATTGATTAGCGTTGGACGCCTTGATCTGGATTCCGAAGGCCTGATCCTGCTGACCAATAGTGGGGCATTGGCGCGGTATTTGGAATTGCCCTCAACTGGCTGGATTCGCAAATATCGGGCGCGCGTTCATGGGCAAGTCAAAACTGACCATCTTGATCAACTCGCTCGCGGTTTGACCGTGGATGGGGTGCGTTATCGCCCCGTGGCCGCCAGTCTGGATCATCAGGCCAATAGCAACGCTTGGCTAAACATCGCTCTCAAAGAGGGCAAAAACCGCGAAATCCGGAAATTAATGGAACATTTCGGTTATCCGGTTAGCCGTCTGATCCGAACCTCATTCGGGCCATTCATGTTGTCACGAATGGAAGAAGGCGACATTGTTGAGGTTAAGGCCGCGGTCTTGCGTGATCAGCTTGGCCTTAAGAAAGCCGATCAGATATCTCAACCTGCGGCGACAAAACCGCAAGCCAAAGCTCGACCCAAATCACAAGCCAAAGCCCCTCTTAGCTCCAAAACGCCAACCTCTAAGGCTGGCGAAAAGAAACCAAGTCATCATGCGAATCATCAGCGGAAAAAAACGCGGCGCGACCCTTATCGCCCCTAAAGGCCAGATCACTCGCCCAACCGCCGATCGCACAAGGGAAATGATCTTCAATGTGCTTCATGGCGGCCGCCATGGGGAAGTGCTGGAGACGCCATTAGTGATTGATGCTTTTGCTGGCAGTGGGGCAATGGGGCTTGAGGCATGGTCAAGAGGCGCAAAGCGCGTGATTATGGTTGATCATGACCGATCAGCAAGATCAGCCATTACCGCCAATATCCAAAAACTTGCTGCTGGTGATGCCTGTGGCGTTATCGACCGCGACCTGACCAAGCCGTTGACTTGGCCATTTGGGGCGGCAGGGTTGCTTTTTCTTGATCCCCCTTGGCGCATCTCTGCTGATGAGGGGGATGTGTCACAACTTGCCCTCACCCAGCTCACAGACGCAAAAGCCGTCCTGCCAGAAGCGCTAGCCGTCATTGAACATGATCTGCGCTTCCCCCCACAACTGCCTACCGGCTGGATCGCCGTAGATAGCCGCAAAGCCGGACGCGCAGGAGTTATGTTTCTGCGTTATCACCCCGATTAGCGGCGACCAAAAAGTTTCTCAATATCCGCAAGGCTAAGATTTACGAAAGTCGGACGCCCATGATTACATTGCCCAGAACGAGGGGTGATTTCCATATCTCTTAACAGGGCGTTCATCTCACTGGCGTTGAGCGCTCTGCCAGCGCGTACCGAGCCATGGCATGAGATCGTTGCCAGAACATGATTGATGCGATCTTCAATGTTTTTGCTGGCATCCTGTTCCAGCAATTCATCCGCCGTATCACGAACCAATTGCTGAATATTTGCCTGACCCAAAATCGCTGGCGTCTCGCGTACCAGTATCGCGCCATCACCAAAAGCCTCAACCACCATGCCTAATTCAGCCAGCATCGGGGCGTGTTCAATCAAAATAGAAACCGCCGCCGCCCCCGGTTCCACCACCTCAGGGATCAGCAAAGCTTGGCGTTCCACTTTGCCTGCCTCTCGCTGAGCCTTTATGCGTTCCAGCACCAGCCTTTCATGAGCCGCGTGTTGATCCACCAGAACAATACCATCAGGGGTTTCTGCCACAATATAAGTTTTGTGAAGCTGTGCCTTTGCCGCACCAAGAGGATAATCGGCGAAACTATCTTCCCCCCTTTGCCCCTGATCATTATCGCTTGCGTCACCATAAGCTGTTTCGGTTTCTGCCAGCCTTGCGTCGGGGGCGGCATCGGTAAAGGGTAGCGCTTTGCTATATGAAGCAGGTGATTGCCAATCTAGCCTTGGGTGTGATGAGCCGCCGCGCCTCATGCCGCCATACCAAGACCCCCGGCTTGGCGCGGTCATTCCTATCGCCACTTGTCCTAATTGGCTGCTTGTTTGCCGGTTGCTGTCAATCGCGGCACGCAAGGCATTGATCACCAAAGAACGGATCATTCCCCCATCACGAAACCGCACCTCGGCCTTGGCAGGGTGGACATTGACATCCACATCTTGGGAAGGCAATCCCATAAACAACACCACAACCGGATGCCGCCCTTGGGGTAAAGTATCGGCATAGGCAGCCCTAACCGCGCCAATCAAGGTGCGGTCACGCACCGCTCGCCCGTTCACATAGAGATGAATAGCGGTCGCGGTGGATTTGTTAAAAGTCGGTAACCCTGCTAGCCCAGACACCGACACCTGATCCCGACGCGCATCAATTTCTAGCGCTTCATCCGCGAAATCCGCCCCCATCACATCACGGATGCGCGCCCGAATATCCTCACGAGCAGGAAGCACCATGGGCTGACGACCAGCATCGCTAACCGAAAAGGCAATGGCCGGATGCGCCATGCTAATTCGTCTGACCATATCAAGGATTTGTGCCGTTTCCGTGCGGTCAGTTTTCAGAAACTTAAGCCGTGCCGGTAGCGCGGCAAACAGATTCTCAACCACCACCCTCGTGCCTTTTTGCCGAGAGGCTGGTTGAAGATTGCCCATCTTGCCGTTTTCAATGTCTAGCATCCATCCGTTTTCTTCCGCCACGGCGCGGCTAGAGATTGTCATGCGGCTGACCGAGGCAATAGACGGTAACGCTTCACCACGAAACCCCAAATGGTGGATGGCCATAATATCTTCACCAGAGATTTTGGATGTGGCGTGCCGTTGAACAGCCATCTTGAGATCATCACCCGTCATGCCATCGCCGTTATCATCAACTGCTAACATGATGCGGCCACCGTTGGCGATAGCCACTTCTATTCGGGTAGCGTTGGCATCAATAGCATTTTCCACCAGCTCTTTAACCGCGCTCGCTGGGCGTTCTACGACTTCTCCGGCGGCGATCTGATTTATGATGTGGTCGGGAAGAAGACGGATCATCGGTGTTATTGAATCTCCACCGGCTCCTTTTCGATAGGATCAATACCGGGGGTTGGTGTCAGATTTAACGGCTTACCATCTTTGATCGCTTGACGGATGCGAAAGGCCTCTGCCTCCGCATTCAGGTCAGGGCCGACTTCTGGCTTACCCCCGAATAATTCTTCAAGGGGAATCCGCTTATCTAGCTGAATGCCCAATGTTTCTTCGTCAATAATGGCGCGAATATTATCTATCGCTTGATCAGTGCCAAACAATTCATCAAAATTACTGGCATCCGCAGATGAGGTGGTCAACAACACCTGAGACTGTGTGATGGCAGAATTGTTAATCTGCCCATTTCCGCCTTGGCCGGAGGCAATATCTTCATCAGAAACATCCCCCGGACGAAGCGAGAAATTCGGCGGCAAGGTCAAAGGCGGACGGATCACAACCTCAAACTCATCCGGTGAGGTCTTTCTGCCATTAATGGCATTGGCGCCACCACCACAGGCTGATAACACAAGCATTCCAGCCAGAAGCCCGCCAATTGTCAGGGTTCCTATTGAAGAATACCGTTGCTGTTTTGCCATTTTTGCCATTCTGATCCTGTCTCCTGAACACTATGTTCTGTCATCTTACTTCCGTCAAGGTGTTGCCAGCAGGGATTATATCTCATGATCATGGTTTTCGTCGCGCTGATCTTTACCTTGGCGCCAACTGCTATAAAGCATAAAACCAACCCCGATCACGATCACACTGTCCGCGATATTAAACGCAGGCCAGTGAAACCCTGCTGCATGAACATCAATAAAATCAACAACCTTTCCTAAACGGATGCGATCTACCGCGTTTCCAATCGCGCCACCAGCCATCATGATGGCACCCCATCGTCCCAGTGGCAACCAGTCCCTTGAAATATATGGCAGCAGCAGCCCAACGGCAACGGCAAAAAAAGTCAAGACAACGACCCCGATCGCACCACTATTGCCAAACATTCCAAAACTGATGCCTGTGTTATAGGCAGGACTGAAATTAAGGAACGGCATAATCGTGATCACGCGCGGCGGCGAAAAGATGAGTTCAAGCATGATCCCCTTGGTGAGTTGGTCAAGGGCAACCAAGCCAAGAACACTCAAATAGCCATGCCACCATCTAGCCGGAAATGACATCATGACATCGCCCGCAAAGGTGATGATCCCCATCCACCGATTGCACCAATTCCGGCAAGATTTTCCAACAACGGTCGCATTTATCCCCATCAGCAAGGGCAATCGTCACCCCCATATCCAGATGATCTTCATCCATATGGGCATCTTCTGGTGGCATACCGACAACAAGAGCCGCAGATGAGGTGATAAACACATCCGCCGCATCAAGACCCGCAAACGCATCAATAACCGCCTGAGGGGCATAGAGCGTGGGGTGCGCCTGAAGGGATGATTTCATCACGCCAGCGTTGCGTGCCTTTTCAATCGCCCCTGTGACCAGCAATCTGGCTTGGCGAATCTTTGCCCAGCGCAGACCAAGAGCCTCGTCCAGCCACTGATCCGGCAGATCAGGAAAGACTTGAAAATGAACAGAAACCTTGGGGTCTGGATACCGCGTCTGCCATGCTTCTTCGGCAGTAAAGGTCAAAATTGGCGCTAGCCAAACCACAAGCGTATCAAACACAATATCCATCACCGAGCGGCAAGCGCGGCGTTCGGTTGAGGCAACATCCCCACAATACAGCAGATCTTTTCGGATATCAAAATAGAACGCCGACAGATCACTGTTGCAGAAATGGTGGATCATGGTGAAAATCTGATGATAGTCATGTGCCGCCGCCGCTTTGCGAATTTGGATATCCATTTCTTTAAGCCGCATCAGCACCCAGCGTTCCAATCCCGGCATATCGGATGGATCAATCTTTTCGTCCGAGGAAAAACCTTCAAGGCTTCCCAGCAAATAGCGCAAGGTGTTGCGCAGACGGCGATAATGATCAACCTGACGCTGAATGATTTCTTTACCGATCCGCAAATCATCATAATAATCCGAATTGGCAACCCAAAGCCGCAGGATATCTGCCCCATTTTGGTCAATCACCTGTTGCGGAGTCACGGTATTACCAAGGGATTTTGACATTTTTCTTCCCTGCTCATCCAGAACAAAGCCATGGGTCAACACCGATTCATAAGGCGCGCGGCCACGCGTGCCGCAAGCCTCTAGCAAAGATGAATGAAACCACCCCCGATGCTGATCAGAACCTTCGAGATACATATCCGCAGGCCATGACATTTCCGGATTGTTTTCTAGCAAAAAGGCATGGGTTGAGCCTGAATCAAACCACACATCAACGATATCCGTGACCTGTTCATAGTCATCAGCCTCATAATCATTGCCCAAAAACCGGTTAGGTGCAGAGCTAAACCAAGCATCTGATCCTTCTTTTTGAAAGGCTTCCACGACGCGGTCGATCACCGCTTGATCACGCAAAGGCTCGCCTGTGGCTTTGTGAACAAAGACAGGAATAGGCACACCCCATGCCCGTTGCCGGCTGATACACCAATCTGGTCGGTTGGCAATCATGCTAGTTAAGCGTGTCTGACCCGAAGGGGGATAAAACGCGGTTTTGTTTAATTGCTCTAATGCCGTGTCACGCAGACCCGTGCTTTCCATCGAAATAAACCATTGCGGCGTATTACGGAAAATCAATGGCGCATGGCTTCGCCAAGAATGCGGATAAGAATGGTGGACTTCACCGCGACCGATCAAGGCGCCGTGCTCTGCCAGAATATCAGCAATCTTTTCGTTATCTTTTAACGCGCTCATGCCAGCAAAAATAGGGAGATGTTCCATCACCCTGCCATCAGCCCCGATGGTTTCTGGAACAGGCACGCCATGCGCTAGCCCAAGAACATAATCTTCTGCGCCATGACCCGGCGCAATATGAACAATGCCCGTCCCCTGATCGGTGGTCACATAATCAGCCGGCAACATCGGCACCGCATGATCATATCCATAGGCCGCCATCGGATGATCTAATATGGTATCCTTGAACATAGCAGGGGTAATATCCGCTAAACGATTCATCGCCGTAATGCCGCAAGCCTCTGCCACCTCAGCAGACAGCGCATCGGCAAGAACAATCTTTTCCCCCTTAACAGCAAGCGAATCTGTCGCAACCTCAGCAATCTGATACAGCCCATAAGATATGTCTTCGCCATAGGCGGTGGCACGGTTGCCCGGCATCGTCCAAGGTGTCGTTGTCCAAATAATGACCACCGCGTCTGAGAGGAGATCATGCTGGGTTTGGCGCACAGGAAAACGCGCATAAATCGTGGTAGAGCGGCGATCAAAATATTCAATCTCGGCTTCTGCCAAAGCCGTTTTTTCCACCGCAGACCACATCACAGGCTTTGATCCGCGATAAAGCGCACCATTCATTAAAAACTTGCCAATTTCGCCTGCGATCACCGCTTCTGCCGAATACGCCATGGTCAGATACGGGTCTGCCCAGTTGCCCATGACCCCAAGGCGCTGAAACTCATTTGATTGAACACCAACCCAGTGGCTGGCAAAGTCGCGGCATTCTTTGCGAAACTCCACAATTTCAACCTGATCTTTATCTTGGCCTTTTTTGCGGTAACTTTCTTCGATTTTCCATTCAATCGGCAAGCCGTGACAATCCCACCCCGGCACATAATTGGCATCCTTGCCAAGGCCAGATTGAAAGCGATTGATGATATCTTTCAGAATTTTATTCAGCGCATGACCAATATGCAGATTCCCATTGGCATAAGGTGGGCCATCATGAAGAATAAATTTTTCTGCCCCCTTGCGGTGTTCCCTTAGGCGGTCAAAAAACCCCATTTGGTCCCACATCGCTTGGATTTCTGGTTCTTTTTTCGGCAAGCCTGCCCGCATCGGAAAATCCGTTTTAGGAAGAAACACCGTGGCTTTGAGATCATCGGTCATAATCAGCTACTCAATTCTGTTTCGCGTGAAAGGCGCGAGCGCTTTCCACATCTTGCGCTATGTGATGGCGAAGATCGTCCAGATTGTCAAACTTTTGCTCAGGTCTGATAAAATCCAGACAAAATACATTAATCCTCTGATCATAAAGATCAAGATCAACATCAAAAAGATTGGCCTCTAATCGCACCGCTTTACCGGCAACGGTTGGCCTTACGCCGATATTCGCAACACCAGCGATCACACCCCTTTCGGGATAATCGGGAAAAGTGGCGGCAACCGCATATACCCCTAAAGGTGGGATCAAGTAATCCCCCAAAAGAACATTAGCGGTAGGAAAGCCAATGGTTCGGCCACGCTTATCCCCATGAGTGACAATACCGCTTAGAACATAAGGACGGCCCAACATTTCTGCCGCGGTGGCCATATCCGCCTCAGCTATGGCTTGCCGGATGCGGCTAGATGAAATCACCTCGCCCGATTGCGCTTCAAGCGGAATTTGGTGGGCGGTGATGCCATATTTTTGGCCTTGTTCCTGCATCATATCCATACCGCCACCACGCGCATTGCCAAAGGCAAAATCCTCACCAGCATAGATCGCCTTAACCCCAAGGGATGGCAATAAGGTGCTAACAAAATATGCTGCTGAGGTTTGACGCATGGCCTCATCAAAGGTGAGCCGGATGATCACCTTAACCCCGGATTCTGATAGCAAAACCAATTTGTCATGGTCATCTGCCAAGGCAAACCCCGGCAGATCACTGTTAAAAAACCGCCTAGGATGCGGCCGAAATGTGATTACCGCAGGGATCAGACCATGACCATGATTAACCGCCGCAGAAATCAATGTTTGGTGGCCTAAATGGACACCGTCAAAATTGCCAATCGCGGCGGCAAGACCCGTCTTGAGAAAAGGCGTCAATGGCTCAGGTATCGCCTGCCCCACCGCCCAGTCTATCACTAAACAATCAGGGGCAATAATTAAGGGGCGCAAGGTTGGGGAAATCATGGATAATTAAGACTTTCCAAATCGGTTTGCGTTATGACGCCATGGACTATACTTCGGTTTTGCCGCAAATCAACGCCTTTGGCTAGTCAGGCACAAAAATTAACGCTAGAATGTGATTTATGGACTTACTTAGCATATCATCTTTTGACACCCTCATGTCATCGGCGATCATTCAACAGTTGATCGGCTATATCGGCAATTTTACCTCAGGCTTGGTGATCATCCTTTTGGGGTTTTGGATCAGTGGCTATCTGGCCAAATTAATCCGCAAGCGTCTGACAAAAATCAAATCTTTTGACAACACCTTAGTTCCTGTTTTTGCCAGCACCATCCGCTATGCTATTTTGCTGGTGGCGATTGTTGCCGGTCTAGGCAGTTTTGGTATCGAAACCACCTCAATCATTGCGGTTATTGGCGCAGCTGGCCTTGCGATTGGTCTGGCTTTACAGGGCACGCTTTCGAATGTTGCTGCCGGGGTGATGTTGCTATTTATTCGTCCGTTTAAGATTGGTGACTGGATTGAAACCGGATCGGTGTCGGGCACGGTTAATGAAATTGGTCTGTTTTCCACCATCATTAATACTTTTGACAACATTTATATCTCTGTGCCCAATTCATCCATCTGGGGCAGTATCATTGTCAATCATTCGCGCTATAACACGCGGCGCATGGATTTAGATATCGGCATCGCCTATGAAAGTGATATTAACTTAGCGGAAACCGCGTTGATGAAACTTGCTCAAGATGAACGCGTGCTTACTGATCCCGCGCCACAATTTCTCGTCGTTGATTACGCGGCTAGTGCCATTACTGTTCGGCTTCGGCTTTATGCCCATGTGGACACTTACTGGCCGCTTTACTGGGAAATGATGCGGAAAATCAAAACCGCGCTTGATGATGCAAAAATCAGCATCCCATATCCGCAACGTGAAGTCAGGCTGATCACGGGAAGTGATGATTTAAGTTAACATAATTAGTCGTATA
>Ga0181565_10002976_pt1 | contig 12987 bp, 4 predicted proteins | sample 101ome_16_FD_129661 | JGI IMG/M metagenome (GOLD analysis project Ga0181565, IMG submission 129661) | Coastal salt marsh microbial communities from the Groves Creek Marsh, Skidaway Island, Georgia - 101401AT metaG (megahit assembly) | ecosystem: Environmental > Aquatic > Marine > Intertidal zone... | reverse complement strand
TGGCGGTTGAAAATGGTCACTTTGAGATGGCTATCGCACTGGTTGAGGCCGGGGCGCGCCCCAATGACACTTCAGCAGGATACGCTGCCTTGCATGCCATCAGCTGGGTGCGTAAGCCCGATCATGGTGAAGGCGTTAATGGCATGCCCCCTCCCGACACCACTGGTAGCCTGACTTCACTCGATTTCGTGCATCAGCTGGTGGAGCTGGGTGCTGAGGTGAACCTACCTCATCCCAAGGCAGGAGCGGGTTTGGGGGCTTTGAACAAGACCGGAGCAACGCCCTTTCTCCTAGCGGCTCGTACGGCTGACCTGCCTCTGCTCAAACGCCTGCATGCACTGGGCGGTGATCCCTCCATCTTGACTGCCGATCGAGTGACGCCGCTGATTGCTGCGGCGGGTCTGGGCACCCTGGCAGCAGGGGAAGTGGCCGGCACGGAGCCAGAAGGGTGGGGGGTGCTTGACTGGTTGATCTCGATCGGCGAGGACATCAATGCTGTGGACGCCAATGGTGAAACTGCCATGCATGCTGCTGCCTACAAGAACCTGCCTAAGGTCGTGACTTTCCTGGCCGATCATGGTGCTCGTGTTGATGTCTGGAATCAACCTGACAAGCATGGATGGACACCCCTGCTGATTGCTGAAGGCTTTCGTCCGGGTAATTTTAAACCCTCCTTTGAAACCATCGATGCCATCCATCAAGTGATGGTGGCCAGTGGGCTCACCCCTCCTCCGCTAACCAATCAGGATGGGGTGAACAACAGTGACTTTGGTCCGAGAAACCTCAAGTATCAGGGCGTGCCCAACCCTTGATCCATCCCGGCGTCTTTGCACTCATGCTTCAGATGCGGATGAAGCACCTCTGGCGATACATCCACAGCAGAATCAACCAGATCACCAGCAACACGCTGCCTCGTTGCAGCATGGCCTCATATGCGGGACCCAGCAGAAGAAACAGATCTGGGTGAAGATGGCGTGTCAAGTTGGATCGAATGAAACCGGCGCTCAACTGCCAGAGGACATAAAGCGTGATTGGGTTCAGACCGGCCACGATGAGGGGAAACGCCAGCCGGCGCCATTGCTTGATCTCGAGCAGCCAAACAAAAAAGGCCATCAGCCCGCAAACCCATCCCGTGCTCAGAAGGGTCCAGGAAGGTGTCCACAGACGCTTGATAATGGGGCACCACCCAAGGGCATCGATCAGTGTTCCCGTAACCAGGCAAAGCAGGCCTACCCCCAGCAGTCCCCATGCTTTTCTTTGCATACTCTGAGTTCCGCGCATCCATTGCCCAGCTAGGACACCAAAGATGATGGTGGCCACCGAGGGTAAGGCGTTGAGTGTCGTGTAGCCGCCTTGATTGAAGACAAAAGGGGTCTCTCTGGGGAATTGGTTAAGGAACCACTGATCCAGCCGTGCCGCCACATTGACGTGTTTGTTCCAATGGGCCGCGAAGCCTTCCAGCAAAGGTTCTCCGTGTGGAACGCTCATGGCTTCCCATTCCAGAGGTGTCTGGGTGGTCGGGTAGAGCGCAAAGAGGAGCCAATGCAGGGCCAGCACGCCTCCCGCAGTCAACCATTGGGCGCGGGGTGTGTTCATGGCTGCCCAGAAGGCAATGGGATAGGCCAGCCCAATCTGTGCCAGCACATTGGTGAACACCCATTGGGTTCGCGGGCTCCATGCTGAGGAGAGGAAAATGGCCAGAGCGATGAGGGTGATGGAGCGAAGCCAGGCGTGAGTCCACATGTTTGCCACGCTTTCTCCCCGCTCCCTTCGCTTGGCAAGGGACCAGGGTAGGGCGACTCCTACCATGAACATGAAGGCCGGTTGAATGAGATCCCACAACGTGCACCCTACCCATGGAGCATGTTCGGTGTGTTTTTCGAGCCAGCGCCACAGGTTGGAGTCAGGATGTTCCTTGGCCAGAGTGGCCATGCCCAACCCGCCCGATGCCATCAAGAGCATGATGCCTCCGCGCAGTGCATCCAGGGAATCCAGTCGGCCTTGCGCAGCTTCATGGGAAGAGGGATGGTTCATCCCTAACAGATAATGACCCTGACCCCCTCTGGCAATCCCTCTTCAACTCATGCCAAGCCCTTTTCGGGTGATCTCTCAAAGTGTCGAGGCAAGGCTCTCCAGCTCGAGGCGGTAAATCATACCCTCATAGCCGACTAGATAGACTTCCCCTTGTGCATCGGTAGCGAAGGAGGCGATGCCCATGGGCGAGGTGCCGATTTGAACGATGCGCTCGAGGCGACGCTCCTTGTGGGCCAGGGCCCAGATCCGGCGTGAGGTGTAGTCACCAAACACATACATGCCATAAAAGGGGGAGGTTTTTTCAGCACGGTAGACTTGGCCACCGGTGACCGAATTGCCCAGATCGCGATGGTAGGCAAATACAGGGGCTACGTAGTTTTCTCCTTCCCTGCGGTATTGTTGCGAGAAGGGTTCGAAGCCTTCCATCACATTCCAGCCGTGGTTTTCTCCCGCCATCACCACGGCGACTTCTTCCACGCGATCCTGGCCCACATCCCCCACCCAGAGCTCCTGGGTCAATGCATCAAATGCAAAGCGCCATGGCTCACGAAAACCATAGGCCCAGATTTCAGGCTGCACCCCGGGCATGCCAACAAAGGGATTGTCTTGGGGAATGCGGTAGGGCTTGCCATCAGGGGAAGGACGCACGTCGATGCGGAGGATTTTTCCCAGCAAAGTACTCAGATCCTGTCCGTGTCCGCGAGGGTCCCTTTGAGGTCCGGTGTCCCCCATGCCAATGTAGAGGTATCCATCGGGTCCAAATTGCAGGCAGCCCCCGCTATGGTTTTGCGTGATGCTGGTCATTCCCACCAGCCGTCGCGAAGGTTTCCCTGAGTCCTGATGACGCGTCTCAAGGGCCATTTTTTCCACGACGACCGTCACAATCTGGTTGGCCTCAAGCACCTGGTGCTTGAGGTAGTAGAGACCGTTCTTTGCAAAGTCAGGATGGAAAGCCAAACCAAGCAGTCCATTGGGGCCACGTTCAAAAAAAACCTCCTGGCTGAAATCCGCAAAACGATGTCGAGCCTGAGGTTCTTGCTGGGTGTCGATCCACCATAACTCTCCTTTCTGATGGTGCACCATGAATTGTCCGGAAGTGCCGGGGATGGCTTCCATGCCTGTCAGGCCATAACGTATGTCGCCCGGCTTTTCCACAAAGGCATGGGGGAAGCGATCGGCCTCTTCAAAGAGGGGTTCCAGTTTCACGGGTGGGTCGAGCAGGGGAATGGCATCGGGCATGCCTGCCATGGCGACCTTCGATGCCACAGGTCTTTTGAGCGATACCAGGTAGGCCACCAAATCGGAAAAGTCCTGCGGCTGCATCCCAAGCTCGAGGCCTTCGGGCATCAGACTGATGGTGCTGATGGTATGTTCGGCGATGCTGGAGGTGGGAATGGTCTGACGCTGGCCATCGGCCCCCATCAGTTCCCAATGACTCTCGCTTTGATCCTTGAGGATGCCTTGGATCGTTTCCCCGTCGACTCTCTCGAGGCGATGGGTGGCATAGCCGATGGCTAGATGACGGGAGGGGTAGAGGATGGATTCAATGAGGTCCTCGCGCGGGTGACTTTCTCCTACCGTGCTCAAGTCAGGACCTGCCTTGGAAGCCGATCCATCCAGAGAGTGACATCGGATGCAGGCGGTAGCCCCCTCGGCGTGGAACCACTGCTTGCCCTTTTGGGCATCGCCTGGCTGGTTGATGGCGGCCGTGCGATAGGTGGTTTTGTTCAGCTCTGTCGAAGACTCCTGAGCATGGATCAGAACAAGCCACCCAAGGCACAGAAGCGACCTCGCAATCCTCGGGAATGCCCTCTTCCAGGATGGGTTCCAGGCACGTTTCATGACTGCATGGGATGGCCTGAACGGATCATGGGGTGATTTAAACGTTTGATTGCTGTTTTGTGGAGCTTTATCGCAGTGCTTTGACTCTCCCATCTCCTCGTACGAGTCGGCATGGGAACTTGCCTTCAGAGGATCCCATTCTATCATTGGGTAATCTCTTCTTTGATCTCATTTTGTCGATGAACACCAAGAATCATTTACTTTACATGCCCCTGGGTTGGGTGATGGCGTCGTGGCTTTGCCAGCAGGCCTGGGTCTCGGTAGCTCAAAACCCCTCCCAGGATTACCCCGTCCTCGCACCGCCCGCTTCGATAAAGGCGCCCGACTTCTACAGCAAGTATGTCGATGCCAAAGGATACCCGGTGCTGGCCTCCGATCAGGTCAATGATTACGCGGTCAAGGAAGCTGCCTATCTGATCGATCGCATGTTGCTCAAAAGGCCGGACATCAAGGAGGCAATGGTTGAGAGTGGATCCCGGATGGTGATTCTGGCCCACAACGAGTTCACCACCGATCTCCCCGAATTCGCTCACTTTACTCCCAAGGATTACTGGGATGCCCGAGCCCGGGGGACGGGAGGTTCTGCCACCGATCCCTACTGCAGTTGTGGGGAAGAAAACCTTCTCGGGTATGAAGGGGATCCCTATCAAGCCGAGAACATTCTGATTCATGAATTCGCGCACAACATCCACCTTCGTGGCATGCCCAAGGTAGACTCAACCTTTGATGGTCGCCTCAAGAAAGCCTACGAAGCGGCGATGGCCAAAGACCTTTGGGAAGGCAAATATGCTTCGGTCAATCATCATGAGTATTTTGCCGAAGGGGTTCAGTCCTGGTTTGACAACAATCGCCCCCCTGACCATGACCACAATCATGTCGACACCCGCAAGGAACTCTGGGAGTACGACCCCGCCTTGGCGGCCCTGTGTGAGGAAGTTTTCCTGGATACCGAGCTGACTTACACCAAACCAGCCACTCGCCTCACGGGTCACCTCGAGGGCTATGATCCCTCCAAGGCCCCTTCCTTTGAGTGGCCTTCAAGGTTGGATGAGGTGCGTCATGCCATTCGAGAAAAAGCTCGTGCACGTGGGAAGGTCTCTGACACCTCGGAAGAGGAATAAGCCAGAGGGGGATCGAGACTCCCTTCATTCATGTTAATTGGGCTTGAGCCCTGGTTTCCATATGGTTGATGAAACCTTTCGAGGAGGTTTCAGCTCAATAGTAGAGCTTTTAAATCGTTCCTGCTCTCACCTTGGCGTTTGGCTTGTTCACCTTAGACTGGGTTGATGGAGCCGATTAAAGGATCGTAAAAATTTTCTTTTTTGTCATCAAACTTGCATGGAAGCTGCTCTGATTGATCCTGATGATGACTCGAAAAGCCCTTTTTTCCATCGCATCGTTGTGGCTCGGGTTGGTGGCAGGTGTCTCGAGTGTCCATTCAGCAGCATTGATTCCCACCGAGGCAACCTGGTCCTACTGGACCGGCCTGGAGGCTCCCTCCCTTGAGGCGCCTTTCTGGGTCGAAAAAGGTTTTGTGGATGCCTCTTGGCAGAAGGGATCGGCTCCCTTTCGCTATGGAGATGGTTCAGGCGGTACCCTCATCGAGGGTATGCAGAACACTTTTTCCACTTTCTTTATTCGCCGCAGCTTTCAGGTGACCGATCCAGAACAGATCGAGGCGCTGAACCTGCATATGGACTATGATGATGGTTTCGCCCTCTGGATCAATGGAAGGCTTACACACCAGGTCAATGCGCCCAATGCCATTCAACTCGAAAGCCTTGCCACTGCCAGTCATGAGTCAGGTGTGTTTGAAACTTTTTCTCTGGATAAGGCCATTGAATATCTGATCCCTGGTGAAAATCTCATCGCCATTCAAGGTTTCAACACCACCCTAGGAAGCAGTGACTTCATGCTGCATCCCGAACTTTCTTATGAAACGCTCGATGCGCAGCCACCGGTAGTGATTTCATTGGATCCTCCTCCCGGTTTAGTTGAATCTTTCTCTGGTGTAGATGTTGTTTTCAACGAACCAGTAACCGGAGTGGATGCGGGAGATTTGACCTTGAATGGTCAACCAGCAATCCAGGTGAGTGGAACAGGTGAGTCCTACCGCTTCGTCTTTGATTCGCCTGATGCGGGCCCTTTTACCCTGGGCTGGGTTCCTGATGCAGGCATTCACGATCTGGCCCGCGTTCCCAATGTTTTGGATGTCACAGCGCCTGATCAGACTTGGCAGTATCAGTTGCTGGATCTGAGTGCGCCTTATGTGGCTCGCACTTTCCCGGCTCCAGGGCAGAGGATCCAAAAGTTTGAGGGTGTCGAGGTGCTTTTTTCCGAACCTGTGTTGGGAGTGGATGCGGGAGACTTGCTGGCCAACGGCATCCCAGCCATTTCGGTGGAAGGAATTGGCGCAGGGCCGTATCGCTTTGTGTTCGATCCCCTTTCCCAGGGATCAGTGAATTTAAGTTGGGCAATGGATCACGGTATTGAGGACCATGCCTCTGAACCCAATGCGATGCAGGCCAATAGTTGGCATCACGATGTTGACGCACAGGTGTCCTATCAGGGTGTGATGATTTCAGAAATCATGGCATCCAATCAGAGTGGCTTGCTGGACGATGATCGTGAGCGGGTTGATTGGATTGAGCTCCACAACAGCAACCCCTTTGAGGTCTCGCTCAAGGGTTGGGCTTTGAGTGATCATCCTGCGGTGCCAGATCAATGGGTTTTTGGTGAGGTGACCATGGCCCCCAGGTCCTACCTATTAGTTTTTGCTTCAGCTAAGGACCGTCCCGGAAGACGCCTTGGGGACGGACCTCACACCAACTTTCAACTCAGCCGAGCCGGGGAATTCCTTGGTTTGTATAGTCCAGAATTCCCTCGACAACTTGTCAGTGATCTAGGTGATCAGTTTCCTGAACAGCGAATGGATGTTTCTTATGGTCGGCATGATACGGGTTCGTTGGTCTACTTTGCTTCTCCCAGCCCAGGTTCTGCCAATGGAGGGGAAATCCTTACCAGGATGCTGCCTGAACCACATTTTAGTGCCGGAAGAGGTTTCTATGACCAAACCATCGAGGTAGCGCTGTCATCCTCTGTGGAAGGGGCTCAAATTCGATACACGACCGATGATTCCGAGCCCACCGCGACTTCTGGTATGATTTACTCAGGGCCGTTGAGCTTATCCCGCAACACGGCTCTGCGGGCGGCTGTATTCAAGCCAGGCTGGCTCCCCTCCAAGGTGGTAACCCATTCCTATTTCTTTCGTGTCAGGGCGATGGAAGGATCCCTGCCTATTTTATCCCTGACGACTGATCGATCGAATCTTTTTGGCCCCAGTGGGATCATGGAGACCAATCCACGGAACACCAACAAGCGTGGTAGGGCATGGGAGCGTCCTGTGACGGTGGAATACTTCCTTGCAGATGGGACGCCTGCTTTCCAGGTTGATGCAGGCCTGCGTATTCAGGGAGGGGCCTATGTGCGTGATCGTTACGATCCCAATGGAGGGCTTCCCTTCAGTAAATACTCCTTCCGCCTTTATTTCAGGGGAGATTATGGAGTGTCTGCCTTGAGTTACCCTCTTATTGGTCGATCTCCCGCTGAAAACTACAAACAGATTGTTTTGCGTGCGGGGATGAACGATCACTCTGACCCTTTCGTGGTGGATGAGCTGGTCCGACGCTTATCCGCTGACATGGGGCAGGTTTCCAGTCAGGGCACACTGGTGCGTCTCTACATCAACGGATCCTACAAAGGATATTACAATCCCACCGAGCGCATTGATGAAGACTTTCTGGACACCTGGCAGGGTGGCCAGGGGGATTATGACATCATTGCGCAGTTTGGAGAGATTCGTGCTGGCACCGCAACGGAGTGGAATCGTCTCAAGCAAGTCATGAGTCGGGATCTCTCGGTAGCGTCCAACTACCAGGCGGCTGCGGCCCTGCTCGATGTGGATGCCTTCATTGATTACCTGCTACTCAACATCTACGTGGGCACTCGCGACTGGCCACACAACAACTGGCGTGCGGCCCGAGAACGTGTCGATGGTGCCCGCTGGCGTTTCTATGTTTGGGATGCAGAGTGGTCTTTTTTCAATCAGGGAGGATCGGTCAATCACAACACCTTGAAAACCGAGTTGGCCGTCAATCAGGATATCGCTAATTTCTATCAGTCCCTTCGTGCGAGTGCGACTTTCAGGACCCGGTTTGCCGACCGTGTTTTCAAGCATTTCTACGGGCAGGGTGCTCTGAGCGATGAGCACATCCTGATGCGGTTTGAGGAGCTGCGTGATGCCCTGTCCGCAACCAAACAAATCAACAACAACATCGCCACAACCTGGATACCAAGGCGACGCGGCTACGTGCTGGAACACTTGGCTCAGGAGGGACTGTTTCTTCAGGATAATGTGCCCATCTTTTCCAGCCCCTCTGGCGGGTTGCCATCGGGTCAGCTGGAGCTCGATGCTGCGGATGCTGAGGTTTACTACACACTGGATGGCTCAGATCCGCTTGTGCCTCAATCCATCGTCGGAACCCCGAAACTCCTGGTCGGAGAACAGGCTCTGAAATATGCCAAGGTACCGACCGATAGCAGTATCGGTTTTAACTGGAGAAACCCTGATCGTCCTTTCGATTCGACTGGATGGGTGACTGGACGAGGTGGGATAGGTTACGACGAGTCGACCGCTTACCGATCGCACATTGGGCTGGATGTAATGAGCGCCATGAATGAGCGCAACACATCAATTTATGTTCGGATTCCATTCAATATGCAGGCCTCCGGTATGGCGGCCTTGAGCTACCTCAACCTCAAGGTCAAGTATGATGATGGTTTTGTGGCCTATCTCAATGGGCGACGCATTGCCAGCGCCAATGCGCCAACAACCTTGCAATGGAATAGTGCAGCCACAGCCGATAACCCCGATTCATCTGCTGTGAATTATCAATCGTTCAATGTCAGTGAACACATCATGCGCCTCCGTGATGGGACTAATATCCTCGCGATTCAAGGGTTGAACCGTCAACTCACCAGCTCTGATTTTCTCGTCGATGTGATCCTGGAGGCTGGAACCCTCGAGGCAGGCAAGGTGGCTGATGGGGCTATCCTTTATCAGGGACCCATTAGCGTGGATGAGGTGATGGATATCCGGGCTCGCAGTTTAAAGGATGGTCTCTGGAGTGCCCTCAATGCAGGGGTGTTTTATCCTGGAGGCCGGATTTCACCGGTGTCTTTCACTGAAATCATGTACCACCCTCCGGGAGGAGATGCCTTTGAGTTTGTCGAATTGACTCATTTCGGGCCCGTGGCTGCTGACCTCTCGCGACACTCCCTCGAAGGATTGTCCTACACTTTTCCTGCGCAAGCCATCATGCCACCTGGAGCTACTTGGGTCCTGGCTTCAGACCGGCAGATCAATGCCTTTGCTGAGCGTTATCCCGATGTGGTGATTTACGATACCTATTCAGGAAGCCTGTCCGATGGGGGTGAAAAGCTGATCCTACGCGATGCCGATGGCTTTCCCATCAGTGGCACTCGATACGGCGATGATGGGCCCTGGCCTTCTGTTGCCGACGGTGGGGGAAGGAGTCTCGAGCGCGTTTGGGCTGACTCAGATCCGACGCTGCCATCCAGCTGGATGGCAAGCCTGCAATCCGGTGGAAGCCCTGGTGTCTTTCATCCGCTGGTTGCTCAACCGGGGCTGGTGATCAGCGAAATCATGGCCTCCAGTCGTTCCCTTGCCGCTCAAGGGGAGCCGGACTTAAGACTACCCGATTGGGTGGAGCTGGAAAATAGAGGACCCACTCCTTTGCCACTTCAGGGTATTCAATTGCAGGATGGATCCGGTCGCACACCTTTTGTCTTTGAACAACAGGAAACCCTTGCTCCAGGGGAGCGCCGGGTGCTTTGGCAGAAAGGGGATACTGACCTGGGTGAATTGCCCTTCGGTCTGAATCGCGAAGGGGATATGCTTGTGCTGAGTGATTCAGCTGGGCTGCGCTTGGATGCGGTCACCTTCGGGAGGCAATTGGACAACCTTTCTTTGAGTCGTCACCTTGAGGGTCAGTGGGGGCCAGGGCTACCCACCCCTGGTTTGGTCAACCAAATGATTGTCACGGCCGATGCCTCTTACCTTCGCATCAATGAAATGATGTCTGATCCCCTGGCTGGAGAGAATGATTGGGTTGAACTGATCAACACTCACCCTAATTTGCCACTGGCGCTGACTGGTATCCATCTCCAATTGGATGGGCAGTTACAGCCCGGTTTCCCCATCGCTTTTCTGGAGCCACAGGGCCTACTATTGCTTCAGCAGGATGGCTTAGGTGAAATGCCTTCTCTCTGGTTTGACCTTCCATCAACAGGAGGCGAGCTGGCCTTGGTTGATGCTGCCGGTGAGGTCATGGACGTGCTGGACTACGCCCCTCAGATTCAAGGCCATTCTCTGGGGAGGTATCCTGATGGGTCTGGAACATTTCAGACATTTGCTTCAAACAGCAGCCCAGGGCAACCCAACTATCGTTGGAACGGAGCTCAAGTCCAGTTCACCGAAGTGATGGCACGAAATCGGACGCTGCGTCTGCCAGGCATGGAGGGTACCCCTGACTGGATTGAACTCCATAATCCCTCGACGCAATCGGTCGATCTGAGCGGGATGGTGTTGCGTCTTGATGGCAAGGAGCTCTGGTCCCTCCCTGAAGGGCTCAGCATCCAGCCTGGAGGCTGGTTCGTGCTGTGGATGGATGGTGAAGACCTGGTGCGCCGAGGGGACTTCGATGGTTGGGTGATTCCTAGATCACTCCCTGCGATGGGTGGCTTGTTGGAATGGCTCCATCCCGATGGACGCCTGATGGATCGCTTGCATTATGGGTTGCAAGTGGCAGACCAGGCTATTGGCGTGCAGGGAGATCAGTGGGGTTTGCTACGTGATCCTTCTCCGGGCTCCGCTAATGGGATGTTTGCTGCGCTTGATCCTGCCATGTCACTGCGCCTGAATGAATGGCATGGTGGTGAAGGCAGCGACTGGCTGGAACTTTATCATGCGGGCACCCAGCCGGTAGCGTTGGGGGGCTTATCCTTGAGCGACGATTTGTCGCTTGCTGGTCGAAGCAAGCACCTGATCGATGCCCTCAGTTTCATCGGCCCCGGTAGCACCCTTCGTTTCCTGGCTGATGGACGCCCCACCCAGGGAGCCAACCACTTGAGCTTCCGTATTGCCTCTCAGGGAGAATCACTTGGGCTCTACAATCTAGATTCGAAACCAATCGATGAAATCTCCCTGGCAAGGACACCTACAGAGGGTGGATCAAGTGGTCGCCTACCCGATGGCGCAGAGCAGGTGGTTGCATTCTCGCCGAGTGAAGCGTCACCTGGTTTTCCCAATGCTTTGGAGGTGGATTGGCTGAGTATTCAAGAATTTTTGCCCATTCCTGGACCCGCTCAGGAACAGGCCATCGAGGTCTTGAATAGTGGGAGCCAGTCGATAGATCTTTCGGGTTGGTCACTGGGCTCAGCGGAAACCTCCCTGAATGCGTTTGTCCTGCCAGCAGGCAGTGTGGTTCCAGCTGGTGGATTGCTTGTGATTTACCAACAAGACTGGCTGACAGGAGCCGGTCCGGTAGAACTACCCTGGATACCAAGTCCCTCAGATCGCCTTTATCTTTCCCAAAACGATTCCACTGGCTTGGCAACTGGTCGTCGGGTAAGCCTGCCAATGCGTGCTTCGATCGCAGGCCAATCGATTGGTCATTACGAGACCAGTGATGGCTTTCGGTTAGGAACCCTGGCAAGCCCCACCTTTGGTGAGCATGCCTCGACCAGCCTGGAAACTTTTCGCCTCGGCATGGGAGCACCCAATACGGGCCCCTGGCAGGGAGCCATACGCATCATCGAAATCATGCCTGGCTTACCTTTGGGAGACTCACCCAGCGATTCGCTGGAATTCCTTGAATGGGCCAATCTTTCGAGTCAAACCGTCCTTCTGAGTCAAGCGACCGATTCCGGGCTAGGCTGGCGCCTGCGCGGGGGGGTCCAACTGAATCTCTTGGGGAATCTAAATCTGCCAAGCCAAGGGGCGATGGTGCTGGTGCCCTTTGATCCTCTCATTGATACGTTGCAATGGGAACAGTTTCAGCATCGTTGGTCGCTGCCAGCTGGTGTTCGAGTGTTGGGGCCCTACCTTGGAGGTCTCTCCAGGGAGGGGGAAACCATACGATTGGAAACCTTGAGGCAGGTTGCTGATCCTAGGTATCCAGACCAGCCCTACCTCCAATGGATTGTAGCTGATGAAGTCGCCTATCAAACCCAGGCTCCCTGGCCTCCTATGCATGCATCGATCGGCATATCAAGCTTGAGGCGAATCCAAACCGATGGCCCAGGTAGCGAACCCTGGCAATGGACCCTGTCTTTACCGACACCCGGCTGGGTCGAAAAGGCTACAAGCTCTGTGGAACAAATTCAGTGGTCTGAGCAGGGGATTATCCTGAAAATAACCACGCAGTCTGAGCAGCCCCTCTTGATCGAATACGCCGATACCCTGGATCAATCGGATTGGATGCTGTTAAAGCGCCTGGTTGGAAACGGTGAACAGATCGAGGTCCTAGATGCTTCCTCAGGCAGCTCACAACGCTTTTACCGTATCCGTTTTCCTTGAGCTCAGGGATTGGGCTTAGGTCACTCCCCTGGCTTCGGTGAATCTGAAGCCATGTTCAGTGCATCGGCTAGCAGGGGAATCCAGACACCCTGTTGTTGAACCATGCAAGCTGTGATCGGTGCGTTGACGTTGATCTGGCCTTGCTTGGATTGGATTGAGGTCGCCCGGAATGAGCTACTGGTTGCGTGATTACCCTTGAGTCGTAGGGTTTATGCATTTTTCTGCTTGTCATTGTTGGTGTGACTGATAGTTTCCTTCGCTCTATTTATGAAGAGTGACATTCATCCTGAAAGCTACCGCCCCGTTGTTTTCAAAGATTCCGCTTCGGGATTTAGTTTTTTGAGCAAATCCTGCGCCCGTACTACTCAGACCGTGAAATGGGAAGATGGGCAGGAATACCCATTGGTGATCCTGGGTATCAGCAGTGCCTCGCATCCTTTCTACACCGGTCA
>Ga0181565_10002969_pt1 | contig 13002 bp, 13 predicted proteins | sample 101ome_16_FD_129661 | JGI IMG/M metagenome (GOLD analysis project Ga0181565, IMG submission 129661) | Coastal salt marsh microbial communities from the Groves Creek Marsh, Skidaway Island, Georgia - 101401AT metaG (megahit assembly) | ecosystem: Environmental > Aquatic > Marine > Intertidal... | reverse complement strand
TGCCCTATAGTTTCAACTGATATTGGAGGCATTTCTGAGGCTATTACTAATGGGCGTGAAGGAGTTCTTGTTAAACCGGGATCGAAAGACTTGCTCGTTAAAGCATTAAGTTTACTAATTAATGATTATACTAAACGAAAAGAAATGGCAGTTAACGCACGCAACCGATTTATCCAAAATTTCACACTTTCAAAAATGCATCATCGAGCAAATAAAGTAATGATGGGATCTGAATTCTTATAAAAATGATAAATTGGTTTAGCAGGCGAACAATTTTGAGTGCTACAAATAGATAGGTACAAATTATGACTTCAAAACATGCAATTATATTAGTCGGTGGTAAAGGTACACGCTTGAAACCCTATACTGTGGTATTACCCAAGCCATTGATGCCAATCGGTGAGTATCCAATTCTTGAGGTGATTGTTCGACAATTGGTGCGAGCAGGCTTTAGCAGAATAACCATGGCTGTAAATCATCAAGCGGAATTAATTAAAGCCTTTTTTGGAGACGGCAGCAAATGGGGTATCCATATCGATTATTCCCTTGAAGATGCTCCGCTTGGTACTGTGGCCCCGTTAAAACTGATGCCTGATTTACCTGAAAATTTTTTGCTGATGAATGGTGATATATTAACCGACTTAGATTTCGACGATTTTTATTGTAAGCATGTGTTAGGCAAGCATTTGTTTACGATTTCATCCTATCGGCGTCAGCAAAAGATTGATTATGGTGTCTTGGAAACCAATGAATTGGATCATTTGGTCGGTTTTCGAGAGAAACCTGAAGCTGAATACCAGGTGAGTATGGGTATCTACATGCTGAGCAAGGCAGTCTTGGATTTTATTCCTAATGAAGGTGCGTATGGCTTCGATGATCTCATGCTCAACTTGATCAAGGCAGAGCGCAATGTAAACGTGCAAGATTTTGATGGTTATTGGCTGGATATTGGCCGCCCAGATGACTATATGCAGGCCATTAATGAGTTTGATGTAATGAGGAGCAGATTCATCGATGACTAAAATACTAATCATCGGGGCGGCTGGGTTTGTTGGTAGTCACCTGGTTAAAAAAATTAATGAAATAGGTCAAGACGAAGTTATTGCCATCAAGAGTAGTGCGGGTGATGTTAGTGACCCAGCAACTTGGAAAGCATTACCACAGGCCGATATAGTTATTCATCTTGCGTCAAAAACATTCGTACCCGATAGCTGGCTTGAGCCGGTTGAATTTTTCCAAACGAACATAAATGGTGCTATAAATGCCTTGGAATATTGTCGATTACATCATGCCAGACTTATCTATATAAGTTCGTATCTTTACGGTAACCCCAAGGAATTGCCCATTACTGAACGAGCTGAAGTTAAGGCAAGTAATCCGTATATGCAGTCAAAAAAGATGGCAGAAGATATGTGCAGTTTTTATTCCGAATACTACGGGGTGGCTGTCACTGTATTACGACCTTTTAATATATATGGGCCAGGGCAAAGTAATAAATTTTTAATTCCATCAATTGTTGAGCAGATTTTGGAAACTGATTCGGTAAAAATAAGAGACTTAGGTCCTAAACGAGATTACCTATACATTGAAGACTTGATTGAAGCGCTAATCCGTGTGATAGCCATGCCGCAGAAATTTGAAATTTATAACATAGCTTCAGGTACCAGTTATTCTGTGCAAGATCTTGTTGATATTGTAAAAAATATCACGCAAAAAAGTGTTTCTATTCATTCGGAGGGAATTAGACGTCCTAATGAGGTAATGGATACAAGGGCAGATATTAGCAAAGCAAAAGTTGATCTTGGATGGCAACCTCATTGGTCGCTTGAAAAGGGGCTTAAAGCAATGATTGATTTAAGATTAAGTTACATTTCTAATTGAGGTAAAAATATGAAAACAGTTATTCTCTGTGGTGGACTAGGCACTCGCCTTGCCGAAGAAACTCAAATTCGTCCTAAACCCATGGTTGAGGTTGGTGGACGCCCTATCCTGTGGCATATTATGAAAATATATGAACGCTTTGGTATGAATGATTTTGTTCTGGCGTTGGGTTACAAGGGCGAGTTTATTAAAGATTACTTTCTTAATTACCATCCACGCATGAGTGATTTAACTGTGCACCTTAAAAGCGGTCAAGTGGACTACAGTAATCCAACTGCTGAAGATTGGCGTGTATCATTGATTGATACTGGAGCTAGCACAATGACTGGAGGGCGTTTATTACGTCTTAAATCACAGCTTGAATCTGGCGGTACATTTATGCTGACTTACGGTGATGGCGTTGCCGATGTGGATGTTGGGGCATTGCTTGCTTTTCATCGTAGCCATGGTCGACTAGCCACGGTGACTGCAGTGCGGCCTGCGGTTCGCTTTGGTGAGTTGACGGTTAAAGATGAGCAAGTGATTAACTTTCACGAAAAACCACAAGCTGCTGAAGGTTGGATTAATGGTGGTTTCTTTGTATTTGAACCAGAAATTTTTGATTTTATTGAGGGAGATACCACTTTGCTGGAACGTGAGCCATTGGAAAAAATTGCCCAAGCCGGTCAGTTGTTCGCTTATCACCATCCCGGATATTGGCAGTGTATGGATACCATACGAGATAAGCAGGCGCTGGAAGATTTATGGTCAACAGGCAAGGCGCCATGGAGTGATATATGATTTGTTTTGATGACGTTTACCGTGGCCGTCGGGTATTGGTGACAGGCCATACAGGGTTTAAGGGTTCTTGGCTGTCTTTGTGGCTTAAACATTTGGGTGCTGAGGTTGCAGGCCTTTCTGATGATATACCTAGCGCTCCATCTAATTTTGAGTTGTTAGGTCTTGATCAGAGTTTGCAACATTACGTTGGTGATATGCGTGATATATCGCGCTTAGCGAAAGTAATAGATGACTTTAAACCTGATATGATTTTTCATCTAGCGGCGCAAGCACTAGTGCGACGTTCTTATGCTGATCCAGTTACCACCTTTGAAACAAACACTATGGGTATGGTTAATTTGCTTGAGTGCGTGCGAACTAGGCCATGGATTAGTGCCGCTGTGCTGATTACTAGTGACAAAGCTTATCGCAATGTTGAATGGTGCTGGGGTTACCGTGAAACTGATGCGCTAGGTGGCCATGATCCTTATAGTAGTTCAAAAAGTTGCGCTGATCTTGTAGCTCAATCTTATTTTCATAGTTATCTACGTCATACTCCTACACGCATTGCTATCACTCGTGCAGGCAATGTGATTGGCGGCGGCGATTGGGCTGATGATCGAATTGTGCCAGATTGTATTCGTGCTTGGTCACTAGGTGAATCGGTTGAAGTCCGAAGTCCACAGGCTACACGCCCTTGGCAACATGTGCTTGAGCCCTTGAGTGGCTATCTTTGCCTAGGTGCAAAACTTTTTCAACAGGCTGATGGACTTAATGGCGAATCGTTTAATTTTGGACCCGACGCCAATGTAAATCAGACAGTAGCTGAATTATTGGATGCTATGTCTTGTAGTTGGCCTAATGTGCAATGGCAGGTTCCACAGGGGTGTGAGGATGGCGGTCATGAAGCTCAACTACTTAAACTTTCATGTGATAAGGCTCTTTTTCATTTGAACTGGCAGGCAGTGATGCAGTTTCCAGAGACTGTATCTTTTACTGTAGATTGGTATCGTAGCTGGCATGAGGGGCAGCAGGATATGTTTAGTTATACCGTTGACCAGATTAAAGAATATTGTCAAATCGCTAAGGAAAGAGGTGCCGCATGGACTCAGCAGCAAGAAGTGTGACTAAGATAGAAGGCTTAACAAATGTTGTATTACGCGAATTGACCGATGAACATGGTTCCGTTTTGCACATGCTACGTAGTGATGCTACGGATTTTATAAAGTTCGGCGAATGTTACTTTTCTGAAGTTCTACCTAGTGCTATAAAAGCTTGGAAACTACACACTAAACAAACGCAAAATATTGCGGTGCCAGTTGGGCGGGTTCGGTTGGTCATTTATGACAATCGAGTAGGCTCAAGCACTAGAGGTAATATAGTTATACAAGAACTAGGTCGCCCAGATGCTTATTTAAGAGTGAAGATTCCACCGGGTCTTTGGTATGGTTTCGCATGCATCGGTAATACACCAGCGTTGTTGGCTAACTGTGCTGATCTCCCGCATGACCCTACTGAAAGCAAACGAAAGTCTGCATTTGACCCAAGCATCCCGTATAATTGGTAGATTAAGAATAAGTGAAGCACAGTATTTTGGTTACAGGTGGCATGGGTTTTGTTGGTGGGCGTGTGGCACAGACACTAGCCACAAATGCCAATTTTACGGTTGCCTTAGGCAGCAGAACAGCCCAGAAAAGTCCATGTTGGCTACCTAGTTCAAATGTAATAGCAATGGACTGGCGTTCGTCACAAAGTTTAACATTGGCTTGTGAGGGTATAGACACCCTAGTGCATCTAGCTGGCATGAATGCTGCTGATTGCTCGAGCGATCCAGTGGCTGCACTAGAGGTTAATGCAATTAATACAGCACGTTTGATGCAAGCCGCCAAAGTGGCAGGTGTAAAGCGCATTATCTATTTTTCAACGGCTCAAGTTTATGGCCCAAGTTTGGTTGGTAAAATTGATGAATCCACTTTGCCCAAATGTCGCCATCCATACGCCACCAGTCATCTCGCTGCGGAAGATGAGGTGTTAGCTGCCGCAAATGAACATATAAACAGTATTGTACTAAGGTTATCCAATGGGTTTGGCGTCCCTGCGCATCCAGCAGTAAACGCATGGATGCTACTGATGAATGACCTATGCCGTCAAGCAGCGACTTTGCGAAGCATGACATTGCGGTCAACAGGATTGCAATGGCGTGATTTTATTACATTACAGGATGTATCAAGTGTGGTTACTCACATGATTGATTTACCAAAGAGCAATATTGGGAATGGGATATTTAACGTGGGTAGCGGAAAATCATCAAGGGTAATTGAGATGGCGGAATTGATAAAAGCAAGATGCACCGAAGTGCTAGGATATTCCCCTGAAATTGTTCGCCAACAACCTGCCGAGGAAGAGGAATTCCCGATCTTGGATTATAGAATTGATAAGTTATTGAGTACAGGATTTATCCTTAAAGGTAGTCCAGTATTAGAGATCGATGACACTTTACGTATGTGCAATCAATAATGTTTAGGAGTAAGTTGATATGACGAAAAAGCCCTTAATATCAATCGTCATACCTACCTATAACCACGCCAATTTTCTTGGTCGAGCGTTAAAGTCCGTAGTTGAACAAACTTTTACTAATTGGGAAGTTATTGTTATCGACAACCACTCTACAGATAATACTAATGAGATAATGGAAGGCTTTATTGATCAGCGGATTACATATTTAAAAATTAATAATAATGGAGTTATTGCAGCTTCAAGAAATATGGGAATTCAAGTAGCAAATGGAGAATGGATCGCCTTTTTGGATTCAGATGACTGGTGGACTAAAGATAAATTACAGAAGTGCTTTGAGGCGATTAATGATAACGTAGATTTTATTTATCACTATCTCGAGATATCTAGTAATAAGCCTAGATATCTAAGACGAAGGCTAGTAAAAACTCCACAAGTTAATGCTCCTGTCATTAAGGATTTACTTGTAAATGGTAACAAAATCCATAACTCTTCTGTGGTAGTTCGCAAGACTTTATTGTTAGAAATCGGAGGTGTTAATGAAAGCCCAGATGTAATTGCCGCAGAAGACTTCGACACATATGTGCGTATTGCCACAATAACAGATAATTTCATTTGCTTGCCGCATACGTTTGGTTATTATTTTGTTCACGACACCAATACCTCAAGTATAGCTAGAAAAGACATGTCGATATCTGATCGAAATGTAGTTGCTGGTTTTTGCAATTTACTTGATCACCAAGAAAAAATTAAGGTTAAAGCTAGATTTGATTATTCTAGAGGCCGATTCAATTATTCGAATGGAAATTATCGAGAAGCAATAAAAAATTTTTTATATGCTACTTTTCACCATAACAACTTTTCATTCAGGGTAAAAGCATTGATATTTTTATCAGGTTTGGTGATTTTGAAATTACCCTATAATTTTGTTCGCCGTTTTAATAAAGATACTGGATAGTTAATGACAAGGGTATATTTTTCATGGTCTATTTTATTACTTGCTCTGACTACAAACTTGGTCGGCGGAGCAGTAGCTGCTCTTAGCTATGCTCTGCTTGCTGTCTACGCGCTGCTGGGTCGAGCTCAGCTTATTCAATCACTTGCTTTGCTAAGTTTTTTTTCAGTTCTGCATGATGGTATTACCCTCACGAGTCCAAGTGATTCATCAGTCTTGCGTTATATACCAATAATAGGGGCAACAATTTCTTTATTGCTCCGCAGTCATGCTTCTTTAGCTCGAGGTAGGATAAGTATAAGTCTAGTCGTTCTTGGTACTTTGTGTCTTGGTGTATTTCTATTTATCCATTCGATGTTGTTTAGTCAGATGACGGATGTTTCTATTCTAAAATCAGTCTTATGGGTGACCGTGGCGGTCATTTTGTTGGCTGCATGGGGAGGGTTGAGTGACCAGGAACATGATCGCCTCAAGAAACAATTGTTTGGAGGTCTTGTGGTGAGTATGTTGGTTAGTTTACCTTTTTTGGCCATACCTAATATTGGCTACTCTGCTAATGGAAATGGATTTCAAGGCATATTTAATCAGCCGCAGGTGTTTGGGCTTGTAATGGCGACCCTTGTTGCCTGCTTAATTGGCCGGCTATCACGGCCGGTTCGATATCGTTGGCTCGATATGTTCCTCTTGGCTCTAAGCTCATTACTATTGATAATGTCTGAGGCACGAACAGCTGGCTTTGCATTGGTGTTAGCCTTAGTAGGCATCCCAATTATTTTCTTTGTTTTCAGAGGTCGTGGTAGATCCCTATTGAAGTCTCTTACATCGATGTGCGTTATTTTCTCCGTAGTTTGGTTTAGCTTCTCAGAGCAGCTAACTGAGTTTGCATTCAAGAGGGATAACGCTGTGGATATATCTGAGACATTAGAGGCATCTCGAGGCATTCTTATGTTTCCGATGATAGCAAATATTGCAGAAAATCCGATGAGTGGCATTGGGTTTGGAGTTGGATCAATACCTTCAGAAAGATATGTAAAGCGTGATAATATTTTAGGCCTTCCAAGCGGTGCTCCTGTTGAAAAAGGAGTATTGCCACTCGCAGTAATAGAGGAATTGGGTGCTCCAGGATTCTTTGCTGTTGTCCTTTGGTTATGGATGATGTTTCGACGGTCCTATCGTGCAGGATTTTACCCATTTCTAGTGTTGTCATTAGTACTACTTATGAATCTGGGCGAAGCAACATTGTTTTCTACTGGCAGCGTTGGCCTTTTCTTTCTAATTATGATTACATGGGCTGTCACTGCTAAAGATCGTTCTAAGGTTATATAATTCCAATAAATATTATGAGAGTGTATGTAGTGAAGCTAAGAGTATTTTGGAGGTTACATTGAGGGTCTTAGTGAACGGAATTGGAATTATAGACTCGGGCGGAATTAGTGTGTTGGAAAAGCTTCTTAGGGAATGTGTTGACTTTGGTGAGAACAATGAATTCACTATTCTTTTAACAAGAAGCTATCGTACGGATGCCCTTGTTCAACGGTATCAGAAGTACGACATACTTTCATTTAGGTTGCTAACTTTCAACAATTATATACATAGACTTTATTATGAAAATTTTACCTTTCAGCGACTTGTAGCTCAATATGGAATTGATTTAGTTTATAACTTTACCGCGACCAAACAAATTTTTTTAAAATGCCCGCAGTTAGTGAAAATGCATAATTTGCTATATTATTCTAAAAAGCTTGATACCTGTTATAGAAAAAATTCACGCTGTATCTTATGGCTCAGACAGATTTTTTTGAAACGTATCGTTTTCAGATTTATGTTAAATAAATCAAAATACATAGAAATTCAGTCAAAACATGTGAAAGACTATTTATCTGATTACATAAATATTGATAATAAATATATTTTTGTAAAGAGTGACGTAGATGTAGGTGAGGTCTCTATGCGGGAACCGAGACAGTATGATTTTGCTAAGAAGCTAAAGTTTTTATATGTTGTGGGTCCACATTTTGACTATACACATAAAAACTTTCTCGATTTTACTAATGGGATGGTCGAGTTGACCAAATCAAGTATTGATTTCGAAATCGATATCACGTTGACGAAAGAGCAACTTGAAGGATCAGAGCTCTGGAATAACTTGTTGAATTCAAGGACTAATTTCCATGGTTATATAAATGACCCTAAAAAAATTAAGGCTTTGTTTTGTGACAATACGATTTTAATTTCCACATCTGTCATTGAAACTCTTGGCTTGCACGTTCTAGAAGCCATAAAAAATGGAGTAGTGACTATAACGCCTAACGAAAATTATGCTCAAGAGGTTTACGGGAAACAACGTTATAGCTACAATTTATTTGACACGAACTCATTATACAAAACCATCTTGAATATCATTAGTGATCAAGATACCGTTACAGATGCAATTTCGGCGCAACAGAAATATATAAGAGAAAATGAGATGAGTAAATTCGATAATATAATAGACGTATTTAATGAGGTATTAAATGTTTAAAGATAAGACGCTTTTAATATCAGGTGGCACAGGGTCATTTGGTAACGCAATTTTGAGAAGATTTTTGTCGACTGATATCAAAGAAATTCGAGTGTTCTCGAGAGATGAATTGAAACAAGATAACATGAGAAAACTTTATAATCATGACAAATTAAAGTTTTATATTGGTGATGTAAGGGATACTAACTCGATTGACGATGCTATGCATGGTGTAGATTTTGTTTTTCATGCAGCTGCTCTAAAGCAGGTTCCTTCATGTGAGTTTTATCCAATGCAAGCGGTAAAAACCAACGTAATTGGTACTGAAAATGTTTTGAACTCCGCTATAAAGGCAGGCGTTAAAAAAGTCCTTGCTTTAAGTACGGATAAGGCTGTTTACCCAATTAATGCTATGGGCGTTAGTAAAGCGATGATGGAAAGGGTGGTTGTGGCTAAAGGACGCAGCGAGACAGGAACGATGATTGCGTGCACTCGGTATGGCAATGTTATGGCTAGCCGCGGATCTGTGATACCACTATTTATAAATCAAATACGTAACGGTCAACCAATTACAATAACTGATCCAGAGATGACAAGGTTTATGATGAGCTTGGACCAGGCTGTTGACCTAGTATTATTTGCTTTTGAGAATGGAATTAGTGGGGATGTTTTTGTACAGAAAGCGCCGGCCGCGACAATCAAGATGTTGGCCAAGACAGTCTCTAAAGTTCTAGGCAAACCTGGCCATGAAATTAAGACTATTGGAACCAGACATGGCGAAAAACTTTATGAAACACTTCTGACCAAGGAAGAGATGGTCAAGGCTGTCGATATGGGCAACTATTATAGGATTCCAGCTGACAATCGTGACCTTAATTATAATAAGTTCTTTGAAGAAGGTGAGGAAGTAATCACTCAAGCAGGTGAATACCATTCTCATAATACTCATAGATTAGATGAAGATGAATTAACAGATCTTCTTCTTGGTCTTAGAGAAGTTCAAGACGACTTAAAGGAGTTTGAAGCTTGTGAATAAAATTAAAGTAATGACGATAGTAGGAACTAGGCCAGAAATAATTAAGCTTAGTGAAGTAATGAAAGAGTTAGACCGACATGTTGATCACACGATCGTTCATACGGGGCAGAATTATGATTACGAACTTAACGAAGTATTTTTTGAAGATTTAAATATAAGAAAACCAGATATATTCTTAGAAGCGGTTAAAGGTACGCCATCAGAAACTATTGGAGATATTATCGCTAAGTCGGATCATGTACTTAGAGAAATAAAACCTGATGCGGTACTTATATACGGGGATACTAATAGTTGTTTAAGCGTGATCTCTGCTAAAAAGCTAAAAATACCAATATTTCATATGGAAGCAGGTAATCGCTGTTTTGACCAAAGAGTGCCAGAAGAAATCAATAGAAAAATAGTTGATCATTTGAGTGATATCAATCTACCACTTTCTGAGCAGGCTCGAGATTACTTGATAGCTGAAGGAATAAAGCCTGAGACTGTAATTAAAACAGGTTCTCCAATGACAGAGGTGCTGAATGCTAATATGGTAAAGATCAAGTCGAGTGACGTATTAGTCAGAGAAGGCCTTCAAAAACATAACTATATAGTTATGAGTATTCATCGAGAGGAGAATGTTGATTCACCCTCCAACTTCACCGATTTATTGGAGTCAATTGATGCATTGACTAATAAATATGCAATGCCGATAGTTATTTCTACTCACCCAAGAACACGAAAGAAGCTTGATGAGATAGGGCACCAGAATAAAGATTCTTTAATCAGATTTTCTAAACCTTATGGGTTTCATGATTATAACAATCTCCAGATGAATGCATTTTGTGTTATTTCTGATAGTGGGACGATTGCTGAAGAGGGTTCAATTCTTAATTTGCCTGCCGTCACAATACGTCAGGCTCATGAAAGACCCGAAGGAATGGATGAGGCGACGGTAATTATGTCAGGATTAAGCAAAGCTAGGGTAATAGACTCGGTAGAAATTGCTACTAGTCACCATTGTGAGGCGGACAGGACTATTAAACCCGTGAAGGACTATGAGGCAGATAACGTTTCGAAAAAGGTGTTACGAATTATTGTTTCATATATCGATTACATCAATAGAACGGTTTGGCATAAGGGATAGCGGGTTTGAGAAATAAAGTATTAGTTCTGGGATCTACTGGGCTAATTGGGCACCAGGTCTTTAATTATCTTCAATCAACTGCTCAATATGATCTTCACGACTTTGTATATAGAAAAAAATTGAGAGAAGACAGTATGATTCTTGATGCAAGGGATGAAGAGAGATTTTTTAATGCGATAAAGGATATATCGCCAAACTTTATTGTTAATTGCATTGGCATATTAATAAATGCTGCTCGTGACAATCTAGAGAATGCAATTTTTCTCAATGCTTATATGCCTCATCGATTGGCAAGATTGGCGGACAGTCTTGATGCAAAATTAATACATATATCAACGGATTGTGTTTTCTCAGGAGATAAAGGAACCGCCTATCTAGAGGGTGATTTTAAGGATGGTTCAGATAATTACTCCAAAACTAAGGGGCTCGGAGAAATTATAAGTAAAAACCACCTAACGTTAAGAACCTCAGTGGTGGGTCCTGAGCTAAAAAATAATGGGGAAGAGCTATTTCATTGGTTCATGAATCAGTCAGGAACTATTTCTGGATATACTAAATCTATTTGGTCCGGTGTCACAACCATTGAGCTTGCTAGAGCGGTTGAATGCTCGATGAGAAGAGATATAACTGGCTTGCACCATGTTACAAATAACTCATCTATCAATAAATATGATCTTCTTAACTTGTTTAAAAAGCATACTGGAAAAGATATTAATATTTCTCCGGTTGACGGGAAGAAGCAAGATAAAAGTTTTATTGATACGAGAGAGTTACTCGACTTTCAAATACCGTCATATGATCTTATGGTCTCTGAAATGGTGGAATTAATACGGAATAATAAATCGTTATACTCGCAATATGGGCTTAAATAAAATAGAGAGGGGAATATACTGCTTTGTTTGAAAAATGATCGATGATACTAGAAATGATAGCGATTGATAGATATCTATCTGTTCTATGGATATTAAAAATTTGTAAGTATTCTCATATAAGTAAAGGCGATCAAGCTGAATTTTTGGATCGTTCATATAAACCTTCGTTTTCTAGGGTATAAAATTTATAAATTCATGAAAATTTTAATAACAACTCAATATTTTTATCCGGAAAATTTTCGTATTAATGACTTCGCCTTCAAAATGGTTAAGAGGGGACACGAGGTATCTGTTCTTTCGGGGGTTCCTAATTATCCAGAGGGCAAGTTTTTTGGAGACTACAAAATCTTAGGTGGTGAGAATATTGAAGGTGTTATGGTCTATCGTGTGCCCTTAATTCCCAGGGGAAAAAGTCGAGGTTTTGAGTTGGCTATAAATTATCTCTCATTCTTAATGTCAGCATTAATTTTCGGTCCTTTTCTTCTTCGTAAAGTCAAACCAGATATAATTTTTAGTGTCAATTATTCTCCGGCTACTGTGGGACTTGTTGGAGTATTTTTTTCAAGACTTAAAAAGGCTCCTTTATTTCTTTGGGTGCAAGACCTCTGGCCGGATAGTCTTGCTGCTACTGGAGCTGTGCGTTCAGGTTTTATTTTAAGTGCTGTCGGTTCTATGGTCAGATGGATTTATCGCAAAAGCGACCTTATTTTTATTCAATCCAGGGCATTTGAGAATTCTATAATATCTCTAGGATCTGCTGGTCCGGAAAAAATAAGGTACTTGCCAAATTGGGCTGAAGATATTTTTAACGCTGATGTTAAAGCAGGTGATCAGCACTACCTGCAGTTATTGCCAGAGAATAAATTTATTATTATGTTTGCCGGCAATCTGGGTGTTGCTCAATCACTTGCAACAATAGTTCGTGCGGCCGCAGAGGTTCGGGATTATCCAATCCATTGGGTTTTTCTTGGTGATGGTCGACAAAAGGAATGGCTGGAAAATGCTGTTTCTGATGCTGGATTACAAGATAATATTAGTATTTTGGGCCGCTATCCTCTCGAGGATATGCCGAGGTTGTTCAAGTTAGCTGACGTTATGCTAGTTACTTTGAAGAAAGATTTATCATTCTCAATGACAGTGCCGGGAAAAATTCAATCTTATTTAAGAAATGCAAAGCCAATATTGTCAGCATTAGATGGTGAAGGTGCTGCAGTAATTGAGGAAAGTGGTGCTGGATTCAATGTAAATTGTGAAGATTTTATGGGTCTCGCCGAAGCAGCTTATAAAATGAGTAAGCTGTCTCCGGAGGAATTAGGCAAAATGAGTGTTAATGCAAAGAGCTATTATGATAAAAATTTT
>Ga0181565_10002962_pt1 | contig 13012 bp, 9 predicted proteins | sample 101ome_16_FD_129661 | JGI IMG/M metagenome (GOLD analysis project Ga0181565, IMG submission 129661) | Coastal salt marsh microbial communities from the Groves Creek Marsh, Skidaway Island, Georgia - 101401AT metaG (megahit assembly) | ecosystem: Environmental > Aquatic > Marine > Intertidal zone... | reverse complement strand
TAAACTGCACGTCAAAGTACTGTCGCGCGATGCGGTGCCAAAACAGCATGTCGCCCGGCCGTTTCCCGCGTCCGCGACGCGGCCACGCGTGACCGTGCTTTGATCCGTAATCCGCGCCGTGTAACCTCCGCCGCGACGTCGCGACGGTCGTTCCCGCGACCGTTCCCACAGCCGTTACAGACGAGCTCGGGACACCCTCCGCGCGCGCGTCGCCCTCCGCGCGCTCGGTCGACGCGCCCACCGCGTCGGTCGACATCGTCTCTCCGACCTCGCGCCGTCGCCCCGCGTCCGTCGCCGACGTCAGATCACCACCCGACGCGGCTGTCTCGCGCGATCGCCGCGTCGACGAGTGTCCCCGCGCGCAGTTCGAGGCGCGCTCGGCACCGAGTCGCCACCGTCCACCGCGCGCGATCGAATCGTCCACGACGCGCGAGGACGACGACGAGGACGCCCGCGTCGACGTCGAGACGCCGACGGAGACGTCGACGCGCGCGAGCGGCGCGGCGCGGCGCTCGCGAAGACGTGTAGAAGTTTCTATACAAGATGGGCGAGACCGAGGACGAACGCGCCGAGACGCCCGCCGAGGCGAGTAAATCAGCCAAGGGCGATCTGTCGTATCACTACTGGCACGCGCGCGCGAACGCCGGGGACGCGCCGGCGGCGACGGCAAAGGTGCGTCGAGATTCGATCGAGGCTCGCGGCGACGGCTGCGCGCTCGGAGCGAAGACTGACGACGGAGGACGATCTCGACGCGTCGCGCGCAGAAAATAACGAGCGAGGAGGCGGAGGCGCTCTCTAGGCAGGTGTCTTCGACGCACATGTCGGCGTGGAACTCGGCGGGGACGTGGGAAGAGCGCGGACACACGGATTGGGCCAAGGCGCGACTGGAGGCGCTCGTCGTCGAGCGAGGGACGTTTGATCTCGACGGCGCGTTCCAGGGACAAAAGGTGGAGATCGTGGGGGTGAAAAAGTGCGAGGGCGACGCGAGCGTGGTGATGATTCGCGGTAAGCCGAGACACGGGTTCGATTTTGAAACCACGCTCGAGTGGCGAGCGACGTTTGAGGCCGAGCGAGGGAAAAGCGACGACGAAAACGAAGACGAAGACGAAGACGGCGCGGTCGAGGTGTGTGGCACCATTTACATTCCTGAATTTTCGAGAGACTGCGCGGAAGACGAGGAGTGTGGACACGAGATTAAGTTCAACGCTCGAAAGTCTGAACTCAGAACGCGCGAGGACGCGTGCTTCGCGGCGCTGAAAAAGCGCTCCGAGAGTTTCCTCGTCGACGTCGCGCGACAGATTGACGACGAGCTACAAAAGCGCGCGTCCGCGTAAGAAAAACGAATTAATATCAAAGATGACGAACATTTCGGCGCACGACACGCTCGCTCTCGATCCGCGCGCGCGCGTCGTCGCTGGATCGACGTGAATCGGGCGCGGTTATACAGAAAGATATAGTTGTGAGTCTTGTTTCATTGCAACGCGTCCACGATCATCGTCCGCGTTGGAGCAAGAGCTCCGCCTGCTCAAACTCCGCGAACACGCGATCCTTTCTCTTCGCCGGGAACGGGTACTTGGTGCCAAAGTTATTAAAGTGGCCGCTCACCGCGTTCAACGCGCTGTACACCAGACCGTAGGACGGCTTCCCCGTCGTCTTATTATCTCTCCGGTATCTCGCGACCCACGCGTTGGTCATCTGGCGCGTGGTGTTGATGGACTCCTCCCGACCCTCCGCGCCGGGCGCCATCTCGAGCGTGGATCGCACCTGCGCGATGATGGCGGTCGTCTCCTCTTGGTACTTGGCCTCCTTATCCCCGCCCAAGCCGAGGAACGCTTTCGCCTGCGCGCGCACACGTGCGTCGTCAGTCTCTCGTCCCAGAGTCGCGCGCGACGCGAATCATACGATGCGCGCGTCGTCGCGCGCGCGTACCTCCTTGGGCGTCGCGACGGCGACGGAGAGCGCCGCGAACCCGGCGCGTCGCATGAAGGATCTGCGGTTGACGTCATCCGCGTTCGCACGCGCGGTGACGCGCGCGCACGCGCGAGACGCGCGTTTTTGCGGCGCAGACGCGCGCACGGGCGCGTTGACGAGCGTTGTGGCTTGCGTGATGGCGAGCATGACGCGTGCGCGTGGGTGTGTGCGGGGGATTCCGTGGGGGCTGTGAAATCGTCAGTTCCGGGCGCGACGCTAACTTTCTAACATGGAAACTACAACTATCGCCCTAAATCTACGATGTCGTCATCACCGCGACCGTGACGGAGAGCATCGTCGCGGTATGCGGGCGTGGACATGTGGTGCAGACGGGATCGCGCGCGAGGACTCGCGGCGGCAACAAAATTGACGGAGTTGACGTCGGCGAGCGACGCGCCGACTCTACCGGTCGCCGACCACTCGAGTTCGGGAGCGAGCATGGTGGTCGAACGACCGCTGCTACCGCCCGTGGAGGTGACGTGGAGCTCGGAACGTCGTTCGTTTTCGATTCGAGTGCGTTCGCGGAGGGTGAGGTCGCGGTCTTCGGCGGCGGCGGCTTCGTCCTCGTCGAAGAGCGCGTCCGGCGGCGCGTGGAGATTCGTCAAGAGAACGGTTTGGTGCTCGTAGAGGACGTCGATGAGATTGATGAATCGTCTCGCTTCATTCTCCGAGGTGGAGATGGGAAGTCTCGGAACGTCCTGAATGCAAATCACCTTGAAACGTTGGGCGAGCTCGATGAAATCGCTCGGGTGCGTTCGCGACGCGCGACCACAAATATCGTCAAACGTAAACCAAACCGCGTCGCCTCGACGAATTTTTGCGCGTATCGCGCGGTTATTCCCGACGACGACGTTCACGTCCTTCTCCGACGTCGAAGAGGACGACGCGAGACGCGCCCACGAGTGCTGCAGACGCTCTCGAGCGCCGGCGCCGACGCCGACGATGACAGACTCCGTCGCGTCGTCGCTCCCACTCGAAGACTCGAGACGACGACGATAATCGACGTTTTCCGGCGTGAACAGGTCGATCACCTGCGTGTGTTTCCTGAGCGTGTCGATGAAACTCACGAAGGACGACCTATTGATGCCGCCTCTGTACAAGTCCTCCGGCGCGCAGTTCGACGTCGCGACGAGCGCGCCGCCCGCGTCGAGATACGACTCCATCAACCGTTTAAAAACCATCGCGTCGCCGACGTCGGAGATTTCAATCTCATCCAACAGCAACAGATCCGTCGTCGCTCGCAAACGCTTTCCTATATCCACGAGCGGGTCGCGGCCGACGTCGACGCGCGCAGTCCCCTCCGCGTCCCGCGACCCCATCGACGCCACGGACGCTCGAAACAACTCGGCGTGCGTCTGAGACATAAAGGCGTGAAAATGCGTCCGCATCGTCCTCGCTCGCGCGTCGTCGCCGCGCAGAGACTCATACAGGGCGTCCATCAACATCGTCTTTCCTCGACCGACCGTCCCGTGGAGATACGCCCCACGTCGCTCACCGTCGCCCGCGCCGCCTCGCGCGCGCGTCACCGCCTCCCTCGTACTCTCCAATGCCTCCACCGCGCGCGTCTGCGCCTCGTCCGTCCGCGCGCGCGCGTCCAGAACCTCCCGCACGCTCGTCGCGCATTTCCGCCTCCCCGCGCGTCGCGCGTGCGCCAGCCACCCCGCGCGCATCTCTCGCGCGCCGCCGCCGCGATCGACGCCACCGACACCGTCGCGCGCGCCGCCGCCCCTTCTACCTCGCCTCGCGCATCGCTCGCGACGACGTCTCGCGCGCCGCGCGCGTCCCTCGTTCGTCGCGGTCGGTCCGTTGAGCCGATCGAACGTCAGTGATCGCCGCGCGCGTCCGCGATGGCGACCCACGACGCGCACGCGGCGTACGCGCAGGATCAATCGCACGCCCACGCCCACGCGCACGCGTCGCACGCGCCCGCGGGGGTGGATTGGGGCGCGCTCGAAGCGAACGATGGGGTTCGATTTTCATGGAACGTGGTGGCGAATTCGCGCGCCGAGATGTCGAAATGCGTCGTGCCGTTCGGGTGCGTGGTGACGCCGAAGAAGGAAATCTCGCAGGAGGTTGTGCCGCGCGTGCCGTACGAGCCGGTGCGGTGTAAGGGGTGCGGAGGAGCGTTGAATCCATACGCGAGGGTGGATTTCGCGAGCAAGATCTGGGTGTGTTGCATGTGCCACGCGCGAAACCACTTCCCGCCGCATTACGGCGCGCTGAGCGAGACGAATTTACCGGCGGAATTGTTTCCGAGTTATACGACGATCGAGTACGCGGTGCCGACGCGCGGGGGTGGGGGGGCGCCGGTGTATCTGTTCGTCGTCGACGCGTGCGCGGAGGAGGAGGAACTTCGGGCGCTGAAACAGGCGCTCACGCAGGCGTTGAGTCTGTTGCCGGAGGACGCGCGCGTCGGGTTGGTGACGTACGGGACGCACGTGCACGTGCACGAGCTTGGGTTCACGGATTGTCCGAAGTCGTACGTGTTTCGAGGGAATAAAGAGTTTACGCAACAGCAGATTAAGGATCAGTTGACGCTCGGCGGCGGAAATCGACAGGCGAACGGACGACATCCGGGGGCGCAAGCGCCGCAGCGCGGCGCGCCGGGACCGAATGGTGCGATGATGGGACCGCCGGAGTCAAAGTTTTTAGTGCCGCTGAGCGAGTGTGAGTTTCAATTGTCGGCTATTTTGGAGGAGCTGAACAGGGACGCGTTTACGCCGCTGCCGGCGTGCCGACGCGCACGATGCACGGGGACGGCGCTCATGGTGGCGTCGTGCCTTTTGTCCACCGCGGCGATAGGTATGAGTGCGAAGGCGATGTTGTTCACGGGCGGTGCGGCGACGGACGGTGGTGGAACCATCGTGGCGAAGGATATGGAGCAAGCCGTGCGATCGCACAAGGATATAGTGAAGGGTGCGGCGCCGTTTTACGCAAAGGCTAAAAAGTACTACGAGCAAGTCGCCATCAATCTGTGTGCGAACGGACACGTGTTGGACGTTTTCGCGTGCGCGTTGGATCAGGTTGGCTTGGCGGAGATGAAGGTGTGCGTGGAGAAGACGGGAGGTAACGTCGTGTTGGCCGAGTCTTTCTCGCACACCGTCTTCAAGACGTCGTTCCAGAAACTCTTCACTCAAGACGCGCAGGGCGGCTTGGGGATCGCGTACAACGGTCAGTTTGAAGTCATCACTAGTCGCGACGTCAAGACGGCGGGCGTTATCGGCCCGTGCGCCGCGTTGGATCGCAAGGGATTGCCGGGGGCGACGAGCGACTCGCCCATCGGAAGCGGCGGCACCACCGCGTGGAAATTGTGCACGCTCAACAGCGAGACGTCTTTGGCCGTGTACTTTGAAGTGGCAAATCCGGGCGGCAAAGATCAGCAACCGATGGCGATGCAAGGTCAGCAATCGCAACAATTCTTCCTCCAGTTTTTGTGTACGTTTACGCTGCCGACGGGGGAGACGCGCATGCGCGTCATCACGACAAGTCGACGCTGGACCGAAGGTCAAAACTTGAACGACATCGCCGCTGGCTTCGATCAAGAGGCTGCCGCCGTCCTCGTCGCCAGACAATTATCCTGGAAGATGGAGACGGAGGAGGAGACGGATTGTCCCGCGGCGACGCGATGGCTCGATCGCAAGCTCATCCAGCTGTGCCAACGCTTCGGCGACTACAGGAAAGATGATCCGCACTCTTTCCAACTCATGCCGCAATTTAGCATTTACCCGCAATTCATGTTCAATCTGCGTCGGTCGCAGTTCGTGCAAGTTTTCAACAACTCGCCGGACGAGACGGCGTATTTCCGCATGATTTTGCAGCGCGAAAACGTCTTAAATTCCTTGGTGATGATTCAGCCCACGCTCACCGCGTACAGCTTTAACGGTCCTCCAGAGCCCGTGTTATTGGACGTGTGTTCGATCGCGGCCGACCGCATCTTAGTTCTCGATGCGTACTTTAGCGTCGTCGTGTTCCACGGCATGACCATCGCGCAGTGGAGGAAGGCGAACTACCAAGACCAACCAGAGCACGTGGCTTTCAAGGAATTGCTCGCGGCGCCCAAGGCGGAGGCGGAACAAATCATCGCGAGTAGGTTTCCGGTGCCGCGATTGGTGGATTGCGACCAGCACGGCTCGCAGGCGCGATTCTTGCTGGCAAAGTTGAATCCGAGCGCAACGTACAATAGCAGCGCTTCGATGGGTGGCGGGAGCGACATCATCTTCACGGATGATGTGTCTTTACAGGTGTTCATGGATCACTTGAAACGGCTCGCGGTTCAATCGAATTGATAAAAAATACAAAGTTTCTCCTAGGTTCCAACAACTAGCGCATGTGTAAAAAAACACACAAGTAGAACAAATTTTCTCCCCCTACAGACCGAAACGTCTCCTTCCCGGCGTTCTGCCTCCGGCGCCTCGACGAACGCTCGACGGACGCGACGAAGACCCCGCGTCGATTATTGGCGTGCCGGCCGTGGAACGCTGGCCGGGAGTCACTATTTGACTCCTTTGTTTCGCTCGCCGTTCCTCTTCGCGCATGCGTTGCGACGCGAGCGCTTGCTCCTCTTCGTCGCGCTTCGCTTGCATCTCCGCCTCCATCTTCATCTTGTCCTCCTTGCGTTTCGCTTTCGACTTCAACATGCTCGAGTGACTCTCCTTGAGCGTGAAAAACATCGGTCCGAACTCGGCGAGCCACTGGGGCTCGACCGCCGTGACGCATTGCATGTACTCCTTCGCTGTCATGACGAGCTCGTGATACACGACGTAATCGGGCGTGTACCCCAAGCCGTACAACGCAGAGCTCGGGTGAAGGTGACAAGGCATACCATTGCGAGCGTTGATGTACTCGCCCACACCCTTGAGACGGGCGGCTTGATAAAAGTACGCCGCGGCGATCGATCGTCGACAGACGTCCCAATCTTGTCCGCAACTGATGAGCTCGATTTTCTGCTGCTTCATGATGTCCATCAATTGCGCGCGAACCTCTCTGCCCTTCTTCAAGCCCTTGCCCTGAATGAAGTGCTTATTGCACCAGTCGTTTCTGTATCCGTTATTCTTCCACTGTTGATACACGTTGAGCAACGTCAAGTGATCGCTCTCCGGGACGAAGAACTTTTCGCGCGCGGCGTCCGACTCCTCCTCGCGATCCTTCGGTCTGAACCAAATCGATGGCACCGAGAGCATGGCGACGACGGTGAGCATTTCGTTCGAACACTTCGTCTCTTCAGCCTTGATCAGCATCTGCGCGAGCGGTGGATCGACGGGAAACTCGACCATCTTCGAACCGAGCCTCGTCAAACCGCCCGTGTTGTCGAGCGCGCCCAAGATCCACAGCGAGTACATGCTATTCAAAATGTTCTCCTGCGGCGGCGGATCCATGAAATCAAAGTCTAGCAAATTATCCACGTTGAGCGATTTCAGCAACAAGACGACGTTTCCGAGGTTGGTTCGTTGAATCTCCGGAACGGTGGAGACAAGCATTTCGTGCTTGTACGCCATCTCCGTGTACAGGCGGTAACACGTCCCCGGACCCGTGCGCCCGGCGCGACCGGAACGCTGATTAACAGCGGCTTGCGCGCACGGAAACACTTGCAGCGCGTTCATACCCATGCGCGGATTGAACACGGACAGTTTGCAATATCCGCTGTCGATGACGTACATGACGCCGTCGAGGGTGAGAGACGTCTCGGCGATGTTTGTACTGACGATGCACTTGCGGTTACCGTCCTCAGCGTCTTGAAAAATCTTCGCCTGTAAATCGCTCGGAAGCTGCGAATAAATTGGAAGAACGTTGAGAGGTGGACACGATCCTTCGTCCATGAGCTGCGCGACGCGCTCTTCGAGCGTGTACGTGACGGTTTCGATTTCTTCTTGACCCGTCATGAAGATGAGAATGTCTCCGGGTCCAGAGGAGAGATGCACGGTGAGCGCTTGTTTCACCGCGCCCTCGACGTAATCCTCCACCGGTGTCTTCGCGTAGAGCACTTCCACCGGGAACGTGCGCCCGGGAATGTGGAAGATTGGCACAGAACCGAAAAAGTTGCTAAACTTGTCCGCGTTCAACGTCGCCGAGGTGACGATGAGCTTGAAGTCTCGTCGCCGCGCTACGACTTTTTTCAAAATGCCGAAAAGAACATCCGTGTGCAGCGAACGCTCGTGCGCTTCGTCCATGATGATGCAGCTGTACATGTCGAGATCGGGCTCTCGCAGCGTCTCGCGAAGGAGCACGCCGTCCGTCATGTATTTGATGAGGGTGTCCGGTCCGGTGCAATCTTCAAATCGAATGGCGTACCCGACCTCCTTGCCGAGTTCGCATCCCATCTCTTCGCTCACGCGCTTGGCCACGCTCATGGCGGCGACGCGGCGCGGTTGCGTGCATCCGACCATACCGAACGTGGAGTAGCCCTCCTCGTGCATGTATTGCGTCATCTGCGTCGTCTTCCCGCTCCCCGTCTCGCCGACGACGACGACAATTTGATTTTCGCGAATGACGTGCATCAAATCCTCGCGACACCCGTACACGGGCAGAAACTCGCGCTGTTCCTTGATGGTTTTCGTCTTGGCGAAGTCGCTCTGCGCGCTCGACTTGGACGTCTTCATGTGCTCGGCGAATTTCGCGCCAGCCTTGAAGTCGATTTCGCCGTCGGCGCCGACGACGTCCGGTCTGTCGTCGTCGCGGTCCTTCTTCGCCGCAGCGTTCGCCGCCGCCTCTTGATTTTCCGCCTGCGTCGTGCCGGTGATCGAACCCATCTTCGATCCCTTCATCTCCCAGAACCGGTCGCGACCTTTATTCTCTTCGCGCTTCGTCCTGACTTCCTTCACCAGCGCGCTTCCTTTTCGCGCGATTTGCGCCATGTCGCTCGTGACATCTTTCACCGGTAAAACGGTCGATTGCTGCTTCGTGAACACCATGCGACCGTCCAAAAACGGAGGTTTGGTGTCGTGCACGAGCAAGATGGCGCGATTCTCCTCGGTGTCGTCGAAATCTAAATCAATCTCCTTCATGCGAATCACCCCCGACGTCATCATTCGGTTTTCTTCCCATTGGTTGGAATCCGCGTTGAGTTGACTCACGCGTCTCGACGCCGCCATGGACATCAAAGTCCCGTCCCGACGCGTGAGGCGCTTGGCGTACTCTTGTTCCTTCTTCGCGTATCGCGCCTCGTCGCGAGCGGTCGTGTTGAATGGATTGTGCGCGTCGCCGTGCGCGCCGCCGCCCTCGTCGTCGTCGTACCACGCGCGATCCAAGCGCTTCTCCGCATCCTCGTCCGGGACGAGCGCACCGCCGGCGACGTCGTCCTCCGCGTCCACGACTGCGCCCTCCGAGACGAATTTATTCGCGTTCGCCATCGCGCCCGTGGCCCACGCGTTTGATTTCCACGACGGCGTCGCCGCCGGCGTCGCCGCCGCGCCGTCGTACCTCGTCGATTGCGACCGATGACTCGACGATCTCGACCCAACTCGGCCGGAACCAGACGGCGCCGACCCTTCGTCCCACGACCCGTGACTTCCGAATCTCGGCGTCATCATCCGTCCGTCTCGCTCGCGTCTCGGCGTCTCCTCCCACTCGCCGTCCCGACTGCGATACCGTTTCCCCCACGTCTCCTCCTCGTCTCGCGCCCGCGGCGCCTCGCGCCTCGACTCGATCCCACGACCGTATCTCGCGTCTTTCCGTCGTCGATCGATCGCCTCCTTGGCGTGCGCGTTCAATCCACCCGGATGCGACGGCGTCTCGTCCCGCCTGAGTCTGAAATTCTTCCGCGGCGCTCCGAACGACGCGTTCCGACGTTCCGCGTCGGTGTCGGCGTCGTCGCGTCGCCGCGCCCCACCGTCATCCGCATCGTTCGCGTCGTCGAACGACCGCGTCTCTCGCGCGCGTTTCTCGGCGCGTTTCGCCGCCGCGAGCGCTTGCAAACCGAGCGTCGAAGATCCTCCCGCCGCCGGTCTCGGCGCCCCGTTCGGCGGCGCGCGACGCTCCAATCCACCGCGGAACGCGTCGCGAATCTCTCGATCGCGCGCCTCGTCTCCCTCGTCGTCGATGCCGTCGCCGTACATGACGGACCGACGGCCGCGCGCGCGTGTGGCGCGCGAACGATGATTTTTTCCACTTTTCACGTCGTCGCGCGGATGATACATTCAATATCGATTGCGCGCGCGTCGCGACGACCACGAACGCGTCGATGACGTTTTTAATGTCTACAATGTATCTTCTATCGCGGACGCGACGCGTCTCGACCGAGTCGCGCGCGCTCGCGCGCACATTCCACGCGCTCGCGCGACGACGGATGTCGGCGGTTCACGCGCTTCGCGCGGCGCGCGCGCGCTTCGCGACCGCCGACGAAATCCCCGGATTATCCAACCCGGTCGTCTCGACGACCGATGCGCGCGGATACATGACTTGATTCGTCGTCCGCCACGCGCTCGCGCGTTCACGCGCGTCGGACGAGGCGAGCGTGATGGTGGACGCGCCGCGGTACCGTTCGCCTCGCCGAAGCGTCGCCGCGCACGAGGGACCGAAACGACGACCGACGGTGTTGCGCACGCTCTCTCTCGGTCGATTTCTCGGCGCGTCCGGGTCGTAGGGCATGAGCGCTTTACCCGCGCGACCGTCGCCGGAGACGCGCGACACCGCGCCGAGCACCTTGTGCTGAAAATAGGCGCTCGTCGTCTCAGCAGAAAACACAGCGCTCGCGCCGGGGGCGTCGGGCGCTTTAAAACCAGTCCTCGTCACGACGTGCGGCACCGCGACGAGGGTTCCACCGCGTCGCTCGAGTCGTCTCGCGCTTCCGAGCGTGGACTCTCTCGTCGTCGTCGCCATCTCTCAATCAATCTCGCGCGTGAGACTGTGACGCGCGCGCGTGCTTTTTTTGGCGTCGTCGTTTACAGAGCGAGCTACGCGAGCGAAAGCGCACCGATCGATCGGTGGGAAAACAAGTAATAGTGATGAAAGAGTAAAAGAGGTGATGGCAGAAGAATGTCGTAAGTCATTCGGTCATTCGGTTCGTCTCGCGAGACGCTCGGCGACGCATCCCGGACACGCGGGTCGCGAGTCGTCGAAGCGGGCGTCGAGACACGCGGCGTGAAAGTGGTGCTTGGAGGCGCACGCGTCCCACGCGAATGTCATCTTCACCGGCGCGTCGTCGACGTCGAGACCACCGAGCGGGACATCGCAGAGTGGACACGCGACGCCCGGACCGAAACTTCCCGGCGCGAGCGTCTCGTACCGTCGGCGGTACTCGACGGCGCGCGCGCGATTCGCCGCGACATTCTCCGGCTCGAGATAATTGTCAAAAATATCGCCGAGATGTCCCAGAATGCTCAGTTTAATCGCCGCACCCTCGGCGTCGCGCTCAAAGGATGATTTCGTGGCGCGCCAGTGCGCATCTAAGACATCGAGTGCCTCTTCGAAGACGTCGACGGCTTCTCGCTGACGCGCGCCCTCGACGACGGGTCGAGAGAGTCGTCGCGTCTCTCCTCGCAACGCGCATCCGAGCTCTTTGAGCGCGTGCACCTCTTGATTTTCGTATCCACCCAGGTACCAGTGCTCGCGAACCATGAGTCGATCGTCGTCCGCATCGACACCGTCGCCCCCATCTCCTCTATTCGACTCGTCCGAACGATTCTTTTCGCGTTCGTTCTCGGCGTACAGACGCGTCAATCGCACCACCTCGCGCGAGAGCGTCCCCGCGCCCCGCACATCCCCGCGTATGCTCTGCGTCCACTGCATCCGTCGACACGCCTCCATCTCCAACGGTAACGATCCCTCCTCTCTCGCAAACTCTCTCGCGATGCCGTAGTGTTCCAATGCCGCCGCGTGGTCTCTTCGCGCCATTAAATAATAATCGCCGACGACGACGTGCGCGCGCGCCTCGGAGACGCGATCCCCATTCTCCACCGCCAATCGTAACGTCTCGCTCGTGATGCGCTCAAACTGCGACGCATCGATCGATTCCTCCACATCCGCGCTCTCCATCACCGCGTACATGCGTCGCAAGGCGTTAATCTCAATCTCCGCGACGATGAGCGTCGCCTCGCACTCCAAGTGCGCGTCGCCGCCGGCGCGCGCGAGATACGCCACCCGTCGAAACGCCCTCGTCACCGGTTCGTACCCACGCTCTCCCGCCCACGTGCAAAGCATTCGCATGGCGTCCGCGTACACGGCGCGCGCGTCCTCGAAATCACCACCGCCGCCGCGACTCGAACTCGGGACGCTCGCCGGCGTCTCCGTCGTCCCGCGCGTCGATTCATCCTCTCGCGGTTCGTCCTCGCCCGTCGTCACCGCCTCCGCGTCGTCGCCCGACCGACGCCGCGCGCGCGAATCCTCGCCCTCCCGCATCGCCCGTCGCGTCAGCGCCGCCACCGCGACGCACGCCGCGAGCGCGCACGTCGAGACGACGATTCGCGCGAGCGCTGACGCGGATGTGGTCGTCGTCCGCGTCATCGTCGACCGATCGCCGTCGCGGTCGCTACGGACGTCCACGCGCGGCGCGGACGATGCGCGGGAGCGGTCTCGAGCGCTCGCGTCCTCGCGCGCGACGCGAGCGCGTCCGAAGCGCGCGAAAAGACGCGACGCGCGTCGGAAGATGACGCGGCGGACGAACGTGCGGCCGAGGTTGGTCGTGCACTTTTTTAGCGAATCTTTCCGTGGTCGGTCTTGTGGCACGTATTGTGATAGATCCCATGAGTGAGAGTTATACATTATTGTGTATTCCTCGAGTTATCGTTTGAGTACGTATACCAAGTCCGAGAATTGTGTATATCGAGGTGCGCGCCATTCCCCCGACGGCGAATCGAATCGAATCCGTCCGCGACGCGACTCGACGCGACGCGCGACGACGCCGACGACGACGTCGATGGGGGACGACGACGTCTCCGTCGTCGAGGCGCGGTTTCGATCGCGGGCGACGTGTGCGGCGCGCGGACTCGTCGACGCGCGCGATTGGGTCGATGACGCGCTCGAGACGCGCGACGACGACGACGAGGCGACGCGCGCGAGGCGTGGGAGACATCGCGCGCGCGCGACGACGACGACGACGACGACGACG
>Ga0181565_10002948_pt1 | contig 13040 bp, 10 predicted proteins | sample 101ome_16_FD_129661 | JGI IMG/M metagenome (GOLD analysis project Ga0181565, IMG submission 129661) | Coastal salt marsh microbial communities from the Groves Creek Marsh, Skidaway Island, Georgia - 101401AT metaG (megahit assembly) | ecosystem: Environmental > Aquatic > Marine > Intertidal... | reverse complement strand
TCGGTATTCGATAAGGAACCCGTGGATCGGTGTTGTCTCGCGTCCACACTCGACATGCCGCTATATTTCCCTCGATTTCTCGCCGCCTTTTCCCGCGCCTCTTCGATGGATCGCGGATCTTCAATCAAAGCCTTAATCTTCTCCGCCCTGTGTCGCACATTCACCCCTTCATCCTTCCCGCGAGCGTCTCTGTACTCAAACGTGAGTAATCCGTCGAGATATCTCGACGATTGCACGTCTCTCGGCACGCGATCCGTCCCGTTGGCGACGAGATATTCAATCACGCTGAGCGCCTTGTACACCTGACGCCACCGCTCTCCCCGCAGCTTCATGCGCTCCTCGAGCACGCTCTGCACGAGCGGCCACCGTCCATCGTGCGTCAAACGCGCGATCGCCTTGAGCTGCTCGCCGTGCGGTCCCCACTTATCCGAGTTGGTCGCCTCTCGCACGAGCGCCTCGTCCGGAGAGATGCCCTTCCACTGATTCACGCGCTTCTTCGCCGCCTCCTTCACCTCCTCGGGAAGCGCGTCCTTGATGCTCGACAGCGCCGCCTTAAACATCGTCGATCTATCGAGACGCTCGCGCGCGCGGCGCACGCGTCACCCTCTGACGCGCGTCGTCCCACTCCCTCGTCAACTCGTCTTCTCGGCACGACGATGGAAAATCAAAGCACCGCCTCATCGCTCGCACTGCGTCGCGCGCGACGAGACACGTCGACGCGCGACGCGCGCGAGACGTTCGTAACGATGGCATCGACGACGTGCGCCGTCGCGGGCGAGCGCGGAAGCGGGAAGACGACGCTCGTGAACGCGCTCGTTCGCGAGGCGTTGCGCGTGGACCGTCTCGGAAACGACGACGAGGAAAACGACGACGACGACGACGACGACGACGACGCGGTGGAGGAGGTGCGTTCGCGCGCGCGCGAGCTCGCGACTCTATTTTTTGTTTTAACGACGATGCGATGACGTTTCGACGATGAACGCAGACGGAGACGCTCGGTCGACGAGGCGTCGCGGGACGACGCGTCGAAACCGTCGACGCGGAGACGCGAACGGACGACGCGAAGACCCGACGACGAGAGGAACACGAGGAGATGGTATCGAGCGAGGACGGTCGTCGAGCCGCGCGGGCGTGTGACGCGCAGGATGCGTTCGACGCGTTGCCGACGTCGGCGGCGAGTGGGTGCGCGATTTCGATTTCGCGGTACGTCGACGACGACGAAGCCGAAGACGAATCGGCGGCGGCGCGAGGAAAATTCGCGGCGAGAGTCATCGTGAGGTATCGAGAGGAACACGAATTGGAGAAAGCGATGCTGGATGTGGTTCTTCGCACGCACGCGGCGGGGATGGTGGGATCGTTGTGCGCGGGACAGACGCCGCCGAGGAAGCGGGAGGGAGCGCGAGCGGACGCGACGCCCCTCGACGCGCGATCGATTGACGAATTGGCGAGCGTGATCGGCGAACATCCTCGGGACGTGGAGGCGCTCGTCGCTGAAAATTCGGGTGAACCATTCATACCGGGTCGCTTTCGTAACCTTCTCGGACGCGAGCGAGTGTATCACGTGCGTTCCAACGATCTCTCAAAGACGCTTACCGCCGTGCGTGTGTTTCTATTGCGTTTAGTCGTCGACGCGAGATGGAGCCACTGGGGCGTCATCGACGGCGCCGTCAAAGTCGAACTTCCCCTTCGATACGAAGCGACGTTTGTGGATTCACCCGGGATCGATGGTTCAGCGTTTCGTGACGAGCGCGTCCTGCGAGGCGCCATCGGCGACGACGCGTCGTGCAGATTTGCCATGCTCGTGTACTGTTGCGGCGCCGACGCGCCGAGCGCGACGGCGTGGACGTCGCTCGAATCGATCGGAACGTTGCGTAAAATCGCATCCGAAGGCACTCGCTTGTGTTTATGTTGGCCCGTGGAGAGAGTGCTGCGTCCGCACGCGAGCAGAGTTCACGGACGAATCACAAATTTGCAAATTAAAAAGCTCTTCGATCGCACCGTGAAGAAACTCAAATGCGATCCCAACCATTGGCGAGAACGTCTCAACCGATTTATAAAATCTTCAAAGATTGGTTTACGAGGAGATCTCACCGCCGGAATGTCTCTGGCGTTCGTTCGTCTCGACGAACCGGACGCTGGACCGGTCAACGATCTCACGTACTCCGTGTATCGGCTGGCGTTCGCGGTGGAACAGCAGCTTCACCAGCCGCCGCGCGATACGAGCAGCAAGTGCGCCGACGAAAGCCGCCCGGCGGCGGCGAGTGGCGGCGGCGCCGAGAATGAGAGCGAGCGTAAAATCGTGCAGCCACCTAAAAAGCGAACGAAAAAGGAACCGCGTAAGTGTACGATTGAGGATCCGTTCGCGTTCAATGAAGATGATGCACTTCTCGCGAGTCGGGACGTGGAGACTCCGCCCGTTTTCGGCAAAGTCGTGAAGAGAATTCGAACCCCGCTCGCGGACGCCGCGAACGCGCAAGCGCAGCCGAAGAAAGCGCGGCTCCGACTCCAGAAAACAGACGTAAAAATGGATGACGACATCGTCGAAAAAGCGCCGCGAAAAGTGCCCATGAAAATGTCTCCGTGCTACTCCACGACGGAGCCCGCGCAACAAGACAAACGAACCGACGACGCCCGCCGAGACATCGCCGCGCCCGCTGATGAGCCTAACGCCGTCCACGCACCGGTGACGCGTCGATTACGACGACAAAGTGGTGCGAAAGAGCAAAAACCCGCGCACTGGTGGTGTAGCACCAACTTTTCTTGGGAGCGAAAGTCGCCGACGGCGAGCTGACACAGCGCTGAGTCACAGCGCGTCCTCCGTGCATCGCGCGACGAATGAAATGAAGAGACGACAGACACGAAAAGTAGATTGTAACACGAAGCACGCTTTAGAAACGATGGACACGCGGTCTCGAACGATGTCCACGGCGCACGGTCTCATGAGAAGCGCCGGAAACGAGACGTTAGTCCCCCGACTAGCGCGCGCATCGGTCGGTCGGACAGCCGAACAGTTGGAAACCTCAACAACTCATCGCGCGACTCGCACGCGCGCCTGCGCGGGGCGTGGGGCCCGCTAGGCGCGCACTCAAAGACGTTCCGTCGTTCCACTCGCCGAGACGCGTCTCTCGGGTGCGCGCGCGGTTGCGGCAGGCGCGAGGAGCGACGGGACGATTCGATTCTTTGATTCTTCGTTTCGCGCTTGAGCGGCGGGCGACGACGCGAAGGCGTAACGGGCGATATGGAGGACGCCCGCGAGTCCCGATCGTTTTCGTCGCCGTCGTCGCGATCCGTGTCGCACGGAACGCTTATGCGTCAGGCGCGAGCGGCGAGAGGGATGTTGGAACGCGCGGCGAAAGCGTGCAATACCGAACTCGCAGGAAGCGAAGATGATCCCTCGCGAGACGCAATCGCGCGCGACGCGAAAGCGATGGCACATCTTGTTGACGCGCTTCTCGGCACGAGCGATGCCGGGATCGCGCAAGTCGCGTTGGGCGTCATGGATGGGCTAAAGACGGCGCTGCGCTCTCCGAGAGAGGCGGACGACGACGCGAGGCGGGAGATTTGCGTCGTTGTTTTATTCGGGCTCAGTAAACTCATCGAAGCAAGAGAAGATATGCTTGAGTTTGGAGCGCGTGATGAAGACGCGCCGGAGGAAGAGCTGAGAGTCGCGTGTAAAGTTCCTGCGGTGGCGTTTGAAGAACGCGCGGCAAAGTTGACAAAGTACGTAGACTTTGTATCTTCCAGATCGCGCAAAGTCGCGTCGACCGCGATGACCGCATTGACGTCAGCGACAGAAGAAACCAAAAAGTCCAAGAAGAGCGTCGTTGGTGGTCTCGCGCGCGCTTTCGCATCAAAACAGAACCTTAGCGAAACGAACACGCCGTACGCTAGTGACGATGAGATGGACCGAGGTAAGAGACAATCGACCAGTTCCCTGTGTGCTTCACCGAGTAGGATATTTTACTCACCAGAAGTCTTGAGTGGTTCGGGTGTGATGGTAAAGGAAACAACGGTCGCTCCACGAGGGACATTGATCTGCCGGATATGTGAACAACCAATCCCGAGGCACTTGATGGCTGATCACAACGCTACGTGTACTGGATTTCGCTCGTCTTTAGGTTCAAGCGCAGACGTCACCCCACGCACATCTGGTTCTTTCTGCGCAGAAGAAGTTGATATAATGGATAAAGTCACCATCGACGACTTCCGAATAATCAAGCTCATAAGTAGTGGAGCGTATAGCAGAGTGTTTCTAGCACAAAAACGCGCTACCGGCGATCTGTACGCAGTCAAAGCGATGCGAAAACGTGACCTGGTGTATAAAAACATGATGGAACAAGTGATCGCAGAGAGAGATGCACTCATTGCTGCGGCGAATCCGTTCACGATAAAACTATACTACTCCTTCACGTCAGCCAGGCACGTTTATCTCGTCACAGAGTACGCTAACGGAGGTGATTTGTACAGCCTTCTAACACAACTCGGGCGGCTGAGTGAGAGGAACGCGCGTCAGTATTGTTCAGAAATAGTGATTGCTTTGGAGTACGTGCATTCGCAAGGCATCACACACAGAGACTTGAAGCCTGGAAATTGTCTCATCTCAGCCGACGGACACATTAAACTCGCTGATTTTGGTCTTTCACGAATTTACAGAGACGTTGACGAGACAATAGGGACTGAAAGCAATTCGCTAACTCCGTACGCTACGTCCCCAGTTTCACCGAGTAGTGCTGGGTCATCGTTCCGCATCTCTGGTCGCGAGTCGACGATCACGAATAGCCCAATACAGAGAATGAGCCTTCAGGCAAGTACGAGACTCAGCCCGAGTCAAAGTCCATCTCGTCACGTGCACAAAAGATCAGCGTCGAGGCACGGATCCGGACCTAAAGGGACACCAGATTATCTCGCACCCGAGATCTTACTATGTGAGCCGTGTGGTCAAGCTGGAGATTGGTGGGCTCTGGGCGCCATCACTTTTGAAATGCTTGTCGGCGTTCCGCCTTTCAACGCATCCACTCCTCTTGCTATTTTCTCTCGAATCATAACTGGAGCGGTTGAGTGGCCAGAAGAAGACAGTAAGTTTAGCCAGGAGGCGCTAACTTTCGTTGAGTCTTTGCTGAAACATGACGTCGAAGATCGTTTGGGAACGAAGGCTGGCGCCGACGAGGTGAAAGCCCACAGTTGGTTTATGATGGTTAATTGGGAACGTGTGTACGACAAGAGCGCTCCGAGCGTGTTCGTCCCGAAACCTGAAAATCTTGGTGACACTTCATACTTTGTGCCGTCGGCGAACACAAACTCAAACGTGGATTATCCTCAAGAAGAGAGGAGAGCGAGCGAATCTCAAGCGAGCGAAGAAGTCGTCCTCATGGCGAATGATTCGGATGAAGAAGAGCCGCCCGAGGACGAAGATGGACACCTGAGCGCGTTTACATACACGAATCTCGCTGAACTCGCGATGCGCAATATTAACGTTTCAAGTGGCGTACCATCACAGACGAGTTTTGGTCTGCCGAGACGCGGCTCCATCGGACACGATTTGTCTACACATGACACATGACTAATAGAATAATACAACACGAACACAACACATCCCTCAACCAACGTCTCTTCTAAGTAGAACTCTCGGTGGTCGACCGTGCGTTTGTGATACGGCGGCCGTCTCACGCACTTCCTCCTCAAATCCACATTTCGAGTATAAACGCTGCGCGGCTACATTCGATACCTCGGCGTGCACGTACATGGACTTCACGTTGAAATCGTCCCGAGCGACCTGTACCGCGTGTTCAATCATGCGTTGAGCGACACCTTGGCGTCGCGCGGGCGGCAAGACGCTGATGTTTGATAAATATGCGCGCTGTCCTGAGTCCCCCGATCCCGCCAACTCCTCTGCGGGTAACCGACTACCCACGTTGACGTCGAGCGAACCCACGACCAACGATGGATCGTAACCCTCTCGGATCGACAGACACTCGGGATCTAGGTCGCGAAGGTCGTACCCGAGCGGTAGATCACCGTTGCGCAGAGGTATGCGAGCGAGCACGAGCGCGACGTCGACGTTTTCGTATCCAGGCTCCTTTTTCCCGTCAAGACGAAGTTTGTTCCCGAGACACGCGGACTCCCCGTCCACCTTCATCGCGATCTGCGCGCGCTTGGCGAACGCCGAGCGGTCGCTCGGGACGTTTTGCGCGAACGCCAGCGCTCGACACGCGGCCGCGGCGCGGACATCACCGCGCGAGGTCGACGTTTCGATGACGAGCTCAGCCACCGTGGACGCGCCCGGCGACGTCGACGTAGAGGGCACCGCTCGGCATCGCGCGCGCGCGCCTCGAAGGTCGCTCGACGCGAATGACGGTCGCGGTGCCTGTCGCCGCGCCACCGCGCGCGCAAGCGGCGACGACATGGACGAGCGTCGAGGGAGCGAGTGAGGATTCGGTCTTCTTATTTGTACATTTTCACCAGTTTGCGACATAGCGACATAGCGCTCGTTCGCGATCAACGCGGAGGATCCCACGAGGTGACACCGGTGACTCGATTGTAATAGTACGGTTTACCCTCTGGCGTGTGGTACGTCGTCCAGTCACTCTGCGCGTTGGACGCGCCGTACGCGGCGGAGTAGTACTCGCTCTCGGGCGCGCTCGGAGGCGCTTCGAAAGCCGCCGCTCCGGCAGCCGTCGACGGGTGTGCGAACGGTAACGGCGGTAGGGACACGTATGCGGATCCCTGCGATTGTGAGTTTTGCGGTTGACTCGTGCGAGGAGAAGCGTAATCCTGCACTTCGATTTGAATGTTTGACGTATCGGGAAATCGCGCCGCGGGCGCCGTGGTGAACGGCGGCGTAGAAACGTGCGCAAATCCTTGACGCAATTGCTCCGCAGAAGACGACTCGCCGGCCTGTGATGATGAAGACCGATTACGCATCGCATTCTGGAGCGCTTCGATCCACTGTGCGCGTTCCCTATCGGAATCAGCCACGAGGAACTTTGCTCCGATTCGCTCCGGTAACGCACCTCCGAGAAGAATGGCAAACGGTCTACCCGCCACAACTTCGGACGCAGCAGTTATACTTTCGATGGCATCGAGTGGAATAGTACCGCGCGAGACTGAACGATCGTTCACAACGTTCGTTTTGAACCACACCAGATATCCCTCCTTCAAAACAAACCATCGCTTTCGCCACGTGCGTAACATCTCGCCTTGCTTCGTTAACCATCCCGAGTACTCTGGAGACTCCCAAAAACGTATCGAATGCACATTACTAGTAGATGCCGTACCGGGAGATGCATTCGACGCCTTCAAGTTCGTCCACTCAGAACCGCTCGAGACTATGGTATCCATGGCGTCAAATCCGTTTAACTCGCACCACTGAAACGCGGAAGTCGTCAGGACGTCCACGAGGGCTGAAATCGTGCCCGAATCCGCACTCACAGAAACCGCTCTCTCACCAGAACTATCTTTGGCGTGTATAGTCAAAATCGTGGAATCCACAACTGACCACTTGGAGATTCTCGGCAACTCGAACGTATGCTTCGTGCGCGTCACGTCGCCGCCGGCAAAACATTTCACTCCATCCAGTCCCATCTGCACGATCACATCCTCTATGTCGTCATCATCGGCCGTCGGCAGCGACATGCACCGATACCGCACGTTCCCTGCGGGCGCACCCGGGATCTCACTCGGTTTCGCGGCTTTCGTCCCACTCGCGCCGGTTGATGACGGCGTCGGCGCGCCCCTTTGACCGTCGTACGCCCCCGCCATAACCGCCGATCCGTGATTAGTCGGAGAAACAGTGACGTAAGACGTCGTCGGGTACCTCACGGGCGCCGGCGCGTACGGATCGGCGTTATACGGGTCCATGGCGCACCGAGCGCTGCGCTGAATTCCAGCGGATTCGCGTCGTCGGACGACCGCCTCGCGCGCGTCTCGCGGACGTCGACGCGCGAGCGCACACGTACGCGCTCGACGCACACGCTCGACCTGTACGATGTCACGGTCTCGGTCGGCGCGCGAACCGAGAGACGTCGAGTGACGCGCGCGACGATGGGTGTCTGGCTCTGGGTAGGCACCGCGTCGCGACGCCACTCGTCGCGACGCGAAGGTCGAAACTCTCGCTCGGCGCGGTGAGACGTCGGAAGAGGGTTGGATGAGATCAAAAACATACGTATATGTACAAAATCTGTGAATCGTGATCAGACGATGTCGCGTGAGATCAGATTCGACCAGCGAGAGAATATCGGAAAAAAGAGAGGCGGCGGCGCCGAGCACGCGCGGCACGGTCTAGAGATGCATGCGTGACGTACGAGCGGAGGATCATGTTCATTCGTGAACATCTGGAGTGCTCAGAGGAACGGGAGACGTGAACGTCGCTCGCAAAGCACCATCCTTGGAGGGGTCGTGCATGCCGCCGAAGACGGAGTTCATCTTGCGATCGCGAGGCGTCTTGAAGTCTCCGCTGTTTCCGCTGTCTTCACTGAATAACGGCACGGGCGCCTTCGCTGTCGATCCACGGATGCTATATCTACCCGGACCCGGACGCATGCCCGGCGTAAGCGGAGACATGAAGCCGTTCGGTCGAAGTGGTGACATTTGGCCGGCGCGCACGGGAGACAGAGCGCTCTGCGGAATGGTGCTCGTGGAGAAGAATGGGGACAATTCAACACCCTCAGAGAGTAATAGAGTTCTCAACGGAGATTGTTCAGCCACAGATTTAGACAAATTGGAGTACTCGGTGGAGATGTCGTCCGCGTGCTCGAAGGAACGGAGGGGAGAGCCAAGAACCTTGTCAAACTTGTCAAACTTGAAGTCTTCGATAACGAGATCCTCCTCCAACGCCTTGTCTGGCACGATGTTCGACACTTCAGCGATATCTTTGACGCGCGACTTTGCTTTTTGCGTCTTAACAGCTTTGGTCGCGCCGCCTCGAGGACCAGTGGGCGCGGCGCCGTCGTCTTTGTTCTTGCATCCTTCGCACTTGCAGTAATCCTGGCACTTGACGCCGGCTTGGAAACATTCGCAGTACTTCTTCAGGCACGCGCTCTTCTTGCAGTGGCATCCCTTCGTGTGTCTTCCTTCGTCGCCGTCCTCGTCCAAAATTTTACTGGCGAACGCGTTCGGATTGCGCAACTCGATCTGTTCGCGCGTTTTTTCCACGACGGAGGAGTTCTCGACGGTGTTTTGGCACTGCTGGCACGAACAATCCTTGCAAAAGATACCCGCCGCGAAGCACTCGCAGTAGAGCTTGAGACACTTGCTCTTCTTGCAGTTGCACTTTTTACTCTCCATCGGTGATTTGCACGCACCGGCAAACTTTGTGTTGGCGCTCGACGCAGAACTTTTACCGAGAGTCGTACGCGTGGCCGCGCTCTTGGCGACGGGCGTCTCCGCGTCGGAGCTCGGATAGCTCACGCGCCGCGCGCTGCGAGTGCCCACGCGCGGAGAGTCGGCGTCAAAGTTCTTCAAAGTCTTCGTAAAACCCTTAGTCCACTCGACGCTCGCACCCGTGGTGCTCGAGCGCTTCGTCGCCGACTCCTCCTGCTCGCGAGATTTTGGAGGAACGGAGCCTTGGCGTCGAGACGCATCCGTCTCGACGCCGAGCACGGAATCATCGAACTCATCGTACATATTTTGCAACACGTACTGATCGTCTTGAAGCGCTTGCGCATCGAGTTCAGCAAAGTCAACGTTCAACTGCGCGTGAAATAACGAGATACGATCGCGACGGGTCAGTCTCTCGTCCGAGCGCCTCGCGCGACGTAACATCCCGACGAAACCAAATCAAGCACAATGTACGCGCGATCGACGTGATCGAGCGTCATCGCGCGCGTGTAACGCGCACATAATCTCATTACGCACCTGCTTGCGCCCATACGACGCGCGTTCACCGGATCCATCATCCGCGGCACCGCCTCTTCGAAGCGACGCCTCGGCGGAGAGCGCCAGTCGCTCGACGGCGGACATTCCCCGTTCGCTCCTCTTTTCGACACCACGTTCGCTGCGCGCACCACCGTCATCGCTCATCGTCAGTCTCTCGCGTTCGTGTCCATCCGATCCACCCCTCTCGCGCGTCTCTCGGCGTCTCCACGAGCGTCCACCGTCGCCGCGCGCGCCGTCGACGCCGTCGTCGCCGCCTCCCTCCCTCGCCGCGCCCGCCCACCTCCCTCGCGCCCATCTCACCCATCGCCCGCCGTCGCCCGCGTCCGCGCGTCGTTCACCGCGCGCGCACCTCATCGACGGAGAATTAAACCCCGCGCCTCTCCCGCGTCCATCGTCGTCCCCGTCTCCATCCTCGCCCGCGCGCGCGCGCACCCCGCGCCCGCGCGTCGGCATCGCGATCGGGCTCAGACTGGATGCGCAAAAGTTGAAGAATCCCGGAGACCCGAGCAACGCCGTGACCTGCGCGCGCGCGACGCAAAAAAAACCCACGCGTCAGTGTACCGTAAATATCCTTCACCGTTCCCTACGCACATCGCGGTCCAAATCCCCTCGCGCGCGTCGTTCACCGCGCGCAACCATCATCCATCATCCCGCCTCCGCGAAACGCGCGGGAAAGTTTCGATTGTCAACACGTACGTCCTCCGCGCTCGGCGCGACGCGTTCGGGCGTCTTACACCCCGCATCGTCCAGAGCGCTCGCGCGCGGGTGATCCACCATCGCCTCCTCGCCGTCGTCGCTCGTCGACGCGCTCGTCGACGCCGAGCCTCCACCGCGACGCGACGTCGCGCGCGTGCGCGCCCCCATCGGTAATCACACGGTCGACGAGTGACGCGGCCGAACGACCGAACGAGCGGTCGAACGGGCGACGTCTCGAGATGTCGCGAGCGGTCGGTCGGTCGGTCGGGAGGTCGCGTCTTGAGTCGTGTTCGGTCGGTTTCGTCCCACCGATCGACCACGGACGCGCGTGTACCGTCCGTCCGGTGATTTGATCGGACGCGTGGACGCGACGCGACGTCTCGGGCTGTCGGTCGGACGTTTGAACTCGAAAGGGCGATGCGGTCGGTCGGACGACGCGGTCGGTCGACGCGGTCGGTCGAACGGACGTCGAGCGACGACGACGACGACGGGACGAGTGGATGCGTGGATGAAGGGACGACGGGCGTGTTCGCGTCGTTCGGTGTCGCGTCGTCGTCGTCGTCGTCGTCGTCGTCGTCGTCGTCGTGTCGTGTCCGTCGCGTCCCACATCGGAAGGACGTTTCGCGTTCTGTGGGAGGTTGGCGAGCGCGAGGCGCGAGGCGCGAGGCGAGCGGGACTTTATGTTACACTGAGAGCGAGACCGGTGGGTGTGGACGGTCATCGTCGACCGCCGGGACGTCGGGCGCGAACGACGCGGCGTTGACCGTTGGGCGCGCCGGCGGAGAAGGCGAACGGCGCCGCGCCGGCGGGCGCCGCCGAGGCGGAGAAGGGGTTGGGGGTGGACGCGGACGACGCGGTGGTGGATCCAAAGACGAAACCGGGCGTCGGAGGCGATGCGTTGCTCGAGGCTGTGAAGGAGAACGCGGGTATGGATGTTGAAGGCGCGGACGCGCCTGCGTCGGCGGTAGGTTTGTCATCTTTGGCGGCGACGGGTTTCGCCGCCGCGTCTTCGGTTTTCGTCGAGTTGAATTCCACCAGAGCGGCGCCGAAGATGCTCGGTTCCTCTGTTTTCTTCGTCGTCGTCGTCGTTGTCGTCGTCGTCGTCGTCGTCGTCGTCGTCGTCGACGGGAGCGCTAACGTCGACGTCGACGGCGCCGCGAGTGCGGGCGCTCTCGTCGCCTCTAATTTTTCTCGCTCCGCCTTGTCTTCCTCAAGCTCGTCAAACTCCACCGGTCGCGACGACGCCGCCGACCCTCGTCGAGGTCCACGCAGCGCCAATCCACGCCTCGTCGGCGTTCCCGGTCGCACCGGCGCCTCCACCCTTGACGAAAACTTGGTCAATCGCTTAAACGCGTCCAGTCTGCCATTTTTCAACACTTTCACCGCGACGAACGCCGGCGTGACTCTCGCGCCCACATCCACCGACGATGACGTCCGTCGTCGGTGCGTCGCCGGCGCGTCGTCGTCACCCTCATCACCACTCGCCCGTTTTCGCTTCGCGTGCGTCGATCGAGGCGTCGCCGCATCTTCGACGTCGTCCTCGCGCACGCGCGCGCGCTTGTCGTGGTGCGCGTCCCCGTCGTCATCCCCCGTCGGTGCCGGACTCTCTCGACCGCGTTTCGTCCCGATCGCGACCGCGACGGCGTCGAGCGCAAACCGCGTCTTCGCACCGATCGACGCCGTGTCGCGGCGACTCCCGGGCGTCTCGGCGTTGGCGAACGACCTCGAGAGTCGTCTCGGCGCGAGGATGGACTTGACGCTCGACGCCGGCGAGTGCGCGGGGTCCTCGGGCGCGCCGCCGCCGAGGTAGGTGGCGAAGACGCGACGGACGGTCTCCATGCGCGCGTCGTCGAGTCGACCTCGGCCGACGACGCAGCGCGAAGTGGCGGCGCGCGACACAGTGGATGCGTTCGAGGAGGGCTGGGGTGCACTTCTACGCGCATACTTTTACACGCGAATCCTTCTAGGTCGTCGACCGCGCCCTAATTTTGCTACGCGAGCGCGTTAGGTGTTAATGTAGTACACTCATAATCCCTCACCCTCGGCCCAACAATCGTTCAGAAATTCCACCATCTCGGCGAGCGGTATGGGCGTCTTGAACGGTCCGTCGTGCGGGCGCGCCACGCCGAGGAATGAATCGTACGACGCGTGGCGAGGAATGCTCTTCCGCTTATCCGATGACGTCCTCTTCGCTCGACGTCTCGACTGCCCGGGATTCACCCACATCTGTCGCCGTTTCAACCAAAATAAAAGCGCCGGATTGGTCGCCACGCCGTTGAGCGAGTTAAAGTTATACGTCGCCCTGTCCAATCCCATGTCCGGTTCCCTTCCCGACCCTTCGCTCTCCGACGCGTCCGAGCGATCACCGACGTCGTCGTCTCGAGCGTCCCCGGCGCACTCATCGTCGCCGCCGTCCACCGCTCGTGCTCGACTTCTTAGACTCCCCTTCCCGCGACTCCGCTCGCCGTCCG
>Ga0181565_10002945_pt1 | contig 13044 bp, 14 predicted proteins | sample 101ome_16_FD_129661 | JGI IMG/M metagenome (GOLD analysis project Ga0181565, IMG submission 129661) | Coastal salt marsh microbial communities from the Groves Creek Marsh, Skidaway Island, Georgia - 101401AT metaG (megahit assembly) | ecosystem: Environmental > Aquatic > Marine > Intertidal... | reverse complement strand
GAAATTATTAATGATGTTGAGCTTTTCTATCGCCATAAAACATCAAGCCCAAAAATCTTGGCCGTCACAGGTTCGAACGGAAAAACAACTTCAGTCTCTTTGTTGGAAGAAATTTTAAATCAAGCAGGCATTCGAAATTTTTGCGGAGGAAATATTGGCAAATCGCCGGTGGAGTTTTTACTCTCTGGTGAAAAAGAGGAAGTTGTTTTATTAGAGTTATCAAGTTTTCAATTGGAAACGGTTAATCATTTTCACCCAGACGTTGCAGGTCTCTTAAATGTTCAAATGACTCATGAAGAAAGGTATGAATCCATTGATGATTACCGAAACGCAAAACTTAGAATTTTTCGAGATAAAAAAGAGAATAATTTTTATTTTTGTGATGAAGAAAATCTACCCTTTGCCCATGGGTGTGAAATATATAATTCCAAAGAAAATTTAGCCAAGTTAAAAGCGCGCTATAATTTTAAGAAATGGGTGTTGCCAGGTGATCACAATCTTTTAAACCTAGCTTTATGTGAGAAAATGGTAAAAGCTATTGGGGTTAGGCAAGAGGCTATTCAATCTGCGATTAATTCTTTTAAAGGTGTTAAAAATAGAATTGAATACCTGGGGGAAATTGATGGCGTTAAAGTTTACAACGACTCAAAAAGTACGAATGCCTATTCGACGATGACAGCAATGAAGTCATTTACGGGAAAAAAAGTTGCCCTGCTTCTTGGTGGCCAAATTCGAAATCATCAAGCGTTAAATAGAGAAGAGATAAATAAATTATCTTCAATTGCCCACAAAATATTATTTTTTGGCGAGCTCTCAAAAGCAGTAAATTTGAAAGCGGATTATATTGTTGATCGACTTTCGAATTTAAATTTAAATGAGTTGAAAGAGGGAGTAGATGTAATATTATTTTCTCCCGGTTTTCCAAGTTTTGATGAATTTAATAATTATGTCGAAAGGGGGAATTGTTTTAGAGAAATTTTCGCCCGCGCCATAAAAGTCCAAGCATAACGGCAATGAATAGACCTGCCATAAATTGCAAAATACTTTGATTATTTTTTTTAGTTGAAACAGTTGCACAATTAGCGATGTTTGACTCTGGTGGATAAAGGTAAGTAATCGCGTCCCGATCGTCTTGACCTAAGGTTTTTCTTTTATCAACGGTTGAGAAATACATTAAGCTGTTCACAACAGAAGAGTGCCCAAGTCCAAATGCATGACCTAATTCATGGGCCAAGACAGCTACCTGATCGTCCTCACTTAAATCATTAAATTGAGTGTCTTCTGTGTCGTTTAATAAAACGACTCCACTAATGATGTTCGATCCATCTGTATTATTAGGAAGAGAAACGGCGAGAATGCTGCTGTTAAATCCATTCCCATCACTGCTATTATTACAAGAGATGACGATACCATCAGACGCCAGCATATTTTGATTGATCTGGCAGCCTCCACCTTCAAAAATAACATCACAAACACCTTCAGTCTTAAAGGCATCACTAAGTGTTTTTATGCCAACAACATTTAGATGAAGGCTTGATGTATTTACAGTATTCCAATAAAGGCTGGCGGCTTTACTGGCCAAATTGGCGAGCTCTCCAGGTGTTTTATCAATCGTATCACAAGCGTGATCAGCAATATAAATTTTTATTTTAGGATCATTGAATCTTGCTTCTTGATTATTGTTAAAAGTGAAACCGAGTGCATCACCAGAGATGATTGAGGTTATTATTATGAGAAGAAAAAAAAAGTTAATTTGTTTTTTCATTTTTATATCCAGGTCATCAATTGTAGGGATAGGGTGTAACTTCTTGCCTCATCGCTGAGAACTTGATGAGGTATAAGGCCTAGATAGAGATATTTCTTTTTCCAAAACTCATATCTGATACCGAGCTCAGGAGCAAACCCTCCAATAAAGCGAGACTCTTTAGGAACGAAATACGTTGAGGTCGTATTCCCATTATTTTGTGTGCTCGTTCCGCCTGATCCAATGAGGAGATTCATTAGATAAGTTGCTCCGAAGGAAAAATCTAATTGCTGGCTAATGGGTTTAAGAAAATGAAGGTTTATCTCTGCTGCCCATTTTCGGTAAAGCTCATCCTCTGAGCGTTCTGGAAAAAAAATGCTCAGACCAGGATAAAACCAAAGATTTTTAATGAAAGGAGCGGGGATTGATCTCGCAACAATTAACCCAGGAGAATACTCCAAAAAATTGGTGGATCCTTGATCATCTGTTTGAATCATTCCAATGTGGCGAAAATTATTTTCTATCCCAATGTAGTCAGCATGAGCACTAAAGGTAATGAATAAAATAAAAATAAAACTTCTCATGATAAATATTATTAACGTTATTACTCTACGTGTCTAATTTATTTCCTTTGCGAGCTTTTATCTATTGCAGTATTATGACTGAAATTTATCGCTTTAGGATTTATATGAAACTTGAAAACATCCCTACAAATTTACACCCAACTGATCCACGCTTTGGCGCTGGTCCATCTCTTATTCCGGTTGAGTTCATTCAACGGTTGTTAGAAACAGGGCCGCATCTTCTTGGAACAAGTCACCGAAAAAAGCCGGTAAAGAATCTATGTAAGGAGATTCAAGATGGTTGTCGGAAGTATTTCTCTTTGCCTGATGATTATAGTGTTGTTTTAGGAAATGGTGGTGCGACACTACTTTTTGATATGATCGGTCTTGGCATGGTCGAGAAAAAAAGTGCTCACTTTACCTGTGGAGAGTTTAGTAAAAAGTGGTTTAAGTCACATAAGTTAATTCCATGGATTGAAGCGGAAGAGATCGCCGTTGATTTCGGCCAGGGCCAGCAAATTCAAAATGTCTCTGGCGTTGATATGATTTGTGCGACTCTAAATGAAACGTCAACAGGTGTAATTTTAAATAATCTCCCAGAGGTTGATGATCAAACGATCTTGGCCGTCGATGCAACAAGTGGTGGTGGTCAAGTTCCCTGTGATCTTTCAAAAGTTGATTTATTCTTTTTTTCTCCTCAGAAAGTATTTGCAAGTGAAGGCGGGTTTTTTGTGGCCATTATGAGCCCAAAAGCAAGAGAGCGCGCACTTAGAATCGCAGATGACAAGTCTCGCTATATTCCAGAGATAATGAATTGGAAGCTAGCGATTGATAATTCAGATAAAAACCAAACTTATAACACTCCGTCTATTTCAACTTTATTTTTCTTAAATGAGCAATTGAAGAAAATGAATAAAGAGGGTTATGAAAATGTAACCAACTCTGGTAACGAAAAAGCCAATCATGTTTATGAATGGGCCACAAATCACCCGCTGCTAAGCTGCTATATTGAAGATAAGGCATATCGATCCAATGTCGTTTGTACAATTGATGTTGATGAGAAGATACCTGTTGATGAAATTTTAGCGGTTCTTGAAAATCAAAAGATCGTTTATGGAATTGACGCCTACAGGAAGCTTGGTAGGAATCAATTTCGAATCGGTGTTTTTAACAACGTCTCTTTAGAGGATACGAAGAAATTAACGGACCTACTTGATTGGTGTATTGATCAGTATTAACCAGGTTCAGCTAGTAGAAAACTTAAATAAAGCCCTCTAAAAATAAAAAATTTTAGCGGGCTTTTTTATTTTCCTAAATATTCAGATAAAAATGATTTTTTAAATTGTAGAAATTTGCCAGCGATAATTGCCTCTCTCGCCCTTTTTGATAGATCTAAGTAAAACTGAATATTGTGAATGGTTGCTAAAATTTGTCCAAGAATTTCATTAGAGTCAAATAGGTGCTTTACGTAAGATCTAGTAAAATTTTTACATGTATAGCATGAACAGTTTGGATCTATTGGAAAAAAGTCTCGGCGGTAATTTTTGTGACGAATTCTAATTTTTCCTCGGTTCGTAAAAAGAGTCCCGCCCCGGGCAAACTTTGTTGGAATAATGCAATCACTCATATCAATCCCATTCTCCCAAATCATGAGTAAATCTTCAGGATTCCCCACGCCCATGACATATCGTGGTTTATTTTTAGGCAGAAGTGGAGCGGTGTAACTAACTGCTTTCTCCATTAACTCAGGGCCTTCTCCAACGCTAACACCTCCAATGGCAATTCCTGGAAGGTCTCGCTCGATAACTTGCTCAGCACATTCTTTTCTCAGATCATCAAATGTTGAACCTTGGATGATCCCAAAAAGAGATTGCTTTGGGTTTGTCCAAGATTTTACACATCGGTCAAGCCAGCGGTGGGTGCGGTCCATTGAATTTTTTGTGTACTGTCTTGTTGCAGGGTATGGAATACATTCATCAAAAGCCATCATGATATCGCTACCAAGGTTTTGCTGAATCTCTATCGATGTCTCAGGGGAGAGAAGTATATCTTTTCCCTTGGCGTCTTTAAAAGTCGCACCCTCTTCTTTGATACTTTTTTGCTGAAGAGAGAAAACTTGAAACCCGCCAGAGTCTGTTAGAATTGGGCCATTCCAATTCATGTACTTATGAAGTCCACCAGCTTTTTTGATTAAATCAGAGCCTGGAGTAAGGTGTAAGTGATAAGTGTTACTCAAAATGATTTTTGCATCCATGTCCACTAACTCACTAGGTGGTAGAGCCTTTATCGCACCATGAGTTCCCACTGGCATGAAAATTGGTGTCTGAATCTTACCGTGCGGCGTCTCTATTTCTCCGGCCCTTGCTGCGCAGTTTGGGTCTTGATGGGTGCAAGTAAATTTAAAATGCTTTTTATTTTCTGAGATAATATCGCTCAAGATAATTTCCTTTATTCTGAATCAATTTCTTCAATAGCCTCTTTAGTGGCCTTGGTAGCTTTGTTTACCTGATTAGTCAGTTCTTTTTGTGTATTTTGCATATTTTTTATGTTTTTTAAGGTTTCTCCGTCAAGTAAAGTGTTGATTTTACTCTGTATGTTCTCAATTTCGATTTCTCCTATTAAGTTGAACATTTCATCCATAATGCTTGGTTTTGTCAGGGGAAGCATGACGGAGGACTGGTTTCTCAGAAAAAATGTCATAAATTTAGATAAATCACTTTTTGAGGATGAGGAAATTTGAATCATTTTCTTTGACGAGTCCATCGGGTAGCCAATTAAAATATTGTCTGATGCTATTAGTACTAAGGCGTTTCCATTATTTTTAATCCAGTAGCTTTGAATGGGAAGATCTCTTGAAGCAATTACTGTACTTATTGAATTGATAAACTCTTTTCTGGAAAAAAATAATCCAGAAATAAATGGCCCTATTTCGAGAATGTTTTCAATGATTCTATCAGGGGAGTTCTGGGTAATAGTTGTCATCATATTTAATCGCTCTGACTGAAAAGCCTCTGCATTACCCTGAGGAATGGGGAAGTTAATGTTTTTGAGAGCATGAATAGGGTAGATCAAAAAGGCGAGCGGGTTACCCGAGGCAACGCTTGTTTTCCAGGAAAGTATGGGATCAGCCATCTCTGTGAGGAGAATATTTTTTTTAAGCTTTCCCCCGCTGATTTTATAGCGATTAATTTTATTCGTTGATTTATTTTCAATACTCATTTCGTCATCAAGAGGAATATCAACTGTCGTGCTGGAAAAATTTATTGTTTGGGTGTTTATTTGAGGTTGTTTTCTCCTTCTTTTCGGTAGAGGAGAAGAGGATATTGTCACTGAATCACTCATTTGTAAGTAGATCAATGGAGATGTAATTAATCCTGCAGAAATTAAAATAAGAATGGGGGGCCCAATTAGAGGTAATAATCTAGATGTTTTCAAGTAATTTATTCTAAGGACAATTTCTGGAATTGATTTGATGGGAAGAAGTCCATACAGATTATAAAAACTAAATGGGATAAAGAGTGGCCCAAGTATTTCGTAAAGCGCAGACCTAATTCTTGCGGTTATTGAATTCCCTTCAATTTTGATGCCCAATAATGAAAAGGTTAAAGGTCTACCGATAATAAGAGAGCCAATAACCTTAATGGTCAAGTAGATCATTGCTCCAAGTATTAGTTGAATCATTAGTTGATCAAATAGAAAAGCAAGCTTATCTATTTTTTGGCCTTCCTTAAATAAAACTTGAAAAAAGTGCAGTTGGTTGTTGTTTACATAGCTTGGATTTATTTTATGTAAACTCGTAAGAACAAATTTCTCTATTTCTTCGAGGTATAAGGCAAAATCACTTTTTTGAAGAAGGGGAGTGACGATCCAAGTGGACAGGTACAATAGTGTTAGGTTCAACATAGTTGATGCAAAACTGGCAATGGCCCCTATTTTTTTTAGATGTCCAAGATGATTATCTTTCTTTTCCGTCGAGTCTTCATCTTTTTGATTGTAAATGTCAACGACAGGTTGGTTACCAGAGGTGGACCTATTTCTTTCCATCAGGTCATTGACATCAACTTTTTCTGAGGCAAGTTCAAGGCCACCTGTCGATGCATCCTTAATTTTTTTGATTTCAATATTGTATTTTGAAAACCGAAGCTTATTTTTTTTGCCGAGGATATAATATTTTCTCTCTTCAAGTTTCTTGCCGTTTAATTTCCAATTTCCTGAGTTCGCAACAATATTGAAGACGCCTCCAATCTCACGGATTAACAATTCGTTATTTTTTAACCCTGAGCTTTGATAATAATTATTTTTATCAGCTCCAATCGTGCACTGATCAAATATATTTCCCTGATGAATGAGTTTGTTTTCTTTTTCAATTTCAATTAAATATTGCTCGCTCACGTCAACCTGCCTATTTAAAACTGAGTATATTTATCTATTATAAAGCTTAAAAAAAATATTTACCTTCTTTGGAAAAAAATTCTCAATTAGTTCCGTGTTTGTGATTAAATTTTGCGATATAATATTCTCATTGATTACTTATGGAGGAGTTGCATGAAAAAAAATATATTAATTTTATTGATGCTCGCCTTATGCTCAAAAGCATTTGCCGAGTATAATATTGTTGAGCGCACCACGCTCATCGAAGATCGGCTAAAGCTTCAAGAGTCTTTACGTCCACGCGGCCATGACTTCTTTATCGACGCCAACGCCTTCTTCTCCACTGATGCATTAGATCTTGCCGATGATCTTCAAACTACAGCAGAGAGGATTGATTCTCTTGAGGATGATAATGAGATAATTTCAGAATTTAGTAAACTTACGGACAAATGGTCCGGAAAAGAGCTTGGTGGTCGTTTAAATTTTGGCGCCGGTATTCCGTTATTTCAATTTGAGGCATGGGGGATTAAATTTGTACCGGAGCTTATTCGCGCTGACTTTGGTTTTACTGCCAATGTAGCAGTAAGTACTGAAAAAATAACTTCAACAACAATTTTGAATCTCCTATCTCAAGATGATCGAGCTAATATTCCGCCAGAAGTTTTGACAGTTGTATCGACCCTTGAAAATAATGATTTTAGTGTGGGAGCTACTTTATACAGTGTGTTGGTTGCTCAGGACGCCGCATTGGAGGATTTACTTGATCTACCACAGAATGCAAAGGCTAAGAATGCCTTGTCATCATTTAAAGTTAACCAAACGATTATGAATGCACTTGAAGGAATAGATGTTCCAAACTTAGATATTTACTTAAAAGCTGATTTAAAAGTCGGGCCAAAAGTTGCTTGGTATGGAGATAATTTTTTTGGTCATATTAATTTGTACGGATTGCTGAGGGTTGATACCGCGAATAAGTTAACTTCAGCTAATATGACAGGTGATACAGCTTCATTGGACACTCCAACAGACGTAGAAGAAACGAACTTAACGTTCGATGCGGCGGTTGGATATCGTGCTGAAAATTACTCTATTATTGCGTCAATGGATGAGGTGAAGCTTGCAAGTCTTTCAGAGGCGGACAATGCAAACAATTTGTACGGTACGCCTATACTTTTTAAATTATATGGTGAGATGAACTTTAGACCTTTTGATTTTATGAAGCTTAAAGCCTTTGGGGGGATTCATAAAAGAACAGGTTATGGAATTGGGGATGGTTACTTTCTTGGTGCAGATCTTGGTGCTTATGTTTGGGGAGACCGTTTAGGAATTCAATTTAGAACTCAATTAGATGCTGAACACATTACACTTGCTCCACAGTTGAAGTTTTGGGTCATGCAACTTGAGGGAATGTATAAAATGCCACTTAGTGATGAAGTTGAGGGAAGAAAAACTGGTTCTATCCTTGGTGTAAATTTCAGAATCTTTATTTAATTTCATGATGCGAGAGATATTTTTAATATTTTTATTAATATTTGCCTCCTGCTCAGGGGATGAGACAATTGATCGATTGTCTCTCCTCGCTCTCGCTAAAAAAGCTAATCCGACATTTACTGTCGTTCTCGCTGACAAAATTGGGGGGGGGCCTACCTGCGAGGGAGAAGCCCCAAGCCTGTCCTATTCCAAGGGTTGTGTAAAAGTTTTTAGAGTGAAGGTTCACGGCCTTGAATTTGCCGTTGCTGAGTTTGAAACACTTGCTCAGGCAAAATCAGAGGCTAAAAGATTGAACCAATATTACTTCAAGAATTGGTTATTGGATGAGGTTACTACTGAAGCAAGTTTGGAAAAGTTTGTGAAAGAAACATTTGGCGCTATTAATCCTAACCAAATAAAACCTTCGAATTAACAAAACGCTCGTAAAATTTATTAATTTCATTTTCCCAGAGACTAATAAACTCTGGGTCTTGGTGTCGATATTTATCTAGTATTTGGTTGAACAATATCACCCAGCGTCCAACTTCACCTTTTTTGATTTTTAAGTAAACGTGGGATTGGATGACATTTTTTGGAATACCTTGTTGAACTATCTCTTTTCGCTCGGACTCGGTGAGATCTAGAAAAATTAGGTACCAAAAGCGTTGGATCTTGGGAATGTGAGTTTCAAAGTCATCAATATGACGAAAGTGATAGCCGATTAAAAAATCATTGCGTGCTAGGTCGTAAAAGTCGGAAATGACTTTATTAATGATTTCTTTTTTCACTGAAAAATTATTATCGAACAGAAATTTCGTTTAATGTTTTTCCAAAGGACTTTGACTTTCTTTCAAAGAAATTATTTTTTTCGGCCATCTCTGACTCTTCTTTGCAGCTAATACACATTTCAGCTGTCGGTCTGGCCATAATTCGCTCAAAATTAATTTCACCGTCACATTCTTTGCAAATACCAACTGTGCCTTTTTTAATTCGATCTAAAGTTTGATTTAATTTTTTAAAATAAAAAAGCTCGCGATTTTTCATCCTTAACTCATGCGAAGCTTGGATGTTGGAATTGGCCTCGTCGACAGGGTCTCTTAACTCGTCTTTTTCCATGGCCCCAACACCAGGGTTTATTGATTCCATGACTCTACTCAACTCAATTCGAACTTTCTCATCAATCTTGTTAACTTGTGCGTCACTCAGAAAACTATTTTCTCTCATGGATTCATTCTCCTGTTAAGGTAGATTAAAGCCCTAAAATTCCGTGGGCATGTAAAATTTTCATGGACATGAATGTACAGAAAGTAAAGTAGGTTAGACAATACCAATTAATCTAACATTAGTTGACATGCTTTGTGCGTTATTTGCTAATAGGTCCAGAAAGGTTGCCCTCGCAATAAGGACAAAACTTCCAAAACTGAGCGTCTAGTTGACGTGCACAGTCTTGGCAAGGTTGGTAATCTTCCAGGTCCTCAAATCCCTCTCCAACCATAAAAATATCTTTTTTGACCGCCCTAATAGTTAAAGACTGGGCATAATATACATTTGGTTCTAGCTGAGAGGGCTTAAACTTACTTGGTGCAATACTTTCATCAGCAATAAGTCTGACTTTACCTTCTTGCGGTTGTAGAGATGTTAGTTGGAGATTTGCTGCATTTTGAAGTGATTTGATTTTTTGATAAATTGCATTGAGTTCGTCTGATTTCATTACATAATTCTAACTATTTAACTATTTTTTGCCAACGTTTCTCTAAGGCCTCAATGCGTGTAATGGTGCTGCGATTTTCTTGTTTAAATGCATCCATGAAACCCCATTGAATTGCTTTTAAAGTATTTCTAAAAAATATTGATTGGGACCCACAATTTTCTACAATACCTACGGCAAAATGAAGTGCTGGCTTTGGAGCTGTTTCCAAGTAGGTGTTAAAAGTCATTAGAAAAGAGCTATCTAACCGGTCGCCTGAGATCATTCTTTCATCTAAGATATGCTTTTGGATTCCATCTAGAATAAAGATCTGAATCTCTGTTGGAAGGCTTGAGGAAATGATGCGCACAAGGAGATTTCCAATAGCTTTATTAGGATTTGCAAGGTGTGAGACAACACATAATGTCGCCTCGCTAGGTGTTGTGGTATTTTCGAGTTCTCGCTCCAGAGCATCCAACAGCTCTGGGGTATTTGGAATTCTTGGACGTATATTTTGCTTTAACTGGCTGATTATATGCTCATAGGTATCATGTATCATCGGGGTAGTATGGAGTTTTTTCTTGATTTCGTCACTTCCTTCGAGCAAAAAACATGCATATGTTTCATAGCATTATGCTTAATGTTTTCAGGTGATTAAAACTATGTTATGAGGTGCAGAAGAATAAATAAAAGAATCAAGAAATGCTATACCGATTAAACTCAATATATTCAGCAACAGAAGGAGAGGGAATCCATATTGGATCACCACAGACTTTTGTTCGCTTTCAAGGTTGTAAGGTTGGTTGTTTTAATTGTGACTCTAAAGATACATGGTCATTTCGTGGTGGTAAAATGTTTACAACTGAAATGGTTTTGGAAGAGCTGGCCAAGCAAGGCTTTTCGTCAAGAAAGAGGCGCGTTTCAATCACTGGTGGAGATCCTTTAGATCCAGAACATAGAGAAAGTTTAAAAGAGTTGATCTCTGTCTTAAAAGAAAATGGTGCATGGGTAAATATTGAAGCTGCTGGTAATGTTATTGATCATGAAGTTTTTGACGCCGTTGATTTTATTAGCTTTGACTTCAAAACCCCTTCAACTAAAGTTGAGACGCCCTTATCCAATATAAAAGAAGTGGTAGAGAAATATTATCATAAGCTTCAAATCAAAAGCGTTGTTTTTGATCAGTGTGATTTTGATTTTGTTAATCAGGCTAAGGATGAAATATTTAAAGAACTGCCTGAAATAGATTTTCCCTGGATTTTAACTCCTGTTTTTAATTATGGGGAGGATTTCCCGAAACAACGTGTGCACGATATTTCAATTTGGAATGAGGCACGAGGAAGTCACTTTCGTGTTATTTCTCAGCAGCACAAATGGGTTCATGGCCCAAATAAAAAATTTATCTAACTTCCTTTACTTCAACAACTGCAATGAGCCACGCAAAGATAAAAGCAAATCCTCCAATAGGAACGAGCATTGCAAATGTTTTAATTCCTGATAGTGCGTAAGCGATACAATTACCGGAAAAGAAAATGATCCCTATAAAAATTAATCTTTTTGCCCAAATTAATTGATGAAATATTTTTTCATGACTTGAAAAAGCCAAAAGGGCGAGTGAATGGTAGGTCAAATATTTTATACCAGTATTAAAGGTATCAATGCTTTTTGGACTTAGTGATTTTTCTAGTAAATGGGCACCAATGGCACCTAGGGCAACACTAATGGCGAGAAGAATGAAACTAACATGAAGGGTTTTTTTTTGATTTAACATAAATTATTCCAATAGGAGAGGTGGACGGCTTTTATTTGAAATTGCTGGATTGATGTTTAGTTTTTTTCCAGCTTCTTTCCCAAGTGCATTTGCACTAATATCGTGGCCATCAATTGTTGAGAGGCGACCTCTAAGTCTTGGGTAAACTCGGTGAAGATGTTTTTGCACCTGGGATTCACATTTTACCAAATCCGCTTTTGTAAATTGATCGTTATAGCTCGTTTTAATTTTTGAGAGGTATCCGTCAGCCAATCCGGCCATGAAGCTTTTTTTTGCCCTAATGCCTCGAAGGCTAGGGCTTACCATTTTTTGTTGATCGTAAAGACGCTCTAACTTTTGATTCAAAAATTCTGCCACATAAACGGCGGTTAAAACATTTGTCCTCTCTCCAATTACTTCAAGAGAAAATGATCCTCTTTGGTAATTAAAAACAGGAGATACTAAAAACTCTTTGAGGATCCGATATATTGCCTCATGTTTGGGCCCTACTTTTTTTCCCGATAAAGCAACTTCTAAAACAGTTTCATCCTCAGGGTGTAAGGTTGGGATATTCCTCAAATGATGTTTTCGAAGGAGTTGGTTTGCCTTTGTTGTTGCCAGTTGTGCTTCATGTTGGTTGTCACTGGTGGCCAGTTTAAATAACTTCGTTATTTTTTCAAATACTTTATTTTCTTCGCAGGTAAGGTCGTCTCTACTAAGTTCGATTGTTGAAGAAGATACTTCTTTACCATACCCAAACCGCTGACAAACTTCATTAAACTCTTTTCCATGTGCCTGAATATTGGCGCCAAAAGTAACGTGAGCAATGTAGTGACAGATCTCATGCCTGATAATGTTTTGTAGGTTTGTCTTATTTGTTTGATAGATAAGATGCTTGTTGATTTGAATTTGATATTTGGAGGGGATATATTGCCCAAGTATTGTTGGGTGCTCGAAGATAACAAAATCTAAAGGGTAGTAAAACCCATTATGAAGCAGCCTTTTTCTTTCAAAAGGTAGGTTCATTTCGTATTTTAGTATCTTTAAAGAAAAAGCCCTTACTTCTTTTAAAAAAGTAAGGGCCACATCTGAATAAATAATCATTTAAATTATTTTCCTGTAATTGCTCCAGAAGTATACTCTCTATTCATTCTCGCAATGTTTGAGATGGAGATACCTTTTGGACAACTTGCTTCGCACTCTGCTTCATTTGTGCAGTTTCCAAATCCAAGTGAATCCATTTTATTTACCATGTTAACCGCACGTTCTTTGGCTTCAACTTCTCCTTGAGGAAGAAGTGAGAACTGACTTACTTTGGCAGAGACAAAGAGCATTGCACTTGCATTTTTACAACTTGCAACACACGCTCCACAACCAATACACGCCGCTGCATCCATTGAAAGATCCGCGTTTTCCTTAGAAATCGGAATTGCATTCGCATCTGGTGCATTACCAGTAT
>Ga0181565_10002941_pt1 | contig 13058 bp, 12 predicted proteins | sample 101ome_16_FD_129661 | JGI IMG/M metagenome (GOLD analysis project Ga0181565, IMG submission 129661) | Coastal salt marsh microbial communities from the Groves Creek Marsh, Skidaway Island, Georgia - 101401AT metaG (megahit assembly) | ecosystem: Environmental > Aquatic > Marine > Intertidal... | reverse complement strand
AGCGATAAGTTGGGCGCATTAAATTATGGCCGCTTCCAAGATTGGCAAGCACCGCTATCACCAGCGATGGGAAAACAAGCGGTGCTGGCTTTTAAAGGAGATGTCTATACCGGTTTAGATGCCGACAATATGAGCGATGATGATCTCAGTTTTGCTCAGCAACATTTGCGCATTCTCTCTGGATTGTATGGCTTGCTGAAACCACTCGATATCATGCAGGCCTATCGTTTAGAGATGGGCACTCCTTTTGCTAATCAAGGCGGCAAAAATCTCTATGAGTTTTGGGGAAACACATTAACCGATGCTTTAAATCAGTGCGCGGCCGATAATGGCGATGATGTATTGGTTAACTTAGCGTCAAACGAGTATTTTAAAGCGGTTAAAACTAAACAACTCAACATGCCGGTAATCACTCCTGTCTTTAAAGACTTTAAGGGTGATAAGTATAAAATTATTAGCTTTTATGCCAAGAAAGCTCGCGGCATGATGGCGGCATATATCATCAAAAACCGGTTGACCCGAGTTGAGGATATAAAACAATTTGATACCGAAGGCTATCGTTTCAGCGAATCAATGAGCGATGGTAACGAGTGGGTATTTATTCGCGATCCCCAAGGCGAAAATTAAACCTTTGAACTAAGCTTACATGACCTATAGGGAGTGTAAGCATGGCTGCCATTAAATTTTTAGTTATTGATGACGCGGCTTTTATCCGCGACTTAATCAAAAAAGCCTTACGGGATAATTTTCCAGGCTCTACAGTGCACGATAGTAACAGTGCCAAGCGAGCGATGGCGATGACCAAAGCCCTCCGCTATGACATCGTATTAAGTGATTGGGAAATGCCCGAAATGAGTGGTGAAGAGTTCTTGCTATGGTTGCGAGAACAAGAACACTATTCAGCGACGCCATTTATCATGGTGTCTAGCCGCAGCGAAAAAGATTACATTGTCAAAGCTATCCAGGCCGGTGTTAGCGACTATATAGGCAAGCCTTTCACAGCAGAAGAATTAGTCGCAAAAATAAACAAGCAACTAAAACGTATTGGCCATGCCGGTCGAAGTATTGATCGCTCAGAAACCACAAGCCTGGGAGCACTTACCGGTGCACCAGCCGCGGCCAAACCTCCCCCACCAAAATCAGAGCCATCTCCCGAGGTGTCAGCAAGCGTCAGCGCTTTAACCGGTAGTGCTCCTGTAGCAAAGGCATCGGCAAAGAAAACGGAACAAGCTCAATTGCACTTTAGTGACGGCCAAGTATTGTGCTTATTACAAGAAATGAGCTTACAGGGAATGAGCGGTTTAATTAAACGCGACAGTAAGATGCCTGCGATTATGGAGCAGTGCGTCGTATCGATTGTCGGGGCTAACCAAGAGCAAGTGGCACGCTTAAATGCTTATGTTTACTCGCTTAGGGCCTCAGATCAGAGACCGGAATGTACAGCGATTAAAATTAGCCTGAGATTTGTCGATGACGATCCGCAGAAACTCGATGTTTTGTCACGCTATATTTCTAAACGTTAACTCGCTTTAAATGGTAATAAGGCTTTAGCGGCCTCTAAATAGTCGTCGTTTTGTTCAGCCTCGCGAAGGCAAAAATCGGCAACAGCGCGGTGAAATTCAGGGTCACGCAAATGGTGTAATGACCAGGTGTTAATGGGTTCAAAGCCACGTTGAATTTTATGTTCGCCCTGCGCACCTGGATCAAAGTGCTGTAAACCATGTGCAATACAGTATTCAATCCCCAAGTAATAGCACAGTTCGAAGTGAAGCTGGTCAAACTCCTGTAGGCATCCCCAGTAGCGCCCGTAAAGGTTTTGCTCATCCATGAAGCAAAGCGCACAGGCGACGATATCCCCCTCGAGCGAGGCTGTCATCATGACCACTTGATCAGCCATAGTTGCCGCAATTTGTTCAAAAAATGCCTTGTTGAGATAGCCGCCATGACCGCTGCGTTTGAGATAAGTGATTTGATAACATTCAAAAAAACGCTGCCATTCCTCAGGGCTGGCTTGGTCACCACGTAAAGCTCTGCAATGCAGATTTTGCTCGGTGATTCGGCGTCGTTCACGTTTGAGATTTTTGCGCTTACGCGAGGTGAAGCCGGCCAAAAAGTCATCAAAATCACGGTAATTTTGGTTATACCAATGAAATTGTACTCCGCGTCGAGCCACCCATTGTTGTTCCCTAGTCCATTCATCGATCTTATCAGCTTCTGGAAACAGCAGGTGGTGGCTGGATAATTCTCGCTCCTCGACTAGGCGAGTGATAAATGCTTGGACAAGAGGCAGTGCCTCGGTCGCTGAATGACAGCCTATTCTGGGCCCACTAGCAGGAGTGAAAGGGATAGCATTGATGTATTTTGGGTAGTATTCCAGTCCGTGCCGGCGATAAGCATCTGCCCAGGACCAATCAAAGACATATTCGCCATAAGAATGGTATTTAAGGTATCCAGGGATTGCGAGTACTAACTTACTTCCATCAAATGCAATGATATGAAGAGGTTGCCACCCCGATTTTTCACCGACACACCCACTAGATTCTAAAGCAGATAAAAAAGCGTGTTTGGTAAAAGGGTAGTCATCGAATAGCGCATCCCACGCGTCGGCTTCAACATCGTTGATAGAGTCGATCGTAATAAAGCGCCACTCAATACTCATTTATACCCCAAAGAAAATACCCGCAAAAATGACCATGCCAACATAGTGATTATTTAAAAACGCTTCAAAGCAACGATGACGATCTTTGTCAGAGGTCATCATTAATTGGCGAAGAAATAAAACCGCGGCGATTATGAGTGATACGTGAAAGGGCCAAGTTAAGTTGGAAATTTCGCCAACATAATACAGCAATATGAGTGAGAAACTTTGCAGCGAAATGATAATAAGTCGATCGAACTTACCAAATAAAACTGCGGTGGAGCGAATACCGATGACAAGGTCGTCGTCTCTATCGACCATGGCGTAATAGGTATCGTAGGCGACTACCCACAATAAATTAGCCGCATACAGCACCCATACCTGCAGAGGTAAGGTTTGTATCTCCGCTGCATAAGCCATCGGAATAGCCCAAGAAAACGCTGCCCCGAGAACGACTTGCGGAAAGTGGGTGTAGCGTTTCATAAAAGGATACGCGCTGGCAATAAGTAAGGCGACAGGCGCTAGAAGCCAAGTCATTGGGTGGGTAAATAACACTAACGCTATTGCGATAAGTACCAGCAAGGCAAAGAGTTCTAGTGCTTCTCGCTCGCTGACCTTGCCCGATGTCAGTGGTCTATTTTCGGTTCGCTTAACATGACGATCTAATTCACGATCGGCATAGTCATTAATAACGCATCCAGCTGAGCGCATGACATAGGTACCCAGAATAAACACCACTAAATTTATAAATGACGGCCAGCCATCAGCTGCTAACCATAAAGCCCATAGTGTTGGCCACAATAAAAGATAAGTACCGATCGGCTTATCGGCGCGCATCAACGTTATGTAATGAGGGACATTAGTTTTATTAAGCATCATAAATTAAAGGGCGCCAGAAAAAATTCACTTACCAGTATGGAGTTATCCTCAACTTCAAATCGAGAACGTCTGCCCCACACTGATGTTGCCTGCTGGAGCGCACGTGGTAACACCTTATCGATTCCTGATATTTGGCACAATTGCATAGGCTGACGCTTGGCAAATGGCGCGCTAAACAAAAGATCACCAAGTGATTTATTGCCAAAATTTTTTACTAATGCCAATCTGCCACGCAGCGAGGTGGGTGGAAATAAGCTTCTAGCAAAAACGTAAGGCGTGTCATGGCAATACAAAATAACTTCGCGGATATAAACAGCATGACCCGTTTTGATACCCATAGCGATTGATTCATGGCGTTCAGGAATAGCCCAATAACTACCGGTAACTTGCACCCTAAAATTATTTTTACTCAACAAAATTAAACGCTTAGTGAGCGATCCGGTATCGAGCAAAAAATCTTTTTGAGCTGCGCTAAGTCGGCTTCGCTGAAAAGCATTGGGAGTAAACCATGGCCGAGACAAATTCACGCAGACTCCAATTCAATGGATAGATAGTAATAAAGATCTGAATTTTGCGTAATTCATCACTCACTTTCAAGGATATTACGCGACTAAGACCTACTAAAGTAGTACTTGCCAAATGGGCGACAATATATGACGTTATAGGCTCATTAATTGAGAAGAAGGAAACAATAATGAATAAATCGGAATTAGTGGCAGCGGTCGCCCAGAGCGCAGGTATTTCTCAAGCTAAAGCTGCACAGGCACTCTCGGCAATGACAGATCAAATCACCAATGCAATGGCCCGTGGTGAAAGCGTTAGTTTAATTGGGTTTGGCACTTTTTCTCCGCGTGAGAGAGCCGCTAGAATGGGTAAAAACCCGCAAACGGGTGCTTCAATTCAAATCGCTGCCTCAAAATCAGTAGGCTTCAAACCAGGTAAAGGTTTAAAAGACGCGGTTAATTAAGCGTCAGCGTATCGATCGGCACCAGCGAGCCAACGCTCTACTAAGGCTTGTGCTGCTGCCGGTTGATGCTTAATGACGTGTTCTGCTAAGCGTCTAGCTTCATCAAATAAATGCCCGTCGCGGGTCAAGTCCGCTACCCTAAGTTGAGCTAAACCCGTTTGTCGAGTTCCCATGAGTTCTCCGGGACCACGAAGCTTTAGGTCTTCTTCGGCAATGATAAAGCCATTGTTCGTTTCCCGCATAGTCGCCAAGCGGCGTTTACCATTTTGTGACAGTGGGTCTTGATACATCAACACACAGAAGCTTGCTTCACTACCACGGCCCACTCTGCCTCGTAACTGGTGTAATTGGGCAAGTCCGAGACGCTCTGGATTTTCAATAATCATTAAACTGGCGTTGGGAACGTTTACGCCAACTTCAATCACCGTCGTGGCAACTAACAAATCAATTTCACCCCGTTTAAATGCGTCCATGACGATAGATTTTTCATCAGGCTTCATGCGGCCGTGAACCAATCCTATTCGGGTATCGGGTAGTTGTTCTTGTAATTGCGTGGCGCAGTCTTCAGCCGCCTGGCACTGAAGAGCTTCTGATTCTTCAATCAATGTGCACACCCAATAGGCTTGCTTGCCCTGCTGACAGGCACTGGCAACACGTTCAATAACCTCATCCCGACGGCGGTTGTCGATGAGTACCGTACTGATCGGCTTACGTCCAGCGGGCAATTCATCAATGATTGAGACATCTAGGTCGGCATAAGCGCTCATGGCTAATGTGCGAGGAATAGGCGTGGCAGTCATGATTAACTGATGAGGCTGAATGTCTTTTCCTTTTTCCCTGAGAGCGAGTCTCTGGTGTACGCCAAAACGGTGCTGTTCATCGATAATGACCAGGCCCAGCTGAGCAAATTCTACGCCCTCTTGAAATAGTGCATGAGTGCCGACGACAAGATTAATACTATGCTCGGCTAATCCCGCTAGTACTTCACGTCGCTGTTTAGCTCGACTACTTCCGGTTAGCCAGCCTATGGTAATGCCGAGTGGCTCAAACCATTCACTAAAGGCTTCTAAATGCTGTTCAGCAAGAATTTCAGTGGGCGCCATAATGGCTACTTGGTAGTTATTGGCAATGGCGTAAAGTGCGCTCAGCGCTGCGACAATCGTCTTGCCGGAACCTACATCACCTTGTATCAACCGATGCATGGGTTGATGCCGGCTGAGATCACTTTCTACTTCCTGCATAACCCGTTGTTGGGCGCCAGTAAGTGCAAAGGGCAAATTGGCAATGAGCTGGTCGACCAATCCCGCATGATCGCCCATGGGCGCTCCGGGTTGTTGTTTATATTGTAGCTTCCTTTGCAGCATGGAAATTTGGTGGGCGGTTAATTCTTCTAATGCAAGGCGCTGTTGCGCTGGATGAACACCGTCACGCAGGGCTTGTACATCGGCATCAAAGGGCGCCTCGTGTAGATATCTAACAGCGGCATTGAGAGTAATGTTGGGAACAAGCCGACTTTCAGGCAGAAGGTCCAGTACAGCGGTTTGGTCCAGCAGAGATAATGCCTGGCGACATAATTTTCGCCAGCTGGCTTGGTGAAGGCCTTCCGTACTAGGATAAACTGGGGTTAATGTCGGCTGTAGAGCCTGTAACGGTTGGGTTACCTGTCCGAGTTCACACTCGGGATGCACCATTTCATAGCCCTGGGGGCCGCGGCGAATTTCTCCAAAGGCTCTAAGCTTGGTAGAGCTTTGGTAGGCGGCCTTTTGAGCGGCGCTAAAGTGAAAAAATCTTAAATTGATTACTCCAGTGGAGTCTTGCAAACGCACCATAAGGCTGCGACGTTTACCAAAGCTAATATCGCACTGGGTGACTTCGCCTTCAATGACAATTTCTTGTCCCAGCATACAGGCGCCAATCGGCGTGATGCGCGACCGGTCTTGATAGCGGAGAGGGAAGTGAAAAATTAAATCTTGTGCGCTGTGTATATTTAGCTTTGAAAGCTTGTCACGCAAGGCTGGCCCAACACCTTTAAGTTTGTCGGTCGAGGTGTTGGCCAGTGGATTGTGAAGCATTGGCGATGCGAGTAATGCTTAAATGACCATTATCGCTTCAATTTCAATATCTGTACCCTTGGGTAGTGAGGCAACACCAACACACGCTCGTGCAGGGAACGGCTCTTTAAAATACGTCTTCATGACCTCATTCACTTCTGCGAAATTGCCTAAGTCAGTGAGAGAAATATTAACTTTAACAAAGTGGTCGAGCGAGCCACCGGCGGCTTCGGCTACGGCGGCCAAATTATCAAATACGCGGCGTGCACGAGCTGCGATATCATCGCCAACTAATTCCATGGTTTCTGGGTCAAGCGGTATTTGGCCTGAAAGATACACCGTATTGTCAACTTTGATTGCTTGTGAATAGGGACCAATGGCAGCAGGTGCTTTGGAAGTATTGATTGCGGCTTTGTTGCTCATGAAAATTCCTTAGTAGTGTTTTACACGTGTCACTTTTAAGACGGCTTCTAATTTACGCAGTGTTTTAACAATCCGCGCCAAATGCACTCGGCTTTTCACCGAAATGAGAAGATACATAGCCCCGTATGTGGCGTCTACTTCTTCGGTACGGATTTTTTCTATATTTATCCCTGAGTCATTGAGACGGGCGGCAATTTTGGCCAGTAGCCCTCGCTCATTGCGGTAGTCTATTCGTAGCTCAGAATGGAAATCACCTTTGACGTCGCTAGCCCAAGTTAACCGCATACAGCGATCGGGGTTATCAAGATATTCTGTCACGTTAGCACATGTTTCCAAATGTACCACCATGCCGCGACCAGTACTCACGTAACCAACGACAGGGTCACCAGGGAGGGGATGACAGCAATTTCCATAGTTGAGCACCAATCCCTCTGCACCAGTAATAGCCAATGCTTCATGGTTTTTCGGAACGGATGACGATTCATCATTGTGATTGATAAGTCGACGAGCCGTTAGGTAGGCTACTCGCTTACCAATGCCTATTTCTTGGAGTAAGGCATTCTCACTGAGCTTCGACTCTGTCAGTAAATTAGCTAGGGCATCTTCAGGCAGCTGGCTGATATCGCTACCCAAACTATTGAGGGCCTTGGCCAATAAGCGCTTACCCAGTGCTACTGCTTCATTGCTTTCTCTGCTTTTTAAGAAATGCCTAATGGCGCTTCTGGCTTTAGCGGTAATCACAAAATCGAGCCAGTTGGGGTTAGGTTGTGCGCCCGGCGCAGTAATGATGTCTACAGTTTGCCCGCTTTGAAGCGGGGTACTTATGGGGGCGAGCTGTCGGTCAATGCGGCAGCCAACACAGGCGTTGCCAATGTCGGTATGTACGGCATAGGCAAAATCTACCGCATTTGCCCCGCTGGGTAATTCAAAAATTTTACCCTTGGGACTAAAGACATAAATATCATCTGGAAAAAGATCGATCTTAACGTTTTCAATAAATTCAATAGAGTCACGTGCTTTGGCTTGCATATCTAACAAGCCCTTTATCCATTGCTGTGCTTTGGCTTGGCCTGAGGCATGGGCGGCGTGTTTATCCGATTTATACAACCAGTGGGCGGCAATACCATTATTGGCGATGACATCCATTTCATGAGTCCGAATTTGGATCTCAATGGGTACACCATACATACCAAATAAAACGGTATGCAGTGATTGGTAGCCGTTGGACTTGGGTATGGCGATGTAGTCTTTGAACATCCCCGCGACGGGCTTATACAAACCGTGCACTATACCAAGTGCACGGTAGCAAGCATCGACATTATTGGTGACTACACGGAAAGCAAATACATCCATGATGTCTTTGAACGGCTTTTTGGACATTTTTTTATAAATGCTAAAAAGGTGTTTTTCTCGACCTGTAACCATCGCTACTAGGCCTTCGTTCAATAGTCGACTTTCGATGGAGAGGCGGATATTTTCCAGAAGTGCATGGCGGTTACCGCGCACTGCCTTGACGGCTGAATCGATGCGGGCAGCCCGCATGGGGTGCATGGCTTTAAAACCGAGGTCTTCAAATTCGATACGCAGGTTATGCATGCCCAGCTTGGCGGCGATGGGTGCGTAAATTTCTAAGGTTTCGCGGGCAATACGTCGACGTTTGTCAGGTCTAAGAACCCCAAGTGTGCGCATATTGTGTAAGCGATCAGATAGTTTAACCAATATAACGCGAATATCTTCTGCCATGGCGAGAACCATTTTTTGGAAGTTTTCCGCTTGAGCCTCGGCCTTTGAAGCAAATTCAATCTGTGTAAGTTTACTTACACCATCAACTAATTCAGCAACGGGTTCACCAAATTGGGCAACGATCGCAGCTTTTTCGACTTCGGTGTCTTCAATGACATCATGCAGCATGGCGGCCATAAGGCTTTGTGCATCCATGTGCATTTCACTAAGAATACCGGCAACGGCAAGGGGGTGAGTAACATAAGGTTCTCCACTTCGGCGTTTTTGACCGTCGTGGGCTTGTTCTGCATACAGATAGGCGCGACGAACCTGCATAATGGATTGAGGATCCATGTAGCTAGACAGGCGATCGCCTAATTCATCAATAGTTTTTACTTCAGTCGTTGCACCCATAGTGGTATCAATTTCCTACTGTGATACTGGGCGCTGAAAGAGGTATCATAGAACGCCCGATGACGTTCTAAGATACACTAGATTTGGAGCGGCAAAAAGCCTAGAAATCGTCGTTAGACAAAGGAACTGCAGTTGTTTCCAGCGAAAGGTTATCAAAGCTAACTTCTTGCTCTGGTTCTTCGTCTAAAATACTGGCGTTGATATGGTTTTCAGCAATTTCGCGAAGCGCAATCACAGTAGGCTTATCTGAATCTTCTTCTACCAATGGGTCTTTACCCTGAGTGGCTATCTGGCGAGCGCGTTTGCTAGCAACCATTACCAATTCAAAGCGATTTGCTACTTTGTCTAAACAATCTTCAACAGTGACTCGTGCCATGGAAGGTATACCTATATATCAAGAAAAGAGCGAGATTATAACCCCATATTTGTTATTTGGACAGTAGTTGCTGTAATAGATCTGCGTTTGACGCCGATTGCTGTTGTGTTGTCAGCCGATGGGAGCGCAAAATACTTTGTAAATCGTGCAGAGCTTCGGCGAAATCGTCATTGATCACGAGAAAATCAGCTTCGTTAAAATGAGACATTTCACTGATAGCTTCAGCCATACGTTTTTCTATCACGTCGTCATCGTCCTGGCCGCGGCCCGTTAAGCGCTCTCGAAGTGCTTCAATAGACGGTGGCACAATAAATATTCCCACGGTTTTGGGCATTACTCGGCGAACTTGTTGGGCTCCCTGCCAGTCAATTTCTAGAATGACGTCGATACCTTTAGCGAGCGTTTCTTCTACCCATGCTTGTGATGTGCCGTAGTAGTTACCGAACACCTCGGCGTGCTCTAGAAAAGCATTGTTTCCAATCATTTTGAGAAAATTATCTTTGCTCGTGAAATGATAGTTTACACCGTCTTCTTCACCCGGGCGCATGGCGCGAGTAGTGTGTGAAATAGAGACTTGAACATGCTTGGTTTGCTGTAAAAGTGCAGTGACTAAGCTGGTTTTGCCGGCTCCAGAGGCGGCGGAAATGGTGTAAAGCGTGCCTTGGGTCATGAGATTGTTCGCGCTGTGTTAAAAATTCTCTACAAGAATAGCAGTCTTTAGCGCTGTGCAAAATGCAAATAGTTGTCAAGACTAATGCAATCGGTTTCAAAAGTGAGGTATGATGCAAATGGTCTTAAAAATAAGCCATAAAAATGGTTAAAACTGCACATTCAATAGCAGTCCAAAAACCTTACAGACTAACCTGCAAATACTATTGCAGTGGAGAATGATGATATGAGTAATCAACAACGCCCATCTTTGTCTTTCTGGCAAATATGGAATATGAGCTTCGGCTTCTTAGGTATTCAATATGGATTTGGTCTGCAGCAGGCCAACTTAAGTCCTATCTTTCGTTACCTTGGTGCTAACGAGCACGAACTACCTATTTTATGGCTCGCAGGCCCTGTCACCGGCTTGTTAATTCAGCCCCTTATCGGTGCAATTAGTGACCGAACATGGTCACGCTTTGGTCGCCGCAAGCCCTTCTTTTTAATCGGCGCCTTGATCGGTAGTATCGCCGTTATGTTCATGCCCTATGTGCCTTATCTTTGGATGGCTGTAGGCTTGTTCTGGATTCTAGACGCGGCAATGAATACTGCGATGGAGCCCTACCGGGCCTTGGTAGGTGATAAGCTAAACGCCGAGCAACGCAGTATTGGTTTCTCTGTCCAAACATTCATGATCGCTGGCGGACAAATTTTGGCAGGTCTCATGCCTTTGGTCATGTTAGCAATGGGGGTTTCAGATACTACTGACGGTAATAGTGTTCCCGATATCGTTAAATACTCATTCGTAGTCGGTGTGGTGGCAATGTTGGTGTCGGTCGCTTGGACTGCTTATACCACCGATGAATATCCGCCTGAAGATATCGAAGAATTTAAAAAGCAAAATAGTGGTGAGAATGTCTTTGTTGCTGCGGTTAAAGAAATTTGGCATATCAGCCGTGACTTGCCAAAGCCAATTGCTAGCCTATGGTGGGTGAAATTCTTTACCTGGTTTGGCATGCCGTTGATGTGGCAGTATTTGTCGCTTTCGATCGCACGCCATTGCTTTAATGCGCCTACCCCCGAGTCTCCTGGATTTGCAGAAGGTGCTGCCAATGTTGGTTTGGCATTAACCACCATGAATGTGACCACCGTTGTGATGTCGTTTCTTATTCCTACCGTGATTCGTAAAATAGGTGCACGTCATACCTATGCTCTATTCCTCTTGTTGGGCGGTATTGGCTTTATGTCACAACAACTGACAACCGATTTGATGGTGGTATTGGGCACCATGGTGCTAGTCGGAATCGCGTGGTCTGCCATTATTACCGTGCCGTTCATCATTACCACGAATGCGGTACCTGCAGTGAAAATTGGGGTTTATATGGGCCTTTTGAATGCCTTTATTTGCCTCCCGCAAATAGTAGAAATGTTCTCAATCGGTTTTATCTATGACTCTGTATTGGGCGGCGATCCACGCAATGCTATCTTCCTAGCAGGCGCTATGTTGGTCATCGGTGCGATGTTTGTTTATCGTATTCCTGACAGTGTAGAAACGACACCATCTGTAGATGATGTCATGGAAGCTGAGGCAGAAGCCCGTACCCATACTGAAGCGTAAGTATTTAGTGATGATATAAACCAGTCTACGGACTGGTTTTTTTTCGTCTAAAAAACGCTTAATAGCAGATTAAATGCAATCGTCCACATAATGATGGCAATGATTATATCGAGAATTTGCCAAGCTTTGGGCCTAGCAAACAGCGGTGCCAAAAAGCGCGCCCCAAACCCTAGCCCGGCAAACCATATTGCACTGGCTGAACAGGCTCCCACAATAAACCAGTAGCGGAGTTCAAGGCTGTGTTGCGCGCCGATTGAACCAATTAATAACACTGTATCAAGATAGACATGGGGATTTAGCAAAGTAAATGCAGCAGCCTGCGCAATAATTGCTGCATGCGACCGTTTTTCGGTTGTGTCAGAAGCATTGAGTGACTCAGTGTGTTTCGCTCTCTGCCATGCTTGCCAGCCGTAGACACTCAGAAATCCAGCGCCAAGCAGGGCTAAGCCGTTAGTGAGTAACTCATTATCACCAATAATTTTCGCCATGCCTAGAACGCCGGCACTTATCAATGAAGCATCAATGAGCGCGCAGAAAAGTACTACACTACCTATATACTCTCTTCTGAGCCCTTGTCTTAAAACAAAGGCATTCTGCGCGCCAATAGCAACAATTAATCCAAAGCTGAGTGCAAATCCTTGGGTTAACACAGTAAGTGGCATAACGACTCCAAAATGGACAGGCAAAAAAAAGCAGCACCACAAATGGGTGCTGCTTTGATATCAAACCAGAGAATTACCAGCTATATGAAATTTCAGCGTTCCACTGATCCATTCTGATTTCAATGGTTTGCGTTGGATCGAGGGGGTTTGTGCCCGAAGTACTAGCCTCTGGAGCATACATTACGCTCACGCTGTATTCTCTACCATCGCTAAGTTTGCGGGTAAAACCTGCAGTGTAGTGATTTTCAATAACACCTGGAGCCATGATATTAAACAGTGCTTCACTGCTACCAATGGGGTTTTCACCAAACGATGCTCCGACGCGGTAGCGAACATTAGGGCTGCCAGCCATGCTCCACTCGTAACCTAGTTTGTGTACTTGAATATCAGTCCAGCCAAAGCCTGCGCCATTACTGCCGCCCAAACAACCCGAGGTTGGATTGCTGAAATCCATCGATGCTAGAGGGCAGCTGAATAGATTGGCTACAGGGTTCGAGATAGAGGCGACATCGGTGTAATTGATCTGTTCAAAATCGTAGTGGAAGGCGCCGCCGTTCTGCATTTTAAAGCTCGCACCAATACCTATGCTTGAAGGGATATCAAAAGTGCCTGCTTCAGCGAATAAATCGCTGTACTTGTCAAATTCAGACATGCTGATTT
>Ga0181565_10002938_pt1 | contig 13062 bp, 14 predicted proteins | sample 101ome_16_FD_129661 | JGI IMG/M metagenome (GOLD analysis project Ga0181565, IMG submission 129661) | Coastal salt marsh microbial communities from the Groves Creek Marsh, Skidaway Island, Georgia - 101401AT metaG (megahit assembly) | ecosystem: Environmental > Aquatic > Marine > Intertidal... | reverse complement strand
GGACGAAAATCTCGATCCGGTAGTCGAACCCGAACAGGCGTTCCAGCCGCGTCCGGTCGCGGACGGCCGGATCGAACGGGTTGAGAATCCGCAGCCGCGATGTGGGCGGCCGCGGCGCGGCGATCCGCTGTTTGATTTCGGCCCGGAAAGCCGGGGCAGGCAGGTTTTTGTAGTACCCGGATTTTTCCCGTTTGGCGGCGAGCCGCCGGAACTGACGCCGCCACACGGGATAGATCTCCATCGGCAGCACGGAGGTGTCGTGGGTAAAATGTTCGAACAGATGGCGGTCATTGGCGAGCAGCCTGTTCAGCATCGGTTCACGATAGGCCTGATTGCGGCTCCACAGGATATGGTGATGGGCACGCGACACCACGCGGATGGTGTCGAGCTGAACGAAGCCGAGCCGCCGGATGATGTCTATTGTTTCGCGGTTGCCGGTCGGCGCCTCGGTCAGCCCCTGCGACGACAGCCACAGCCAGCGGGCATCCCGGTTGCGGATTCTAAGAACGGGTAATGTCACGGATGGGAGGCAGCGGGCGGGCGGACGCGTCACCGCCGAGGCACATCATGAATTAGGCGTCGGGTTTCGGCCAGGGAATGCGCTGGAAGTCGACACCTTCCTCGATCAGCTCTTCGGCTTCTTCGGGCGTGGCTTCTCCGTGAATCGACCTTGGCTCTTCCTCGCCGTAATGGATCTTGCGCGCTTCGTCGGGGAATTTGTCGCCGACATAGTCGCTATTCTCCTCGACGTGCTTTTTCAGCTCGTAGAGCGCTTCGACGTAGTCGTTGAGGGTCGGGTCCTGCGGCGACATCGCCGCATTGGGTGCGGCCTCGTCCTTACCCTTCCGCATGCCGCCGAGGCGAGGCGCCATCAGGGCTCGGGACGTGTTGGTATTGCCGCATTCCGGACAGGCCAGCGCCCCCGCTTCGACCTGCTCGTCGAAGGATGCGTTGTCCTTGAACCAGCCTTCAAAGACGTGGCCTTTGCCGCATTTAACGTCGATAACAATCATGACAGAGAAATTAAGGTAGAATTACCGATTTCCAAGCCCTATTTTCAGCATAAATATCAATTAGTTAGATTTCTACATTGTCCAAAAATCCGGATTTGTCGCCGCCATCTCCCTGGGTGATGCGTTTTCTGCCGCTTATTCCGGTAGGCGGCAATGTGCTCGATCTGGCCTGCGGGCGAGGCCGTCACGCGGTGGCGATGGCCGATGCCGGCCTGTGGGTCACGGCGGTCGACCGCGACGTATCCGGCCTGCCCGCGCATGACGGGATTGAGAGCATCGAAGCTGACATCGAAGACGGCAGCCCGTGGCCACTGGCGGGAAAAGATTTCGACGCGATCGTGGTGACGAACTATCTGTATCGGCCGCTCTTCCCCGTGCTGATCGGCAGTCTGCGGTCGGGTGGCGTGCTGATATTCGAAACCTTCGCCGCCGGCAACGAAGCGTTGGGTCGGCCCCGCAATCCCGATTTCCTGTTGCGCGACGGCGAACTGCTGGACGCCGTCGCCGGCAAACTGTCTGTGGTTGCCTACGAGGCCGGCAGGATCGATCGTCCGGCCCCGGCCGTCGTTCAGCGCATTGCCGCGATCAACGCGCCGCCGGCGCCGACCATTATTCCGCCGCCCGTTTAATTCTCCCGGCAGGCCGATAAGGCCGCGCGTTCGACAGCGACGGAACCGACTGCCGCACCTCCGAAACCCGCGCCGGGTCGATATCCGCGACGATGAAGCCGGGGTCCTCGCCCGCCTCGGCGACGATCTCGCCCCATGGATCGACGATCAGCGAATGGCCGTAGGTCTGCCGGCCGCCCGCATGACTGCCGCACTGGGCCGCGGCGAAGATCCAGCAGCCGGTTTCGATAGCCCGCGCCCGCAACAGCACTTGCCAGTGCGCCCGCCCGGTGGTTCGTGTAAAGGCGGACGGCACGCCGATGAAGTCCGCGCCCGCTTCGGCTAGATGCGTATATAACGGGGGGAAGCGTACATCGTAACAGATCGTCAGCCCCGCCCGCCCCCAGGGCAGGTCGGCAACCACTGCGGCCGTACCGGGCTGGTAGGTAGCAGATTCCCGGTAAGCTTCGCCGTCCGCAAGATCGACGTCGAACATGTGAATCTTGTCATAGGTGGCGCTGACGGCGCCGCCGGGATCGATCAGAAAGGTCCGGTTCGCGATGCGGCCGTCGCCGGAAAGGACTGCGAGCGACCCGACATGCAGCCAGACTTCCAGTTCCGCCGCCAGGTCGCGGAACGCGGCCAGTGCCGGATGATCCGCCTGTTCGAACGATTTTTCGAACAGCGCCGGGCGGTCGGGTTCCAGCAGGGCCACGCATTCCGGAAGCGAGATGAATTCCGCCCCGTCCGACGCGGCTTGCCGGATCAGCCCCGAAGCCGCTTCCACATTCGGCGCGATCTCGTTGCCCGCATTGACCTGCACACAGGCGAGGCGGAAGGGAGCGCCCATCAGGCGAGACCGAGCATCCCGTCAAGCTTGCCGTCGCGTTCCAGCGCGGCCAGATCGTCCGATCCGCCGACATGACGGTCGTCGATGAATATCTGCGGGACGGTATGCCGCCCGTTGGCACGTTCCATCATCTCGGCACGCCGTCCCGGGCTGGTATCGACGTCGATTTCCTCGATCGCGACGCCTTTCTGGCTAAGCAGATGCTTGGCGCGGGCGCAGAACGGGCAGAACATGCTGGAATACATTTCGACTTTTGCCACGGCGGCGGTCCTTCTTTTCTTTGTCCGATAAGTCGACAATATGGGATCGATCGGGAGATTTGTCATCCGCATGCCTTGCCCGGCGATTCAATTGCCCGTCAGCATCACGATCCCGGTTACGGTCAGAATAACGCCGACGATCTGGTTTCCGGCGATCGCCGTCCGGCGCAGCAGAACGGCACCGAACAACAACGTAAACATCGGATGACAGGCGACAATGGGCGAAATCAGCGATACCGGTCCCAGCGCCAGCGACTACACCCAGCACAGCACCGCGAAACCGTTGCTGAGCCCGACCAGCGCGAAAAAACCGGCTCCGCGCCGGGTGATCCGCCGTTCAGTCCCCCGCGTGCGCCAGTATCCGACGGCCAGCGCCACCGAAGCGGACACCGCATAACAGATAAGAACCGCGACGAACGGATTCGGCCACCAGCCGAGGCCTATCTTCAGCGCCGGCGGACCCAGCCCCCGGCAGAATGCGGCACCAAGCGGCAGGGCGATGGCCCAGTGCCGCCAGGACCGGTCCTGCCAGGATCGCCGGACCGACATAGCAGTGACCCCGCCGACGATGGCGCCGACGGCCAGCCATTCCGTCCCGCCCCGCCCAGTGTCTCGCCCAGTACGAACACGCCGACCGCGACGGCAAAAACCGGCGCCAGATTGCCGATCGCGCCGGATACATAAGGCCCCATGATGCGATTGGCCTCGAATGTCAGCAGGGTGATGGCGGCGGGAAAGAAAATTCCGACAACGGCAAACAGCAGCACGGCATCGCCGCGCGCGCCCGCGAAGTCGGCGGCGAAAGGCGCTGCGGCAAAAAACACGGCCGCCGCCGTCGGCATGCTGAACATCGCGCCGACAGCGGGCGTCATATCGCGCAGGCCGAACTGCGTTATCACCAGCCCGAGGCCGAACAGGGCCGCCGACGCGATCGCAAAGAACCAGGCATCCAGCGGCACTGATAATCTCCCTTCTCGATGGAGACGTGCGAAATTCACCTTCGCAGTCAAACCAGCAAACGTTTCGAATCCCGACCGCAACCTAGACCAAACAGAGGCCAAAATCCGAAGATCACCCTCATTCCCTTAGAAGGAAAAACTCTGGGCCGTCTTCTCGCGCGAATTGTGAATTTGTTTAGAAAGTTCAAATTAAATTCAATCGATTGAATATCGCCTGCATTGCGCTGTCAGCCGGAGCTCGAAATGATTCCGATGCCTACGAATGAAGATGAGCGGATCGAAGCTTTGTATTCCCACGACCTACTGGACACGCCCCAGGAAGGATCCTTCAATGCTTTAACCCGGCTTGCAGCACGAGTATTCTCCGTACCCATCGCGCTGGTTTCATTGGTCGACCGGGACCGACAATGGTTTAAATCGGCATACGGGCTGGACGCCGAAGAAACGCCGCGCAGCGTTTCATTCTGTACCTACACGATCATGCAACCGGATCCTCTCGTCGTTCTCAATGCCCTGGAAGATGATCGCTTCAAAGATTCACCTCTGGTCACCGGCGCGCCACACATCCGATTCTATGCGGGAGCGCCTTTGTTAGACAAAGATGGATTCCGACTTGGTACTTTCTGCATTATTGATACCAAGGTGCGAACGGAATTTCTGGGATTCGAAAGAAATTATCTGATCGACTTTGCCGCGACCGCTGCGGAATTTATTCAGATCCGCGACCGAGCACAGACGTAGACTCTCCTACCCCGTCCGGGTAACCCGCGCGAGCATCAGTGCGTCCACACCGGCAGCATGGGCTTTCTGCAGCGCGCGCGCACACGCCGCCAGCGTCGCGCCGGTCGTCAGTACGTCGTCCACCAGCACGATCCGCGACCCGGCGATCCGGTCCCGGACCGGGTCGCGGACCGCGAACGCGCCGCGCACGTTGTCTTCGCGTTGCCGGCGGTTCATCCGGCCCTGGCTCGGCGTCGGCCGCACGCGGACCAGTGCGTCCACCAAAACCGGTATGACGGACACCCGGCCGAGCGCAAAGCAGATCAGCGCCGCCTGGTTGTAGCGCCGGGAAATCAGCCGGCGGCGGTGCAGCGGCACCGGGACCAGCGCGTCCGCCTCCGCGAGAATTTCGGCTCCGGCCCGCGCCAGCCACTCGCCCCAGACCGGCGCTGCGTCGGTCCGGTCGGCGTGCTTGAAGGCGAGAATGAGATTGCGACCGACGTCGTTATAGACCATCGCCGACCGCGCACGCCCGAAGGCCGGCGCCTGGCTCACACAGGCGCCGCACAGACCGTCCGGCCCCGCGTCATAGGCGAAGGGCAGACCGCCCCTCCGGCAGACACCACTTCGCCGCAGCTGAGACAGCACGGCGGCAGGATGGCGTCGACCGCGTGGCGGGCGACGGATTTCACGGCGGCGTGTATCGACATAACGGGAACGATAGCACAAACCGCTCCGATGCACTGTTCCAGGCCGTTAAAGCCCCCTATGTTCGGCCCATGACCGACGATATCGTTCTGTTCGACCGGACCGCCGTCCGGCGGCACCGCGACCGTGCGGCAGCCGCGTTCGGCCAGCACGATTTCCTTCACCGGGAAATCGCCGACCGGCTGGCCGACCGGCTGGCGGACGTGAACCGTACGTTCGACATTGTTCTCGACATCGGCGGCGGGCATGGCGCGACCTTGTTGTCGCCGGCACCGAAGTTGCGCGTGACCGGCGATTTGTCGGACTCCCTTCTGCGCACATCCAATCCGATGGGCGCTGTCGCGATGGACGAGGAAAATCTGCCCGTCGCGGACAACGCGTTCGATCTCGCGATCTCCTGCCTGGCGCTGCACTGGGTCAACGATCTGCCGGGCGCGCTGGTGCAGATCCGCCGGGCACTCAGACCCGACGGGCTGTTCCTCGCGGCGTTCCTCGGCGGCGACACGCTGATCGAACTGCGCCGCTCGTTTCTGGAGGCCGAAGCCGAAACCACGGGCGGCGCCAGCCCGCATACCTCGCCGGTCGCAGATATCGCCGATGCGGGATCGCTGCTGCAGCGCGCCGGCTTCGCCCTGCCGGTCGTCGATACCGACACACTGACGGTGACCTATGACGACATGTTCGCCCTGATGCGCGACCTGCGCGGCATGGGAGAAACCAATGCCGTCGCCGCACGCACAAAATCCTGTCTGCGCCGCGACACGCTGTTCGCCGCCGCCGCGCGATATCAGGAACTTTACGCCGAAGAAGACGGCCGCATTCCGGCGACGTTCCAGATCATCTGGATGACCGGCTGGGCACCGGCGGCGACGCAGCCACAACCCCTGCGCCCCGGCAGCGCCGGCGCCCGACTTGCGGATGCCCTTGATGCGGACGAAATAGCGACGGGCGACAAGGCGACCCCGAAAACGGAATAGGGCCTAAGCGGCGGCAGGGACCGCCTTCGACGGCGGCTGGCGCGTTTCCCTGACCAGGATCGCAAACACGCCGGCCATCGCGGCCAGCGCGACCGACAGCCACCACACGAAATCGTATCTGGCGGAAATATCGAACATCCAGCCGCCGATCACGACGCCGATGGCGGCGCCCAGCGAATGGCCGCCGAACAGCAGGCCCAGCGTCAGTCCGATGATCCGCACCCCGATATGGGTCGCCACGATATTGGCGATCACCGGGAAGGTCGCGAAGTTGAGAATGCCGAAAATCGCGGCGAACACGAACATCACGCTGATATCGACCGAGATGAACAACAACAATACGAATGCCGCGGCGCGGAGGAAAAACATGCTGGCCAGCAGGCGCGGCCGGTTGACGTGATCCGCCATCCACGAAAACAGAACCACCCCCGCCAGATTGCCCAACCCGTGCACGCCATAGGCCGCCGAGCCTTCGACGAGTGTGAAGCCGCAGGAAATCGCATAGGGGATGAAGTAGACGTCGATCACCCCCGCGGTGGTGAACCCGCACAGCGAGAACGCACCGAGCAGCAGGACGAACGTCCGGTTGGCGAACAGGAACCTCAAGCGGTCGATCAGGGCGTCTTTGTCGGGCGCCGCCGGCATCTCCGTCCGGTCTTCCGGATCGTCGATGGGCGGCCTGAAGCGTAGCAGCACCAGCACCGCCATGGCCGCCATCACGACGGCGAGGATCTGATAGGACTGACGCCAGCCGAGCGCTGCAATCATGATGCCGAGCAAGGTCAGGATCGGAAGCTGACCGCCCGACGCGCCGGACACGCCGATGCCGATCGCCAGGCCGCGGAATTTTACGAAATAGCCGGAGATCGCGGCCGTCGTCATCGGGATGGACACCGACGCCCAGCCGACGCCGCCGACGACGCCGAACAGGATGTAGTAATACGTCGCGTCGCTGACATAGGACGTCGCGCCCACGCCGAGCGCCAGCGCCAGCAGGCCGCAGGCCATAACGATGCGCGCGCCGAACCGGTCCATCAGATTGCCCGCGACGGGCGAGCCCAGCGCCATCATCACCAGCACCAGCGACGCCCCGGTGGAGACCTGCGTCGCCGACCAGCCGAGTTCCTGCGTCCAGATCGGCAGTACCATGCTGACCGACGAACGCGCGCCGAAGGTGAAGCTGAGCGCGACGAAACAGATCGCGACGACGATCCAGCCGCGCTGGCGGTTGATTTCCACCGCCGTTTTCATGTCGCCGCCGTTTCCTCGCCGCGCGTCTCGCGGATCAGCCACGACAGGACGGCCGCCAGGAACGCCAGACCGATGGAAACGATCCACACCCAGTCGTAACTCTGGAAATTGTCGAAGAAATATCCGCCCATGAACGCGCCCGCCGCCGCGCCCGCAGAATGCCCACCGAACAGCAGGCCGAGCGTCAGCCCCATGACGCGCACCCCGATATGGGTGCTGACGAGGCTGGCCAGCACCGGCATCGTGGAATAGTCGAATATCCCGAACATGATGGCGAACAGGAACAGCAGTTCCGGGTTGCCGGTGATCTGCATCAGGATCAGGAAAGACAAGGCGCGGAAGAAATAGATCGCGCCCAGCAGCAGCGGCCGGTTGACCTTGTCCGCCAGATACCCGGCGAGAATCATGCCGCACATATTCGCCCCCGACAGGACGCCCAGCGCGGCGGCGCTCTCGATCCGCGGGTAGCCGCAGGACATGGCGTAGGGAATCAGGTGAACCTCGATCACGCCGGAGGTCGTGAACCCGCACAGCACGAAACCGAAAAACAGCAGCCAGAAGGTCGCGTTGCGGAAGATGAGCCGAAGCCGGGCGGTCAGCGCCGCTTCGCCGGAACCGCCGGCGTCATGGGACATACGGCTGGCGGGCGTGATCAGGAACCAGGCAACGGGCGCCAGCGCCATCACGAATATGCCGAACCCGGCAAACGCGGCGCGCCATCCGGCCCATTCCACCAGGATCGCGAGCAGGGGCATCATCAGAAGCAATCCGCCCGACGCCCCCGACGTGGCGATGCCGGTGGCCAGCCCCCGGTGCTCTTCGAAGATCTGCCCGATGGTGGCGGATGCCTGGGGGGCAGCCAGCGACCCGTAACCGAGCCCGCCGATGATGCAGAACAGCAGCACGAACTGCCACGGCTGGGTCATCAGCGAAGTCGAGGCGATGGAGGCGCCAACGCAAAGCAGCGCGCCGGCGACCACGGGACGCGGGCCGATCCGGTCCAGCAGGTTGCCCGCCAGCGGCGATATCAGCGTCATGAAGACCAGCACGATGGACCCGCCGCTGGAAATGAACGTGCGGTCCCATCCGAGATCCTGTTCCCAGGTGGGCATGATCAGCCCCAGGGCGGAACGGGCGGAAAACACCATCCCGAGCGCCAGGAACATGAACATGACGATCACCCAGCCGCGCGGATTAGCGCGGTAGACGGAGGCTAGGGAACTTGAACTGTCGGACATCGGCTATGCGGTACCACGGACACGACGCAATTTCACGTCACAAATAATCGCGCAGCATGGCGATCAGCGGCTTGTCGGCGGGCGGCATCGGATAATCGCCCAGCCGCATCGGCATCACCCATTTGATCTGCTGGTTTTCCATCGGGGTGACGCGGCCTTCCCACTTGCGGCAGACAAAAAGCGGCATCAGCAGGTGAAAGTCGTCATAAGCGTGAGATGCAAAGGTAAACGGCGCAAGGCAGCTTTCCACCGTGTCGACGGCCAGCTCTTCCTTCAGTTCGCGGATCAGCGCCGTTTCCGGCGTCTCACCGTCCTCGACCTTCCCGCCCGGGAATTCCCACAGACCCGCCATGGATTTGCCTTCCGGCCGCTGCGCGATAAGGACACGGCCGTCGGCATCGAACAGGGCGACGGCCGCGACCAGAATGATGGGAAGATCCGGCATGCGCTGTTACAGAGAATCCGGTCAGCGTCAGGACCGGTAGTCGGCGTTGATCGAGATGTAACCGTGGGTCAGATCGCAGGTCCATACGGTCGCCGCGCCCCTGCCGATCTTCAGATCCACCTCGATGTCGATCTCGTCGCCCTTCATGTGTCTTGCGACCGGCGCTTCGTCGTAGCCTTTCACGACCATGCCCCTGTCGGCGACGGCGACGCCGCCGATGCTGATCGTCAACAAATCCCGATCGGCTTCCTCGCCCGACTTGCCGACGGCCATGACGATACGGCCCCAGTTCGCGTCCTCGCCCGCGATAGCGGTTTTGACCAGCGGCGAATTGGCGATGGCGAGGCCGATTTTCTTGGCGGCCCTGGCCGATTTCGCACCGGTGACGTTGACGGTGACGAATTTTGTCGCGCCTTCGCCGTCGCGCACGATCTGATGCGCCAGGTCGGTCATGACCTCTTCCAGCGCCGTCCGGAATGCCCGCAGTTTGGCATCGCCCGGTTTGGAGATCTTCGCATGTTTCGCCGCGCCGGTCGCGAACACCAGCACCGTGTCGCTGGTCGACGTGTCCCCGTCCACCGTTATCGCGTTGAACGACCGGTCGGCGGCGCGGGCCGTGATCGTCTGCAGCACATCCGCCGGAATCTTCGCATCGGTGAAGATAAAGGACAGCATGGTCGCCATGTCCGGCGCGATCATGCCGGAACCCTTGGCGATGCCGCCGATGGTGACCTCGGTGTCGCCGATCGTCACCCGCCGCCAGGCACCCTTGGGGAACGTGTCGGTGGTCATGATGGCCGATGCCGCGTCGGTCCAGTTGTCGGGCGTCAGCGATTTTTTCAGCCCGGCCAGCGATTTCGTAATCCTGCCGTCGGGCAGGGTCTCGCCGATTACGCCGGTGGAGGCGACGAAAACCTGGCTTTTCGGCACGTCGAGCACCGATGCCACCTTGTCGACCGTCCGCTGCACCGATTTTTCGCCGGCCTGCCCGGTAAAGGCGTTGGCGTTCCCGGCATTGACGATCAGCGCCCGCGCACGGCCCTTCCCGGCCTGACGCTTGCACCAGTGCACGGGCGCAGCGGCCGTTTTCGACTTGGTGAACACGCCGGCAACCTGCGTGCCCTTGTCGAGCGCGGCGAGGAAGACGTCCTTGCGGCCCTTGTATTTCAGCCCGCAGGATGCGCCGGCGACGCGCACGCCGGGAATGGCCGGGATGTCGGGAAAGCCGGCAGGCGCCAAAGGCGATTTTTTTGCCATGTTCTTGTAGTCGCTTGATGATGAAAATATCGCGCGAGTCTAGCGCATTTTCCGTTTACACGGAATCTTCCGTCACCGCCACGGCATGCACCAAAAAGCGTAACGGGCCGCCGGGCCGGACCGCGTCGAACGGATAACACGTCACCAGCACGACGCCGTTCTCCCCACTGCCTTCGGAGGGCAGACTCCACGTTTGCCGGGCGTCGGCGATGGACATGGCGGCAACCCGGTAGCGGCGCCGCTTCCCGTCGGCACGCTGTATTTCCACCCGATGGCCGACGCGGATATCGGCCAGAACAGCGAGATGCGTATCCCGGTGACCGCCGATCATGCTGATCCCGGTTTCCCCTGGCGGCGCGGTGCCGGACACATGCCCAGGGCCGAATGCGAGCGCCTGCCCGGATACGCCGGCGAGGACGATCAGCTCGGTATCCTGGTCTGGCAGGCGGAGCCGGGCGACCGGCCAGGTATCGGCCCACGGCCAGGGCCGTACCTGCGCCCCGCCTGCCAGTGTCGTATCCCAGGCGCGGTGCAGCAGGATTTGCGCCACCGCCGCCTTCACGGGAATGAACAGGGCCGATGCGGTCAGCCACAGACCGCCCGCCGCCAACACCGCACCGGCGATCAGGACAAACCGCTGCCGCATCAGATCGTTGCTTTGCGGGGACGCGTCGCCAGAAACACCAGCAGTGCCATCGCCAGCAAGCCGATCCCTGCCATCAGATGAACGAAGAACGGCGTCGCGCCCTGCGGCAGCATGACGGCCTGTCCGGCAGCGCCTGTCCCTGCCCGCGCGGGGCCGCCGGGCGCCGGCAGCACCGCGCGCTTTTTCAGCTTCTCGCCGAACGCTTTGAAGAAATTCCAGCCATGCGGCAGGTTCAGCGGCACGTCGTCGGACAGGACAGGCTTATCGCCGGGCCGTACCGCTGTCTTCTCGGTGGCGAGCAGACTGGTGTATCGGGTGACCAGACCGTGGCTGAGCCCGATCCGGGTGACCGCTGCCTTCACAACGTCTTCGGGCGCGCCTTCGTAGCGGCTGTCCATCAGCGCCATGATCTTGGACCGCGCCCAGAGCGTGGCGATCCCGGCAACCGGGGTTGCGTCGGCGAGCGCCAGATGCTGCTTCCATGCCCCGGCCGACAGCGACAACGCGGCGTCGCCTGCATGTGCATTGGCCGGCAACCGGCTGACCAGTACAACCGGTTCGCCGGCATAGAGATCGGGGATCGCCGACGGAAAGCTCTCGGCGGAAACGGCAGCGCCGCCGAGATCCTGCCAGCGATGCGTAATACCGGTCAGCGCCGGGCGTTCCAGCTTTTCGAACAACCCGGCCATGCCGGCGCGTACCTGTTTGACGTCCCCGATATAGACGTAGCTCCCGCGACCGGCTTCCGCCGCCTTGCGCATGAAATAGCTGTTGGGCGCCGAACCGATGCCGATGGTGAACAGCCGCGACGCGCCCAGCCGGGACCGTATGTCCCGCAACAGCCCGGCTTCATTGGCGACCGCGCCGTCGGTGACGAATACGACCTGTCGCAGACGCCCAGAGTCGCCACCAACGCCATTTCGCGGCAACGCCCTGTGAAGGGCCGGGCGCATCATCGTGCCACCGCTGGCCCTGGTCGAACGCAGGTAGAGCTTGGCAAACAGCCGGTTCGCCAGGCCGGCGGCACGTTCTTCCTCCCACAGGCTGTCGGTGACGTCGGAAAACCGGATCAGGTTGAACCGGTCTTCGTCGCCCAGCCGGTCGATGGCGGCGTCCAGCGCTGACCGGGCGGCGCGGATGGACTCGCCGCCCATGGACCCCGACCGGTCCAGAATGAATACGATATCGCGGGACTTTCGCTTTCCGGGCAACTGCGTCCCGGCGGGCGGCATGATCATGGCGAGAACGTAGACCCGGTCGCCGACGGTCTCGCGGAAGAAGGCGGTAAACGGTTGCGCGCCCAGCTTCGGCGTCCAGTCGAGAATGAAATCCCGGTCGGCGGGCACCGCTCTGTCGGCCAGCGCGATGCGGCGCTTGCCGATGCCGGATTTTTCGACAGCCAGCGCATGACTGGGGCTGGCGACTGCGGCCAGCGCCATGCCGGCATCGAGCGTGACGGTCAGCGACACCGGGTTCATCGGCGACTCGATTTCCGTATTGCGCACCTGGATGACGACAGGCGGTTCGCCCGCTTGCCCTTCCGACTCCTCCGTGTGACTGACCAGCTTGCGGGATCGGGACGCGGGATCGAACCGCGGCGCGACGACCAGGGGAAACCGGAGGCTGAACTTCCCCTGGTCGAAGCGGAGCTGCCGGAGATAGTGCAGCTCGACCGCGATCCGGCCGCCCGGAGGGATATTGGCGACCTCGTTGGAAAACATGTTGGGACGGTGCTGTTCGACCAGCGCCGCTCGGCGGCCCTGCGCCTTCGCCGCGGCATAGGCTTTGCGCGCCGCCCGGCGCTCGGCGATCCGCGCCTCGATCACCCGCTCTCCTACCGTCAGCGTCATGCGGTTGACGGCCGCCCCCTCCGGCAGCGGAAAGACATAGCGCCCTTCCAGCCAGTCCCTGGTCGGGTTGACGAAGTGCTGCTTTACCACCGTCCGGGCGACGATGCCGCCGACGGTTATATCCACCTCCGTCGCGACAAGCGGCGCGGGCGCGTAGCGACCCGCATCGACCGTGCGGAACAAAAGCTGACCGCGCCCGACGTCGTTCAGGGTCATCAGCTCGGCGGATTGCGCGGCGCCAGCGGCGGAAAGGATGAAGAGGGCGACGAGTAACAGAGTG
>Ga0181565_10002937_pt1 | contig 13064 bp, 10 predicted proteins | sample 101ome_16_FD_129661 | JGI IMG/M metagenome (GOLD analysis project Ga0181565, IMG submission 129661) | Coastal salt marsh microbial communities from the Groves Creek Marsh, Skidaway Island, Georgia - 101401AT metaG (megahit assembly) | ecosystem: Environmental > Aquatic > Marine > Intertidal... | reverse complement strand
CCCACCAGACAGGCGGTGTCAACGACGAGGATATCGCGGTACATGCGAATGCGGTTCAAATGTCGATGTCCGGTAAAGACGGCTGCAATAGAGCGGTGAGAGACCAGCGTCTCCATTAGCGTTTTTACCCTTCTTACCACCCCGCGGTCCGGCGTGTGATCGGGTAGGACCCAAGTGTGAAGGACGAGCATCAGGACACAGCCGTCGCGCTCGGCATCTCGGACCGCTCTGCGCAGGTGTTCATCCAATATGTCGGTCCAAATTCCCATCCCTTCTTCGACTCCGCTGCAGGCGTGATATACGTTGGCTAGTGCGAGCCTCAGTCCGGGGCCGACCTCGGCCGTTATGAGCGGATTGGGTAGGTCAAAGCGGCGAGCGAAGGCCTCCATAGAGCCGGTCTGCGCATCGCAGTCGTGGTTTCCGGGCACGCAGTAAAAGGGAGACTTAATAGAAGCCAGTACCTCTGCTACCTCATCTACTGAACGCTCATAGAGGTGCGTTGGCAAATTAAAAGAAGAGCCGCCGCACAGCAGATCGCCCGCGTGCACGACAAAGTCGGGCTCTAGTGCGTTGACCGCGTCGGGTATGGCGTCGAGGACTTCGCGGCTGCGCGTCAGCATTTTCGGTGCGCCATAGTCCTTTTCGGCCTGTGGGTGGTAGTGGCTGTCCGTCAGTACGACAAAGCGAATAGGCATGATCGTTTCTCGCCGTAAATAGTGCTGGATACGTGGGGATAATAGTATCGCACAAAGTTTGTCCCCAACCAAGCGAAGCGCATTGAAGAGATCGTTGGGTGCGCTTATATTGTCCGGCAAATTGTAGAGATACATACAACGCATACGGATGTGCTTTGAGCGAAGAACACGATCCATACAGTGCGCTGCGCATCGGACTGTTTCGCAATTATCTGATCGCCTCTTCTCTGGTCAGTATGGGGACGGCCGCGCAGGGATTGGCTATTGGGTGGGAGGTCTATGATCGAACGGGAGAGGCGCTCTCTCTCGGTCTGGTCGGCCTCGTACAGGCAATACCCATGCTGCTCTTCACGCTGCCTGCCGGCTATCTGGCAGACGTGTACGATCGGCGCAAGCTGATGATGCTGAGCCTAGCGGGTGCGACGCTTACCTCGCTGGGACTGGCGGCCTTTAGCTATCACGAACTTTCCGTAAACTGGATGTATGGACTCCTCTTTCTCGATGCGACGATGCTGCGCATGGGGGGACCTGCGCGCTCGGCTATTATGCCGCTGCTTGTTCCAGAAGAGGAATTTGAAAACGCCGTTAAGTGGCGCACGAGCCTGCAGCAGATAACAGGTATTGGCGGACCGGCCCTCGGCGGTTTTATTATCGCCTACAATATTCAGGCCGCCTACGTGCTGAGCGCAGTTTCCTCGCTGGCTTTTATCGTATTTCTGTTTGGCATGCAGCTGCCGGCCGCTGCGCGTAGCGCACGCGGACAGATGATTGAGCAGGTCGCCGAGGGGCTTCGTTTTGTGTGGAATAAGAAGATCCTCTTGGGCGCTAGCTCTCTCGACCTATTTGCCGTGCTGCTGGGGGGGGCGGTTTATCTGCTGCCGATCTTTGCGCGCGAGATCGTCGATTTGGCACCGGTTGGGCTCGAGCCCGAAGAGGCCTTGGGCTGGCTGCGCGCGGCGCCAGCTGCCGGGGCTTGCGTTATGGCGCTGCTCATGGCACACCTGCCGCCCATGCAAAAAGCTGGGCGCACCCTTCTACTCTGCGTTGCGGGTTTTGGGGCGGCTACAATTGTTTTTGGCCTATCGCAAAACTTCTGGCTGTCGATGGCTATGCTCGCCCTGACTGGAGCGTTTGACAATGTGAGCATGGTCGTGCGCCACGTGGTGTCGCAGATGAGCACGCCCAACCACATGCGCGGGCGGGTCTCGGCGGTCAATTCGATATTCATCGGCTCTTCCAATGAGATTGGCGGATTTGAGTCGGGCCTCGTTGCACAGTTGTACAATCCCGTCGTATCTGTTGTTAGCGGCGGCATCGGAACGCTCGTCGTCGTACTGGCTTGGAGTGGTTTATTCCCATCGCTGCGCACCTTGGGCAGTCTGGCCGAGTTGAGCGCCCAGCGCAAAAAAGAAGAAGAGGCGGCTAAGAGTGCCGCATCGTGAGAGGAACTATGCTACCATACAGACCCATACCACAGGAAGATATTGATCATTTTGATCAGCAGGGCTATCTGATCGTGCGCAACGCGCTCGATTCCGAAACGATTGAGCGCCTTATTGCGGCCGGTGATCGCCTGCTCGAAAGCGATTTACAGACCAACCGGCAAACGAATAACGGCGGCATTTACGACGGGTTCCGCAACTCGATATCGCTCGATCCAGCATTCGCTGGATTGATTGATCAAGAAAAGATATTGCCGATTGTCGTGCAGCTCTTAGGGGCGAGCCTACACGTAATGACGTCCCATCTGATTTACAAGCAGCCCGATGAACCCGACAAGCCGGATACGTATAGGCTGCCGGGATGGCATCGAGACTACGCGATGGCCATGCACGATATGGGACATGGAGCCATTCCTCGCCTGCTCGTCAAGTGCGCCTACTACCTGACGGATCTCAGTGAAAAGGGGCGCGGCGTGACCATGGTTTCGCCGGGGAGTAATCTGCTTACGGACAATCCCGAGATTCCAGCGGGGCAGGTCGACCCAGAAAATGCCGTCGAGCCGGAGCTGCAGCCGGGCGACTGTCTGATTTTTGAAAACCGCACGTTTCACGCCGGCGCGCTGCATCGGGGCGATATGACGCGCAAAGCGATTATGGTCGGCTATGGATATCGCTGGGTCATGCCTATGGACTACGTCAAACAGGATGCGGAGTTCGTGCAGACGCTATCGCCCTTACAGCGCTTTCTCGTCGGTGAACCCTTTGATGACGTCGAGACATTTCAAGTTAACGGCGGGCGCAACCCGATCGCCGAATGGTGCGACGAACACGGTCTGCCCAAGGCGAGGCATCCACAGGTGCAGGGGTAGGTCGCCGTTTGTCGATCTGCAGCGCCTGCGCTAGTCTGTAAGATCTTCCACCGAAGCCCGAAGCAGTTCGGCTACGCTCCAAGCTTGGGCAAAGCAGCCTCGCGGGGTAAAGGGCGGTTCCGCGTCAAAGATCTCCGACACGGAGCCAAGTCCCGCCTCGCCCAGATGTTCGGCAAACCCCTCGACGATAGTCCGTCCCCGAGCTTTTCCCTCTTCGCCGTGAATACGCGCTAGGGCCGTTAGGAAGGGGCCGACCAGCCAGCCCCACACAATGCCCTGGTGATACGAACCGTCGCGTTCCCACGGGCCGCCCGCGTAGCGGCTGCGGTAGGCCGGATCGCGCGGTGAGAGCGAGCGCAATCCGCGCGGCGTATACAAATGGGTATCAACGGTTGCAAAGATGCGCTCAGCTTTTTCCCCGTCGAAAAGGGGAAAGGGCAGAGAAAGGGCCAAGAGCTGATTCGGGCGGATGGACGCATCTTTGCCGTCGGCGTTTATGACGTCGTAGAGACAGCCTAATTCGTCATTCCAGAACTGTGCGCAAAATGCCTCTTTTACCGCGGCGGCCTTGTCGCGCATGGCCTCCTGTATCGCAGTCTCTCCGCGCCGCCCTGCAATGGACTGCGCGACTGAGAGTGCGTTGTACCACAGGGCATTGACTTCAACGGCCTTGCCCTGACGCGGCGTGACTACCCAATCGCCCACCTTCGCATCCATCCACGTTAGCTGGGTGCCGTGTTCGCCTGCATGGAGCAGTCCGTCTGCATCGACGCCGATATGATAGCGCGTGCCGCGTTCGTGCCAGCGGATAATATCGCAGAGCGTCGGCCACAGCTCGTCGGCCAGCGTGCTGTCACCGCTGTGCTGCTCGTATTTATACAGAGCGGTAAAGAGCCATAGCGTAGCATCGACCGTATTGTAGTCGGGCACCTCGCCGTGGTCGGGAAAGCGATTGGGGATGAGCCCCTCGCTAACGTGCTCCATGAAGGCGCGAAAAATACGGCGTGCCTCGGCAAACCGACCCAAGGCCAGGCAGATGCCAGGCAGCGCGATCATGGTATCTCGTCCCCAGTCCGTGAACCAGGGATAACCAGCCAGAATCGTGTGGAGGCCGCTGCCGCGCTGGACGAGGAACTGATCCGCTGCTACCGCTAGCTGGCTTAGTACAGGCTCTTGGGCAACTGCTGCAGGTAGCGCGACCTGTTCGCGGCGCGTTAGCTCGTCTGTCAACAGGTGCTCTGGATTGCGTCCGCTTGGATCTTCCGTGCTGACCAATACGTGCAGCGGCTGGCCAACCGTTAGGGTGACGCTGAGTCGTCCAGGTGTGAAAAGATCCTCGCTGGCGTCGAGGCCGCGTTCCTCTTCGCGCGGGTAAATAAAGTTGTAATACCAGTCGGGAGCGGCAGCATAGCGAGCATTTGGCGCGTGTATGTAGGTCGTGGGAAGGTCCGAATAGGGCGTATAGGAAAAGAGGTCTTCTCCGAACAGAGCCTCCCTTTGCACGCCGTCATTTGCTTGCATTAGGTGGTGATAATCTCGTCCCGCAAAAAAGGGCTGTAGCTCCATATGCACAGGTGATGCTGCGCGCGTGAGTTCGTAGCGAATCACGAGGCTGTGCTCTCCGTATAGCATGATGATCTGTTTGCGCAGAGACAGATCGCGATTGGAATAGGTAAATGTGGGACTGGGCGTCAGGGCAAAAGACGATATGTGCGTATGGCCCTGTGGATGGGTGGCACCCGGAAAGAGGTGGCAGCCTAACTCGAGCCGGTCTTCGCCTATCGATAGGCGCTCGTCCAGATGGGATAAAAGTACGACGCGGCCCACGGGGGGATGTTGGGCAACGACGAGGAGGCCGTGGTAGCGACGCGTATGGGCCATGCAAAGCGTCGAACTGGACCAGCCGCCCAGTCCGTTTGTTTCCAGCCACTCGCGATGGGTGGCGTGCGCCAGGTCGCGCGTCGTATCGTTGGCAAAGCGAATGGGTAGGGCCATGGTGCTCCGTGTGTGTCGGGTTGTTTACTACAAACAGACTATAACAAAAAACCGGCGACTTCCCAGAGGAAGCCGCCGGCGTGAAAAGGTGTGTTCGCTTAGCGGTTTGCGATAAGCTGATCGACCACGCTCGGATCGGCCAGCGTCGATGTATCGCCGAGCTGGTCTATCTCGTTGGTGGAAATCTTGCGCAAGATGCGGCGCATGATCTTACCCGAACGCGTCTTGGGTAAACCGGGAGCCCAGTGAATAACGTCGGGCGTGGCGATCGGGCCGATTACCTGTCGCACGTGATTTTTCAACGCGTCTTTTAGCTCGTCGGTGTATTCTTCTCCCGCGTTGAGCGTGACGTAGGCGTAGATCCCTTCGCCTTTGATCTCGTGGGGGAATCCTACTACGGCCGCTTCGGCTACGGTATTGTGCAACACGAGCGCACTCTCGACTTCGGCCGTGCCCATGCGATGCCCAGAGACGTTGATGACGTCGTCTACGCGACCGGTAATCCAGTAATATCCATCCGCGTCGCGGCGGCAGCCGTCTCCCGTGAAATAATAGCCCTTGTACTGCTGAAAGTAGGTGTTTTCAAAGCGTTCGTGGTCGCCGTACACCGTGCGCATCTGGCCGGGCCAAGGCTCCTTCATTGCCAGCACACCGCTGACGTCATTGCCTTCAATTTCGGTGCCTTTTTCCGGTTCGAGGACAACGGGTTGGACGCCAAAAAAGGGAAACGTAGCAGAACCCGGCTTGAGTGGGGTTGCACCGGGCAGCGGAGTGATGAGAATGCCGCCCGTTTCCGTCTGCCACCACGTATCGACGATTGGGCTGCGCTCTTTACCCGCTTTTCCATAGTACCAGCGCCACGCCTCTGGGTTGATCGGTTCGCCGACGCTGCCCAGGATTTTCAGCGAAGCCATGTCGTATTTAGTGGGCAGCTCTTCTCCTGCAGCGGCGATGGCGCGGATGGCCGTGGGCGCGGTATAGAACTGCGTGACCTGCCACTTCTCAATAATCTGCCAATAGCGCTCTGCGTCGGGATACGTCGGAATACCGCCAAACATCATGGTGGTCGCACCGTTGGCCAGCGGTCCGTAGATGATATAGGAGTGGCCCGTGATCCAGCCAATATCAGCAGCGCAGAAGTAAATGTCGCCGTCGTGATAGTCAAAGACGTACTTATGAGTGGTCGCGGTGTAGACCATGTAGCCACCGACCGTGTGCTGCACGCCTTTGGGCTTACCCGTAGAACCCGAGGTGTACAGAATAAACAGCGGGTCCTCTGCGTCCATTTCTTCGGGTGGACAGTCGGCTGAAGCCGAAGCCATTGCCTCGGCGTAGTCGACGTCGCGGCCCTCTTGCATGGGACAGACAAAGGCCTCGTCGTCGGCGTGGTGGCGCAGCACGACGCAGGTGGTGACGGGCTGGCCCATTTGCTCCTCGGCGCTGGCCATGGCTTCGTCGACAAGCGGCTTCATGACCACGGGCTTAGCACCGCGATAGATGCCGTCGCAGGTTAAGACCGTAGTGCAGGTCGCATCGACTATGCGGTCGGCTAGTGCGTCGGCAGAGAAGCCGCCAAAAACGATAGAATGGACGGCGCCGATGCGCGCACAGGCCAACATGGCCACGGCCAGTTCGGGTACCATCGGCATATAGATCGAGACGCGATCGCCCTTTTTGACGCCGCGGCTTTTGAGCACGTTGGCAAACTTACACACCTGCTCGTGCAGTTCTCTAAAGGTTAGCGTCGCGTCTTCGTCGGGGCTGTTGCCCTCCCATATGATGGCCCTCTGATCTCCTTTGTTGTCCAGGTGACGATCCAGACAGTTGTAGGTGATATTGGTCTTGCCACCTTCAAACCACTTGATCGATATGGGCCCTTTGTCCATGTCGTAATTGTAGGAGCAGATCGTGTCCCACTTTTTAAACCAGTGGAATTCCTCAGCTTTTTCTGCCCAGAATGCTTCTGGATCGGCGATTGAGCGTTCGTACTCGGCATGGTATGCTTCCATGCTGTTGATAAAAGCCCTCTCTTGTAGGGAGGTCGAGGGCTGATACACTTCGTCTGCCATAGTGCGACTCCTGTATTGCTTATCGTGGTGGTTATACCGTAAAACGCATTGTCTGCAGTTGGACTCCGCTCCTAATACTATTGTATTTGTCGGTGTGCTTCAAGAGCTTACGGCCTACCCTAACTGCGTTGTGCACGCATCCACTGCAGCGCAATGATCGTTTTTGCATCGGCAAATTCGCCCGCATCGAGCATGCGCCACGCTTCTGATAGAGAGAGCTCGATCAGTTCAATATCTTCCTGTTCTTCTGCGAGTCCTCCACCTGTGCCGCGCGGGTGATCGGGGTCGATCTCTGCGTAGTACAGGTATATTTGCTCCGAAGAGCCGCCTGGGGACAGGTAGAACTGGGCAATGCGTTTAAGATCTCTCAGCCTGTAGCCCGTTTCTTCACTGATCTCGCGGCGCATCGTATCTGCGGGATTTTCGTCGCGATCGACCATGCCGGCGGGCAGTTCAACCAGCCACCCCGGTCCGCTGTGAAGGTAGGTCGGATAGCGAAATTGTCGCACAAAAATCAGCCGTGCCCTCTGTGGATGGTAGACGAGTGCAGCCACGCCATTTCCGCGCTCCAAGTTTAGTCGGTGCATGGGGGCGCTCATCGAGCCGTCCGTCCGCTCGTGGCACAGCTCGGCTTCATCGAGCTTAAAGAAGGCGTCCACAAGACGACGCTGAGAGAGGATTTCTACTCGTTTCATACGGTGCTATTCCACGTTTTTTGCATACTTTCTTCGACGTGAATTCAACCCAGCGGAGAACGCAAATGGAGAAGATTCAAGTTCAAGGAGTTCATCATATCACGCTTGTCGGGGCCACGCGCCAAGCCTCGATTGATTTCTGGGAGGGCGTGTTGGGTATGCCGTTCATATTCGAACAGCCCAACCTGGACAATCCCGACGAGTCGCATCTCTACTTCGATCCCGGCGACGGCCGGCTCATCACGGTCTTCACCAACGAGTCGCGCGCCGTGGATCCTCGATCCAATAGCGAAGACGTTGGGCATGTGCACCATCTTGCCTTTAGCGTTTCGCGCGCGACGTTTGTTCAGATCCCACGTCGCCTGGAAGCGCGCGGCGTGCCTCACACGGGGGCCATTGACCGCGGTTTTATGGATTCGATTTACTTCCGCGATCCGCTGGGACAGCGCATCGAGCTAGCGGCTTATAAATTTGAGCCACCGGCAGGGTGCACTCATGCACAGGTGCTGTTGGAGGCGCACTCGCTGCGCACGACGCGCGGCGATCACCACATCGCAGAAGTTCACGTAGCCGATGCGATAGAGCGTCTGAGCGCTCGTACGCGCACCACGCTATCGACGGATACAGAGCCCAAAAAGGCCTACGTGCTGCCCGTGGAAGAGGCTTGAATCTTTCGCGCTGAGAGCGCCCAGTAACACGGTCGCTCTCAGCGCTATACGAATGCGTTTAGCTGGCTGCGGCTTCGGGCAGCGGCCAGTTGTCTCCGGCCATAAACCCGCCGTCGACGTAAATGCACTGTCCGGTCACGTAGTCTGATGCCGGTGAAGCGAGGAATGCAGCCGTGCCCGCCATGTCTTCCGGCTTGGCCAAGCGGCCGAGCGCAACGCGGCTCTCGCCCCACTGCCGCATGGTCGGATCCGCCCACATCTTTTCTGTCAGCGACGTCAGTACAAAGCCCGGGCAGATTGCGTTGACCTGAATATTGTCCTTGCCAAACTCTACGGCCTGAGCCTTGGTCAGCTGTCCTACGGCCCCCTTAGTCGCCGTGTAAACCGAAACCTTGGCCAGCGCGTAGCCCGTTGTTAGGGAGCCGATGTTGATGATCTTACCCGCCCCGTTTTTGGCCATGTATCGAGCCGCTTTTTGGCTGAGGAAGTAGAGGCCTTTCAGGTTTACATTCATAATGCGATCGTAGTTCTCCTCGGTCACTTCGTCGATGGGCTGGCGCGCATTCATACCGGCGTTGTTAACGAGGATATCCAGTCGTCCATAGGCGTTTACTACCGTTTCAAGGGCGCTGTCGAGAGCGCCCATATCGCCCAGATCAATCGCCACGGCCATTGCCTCGCCGCCGGCGTCTTTGATCGACTGAGCCAGCTCCTCCAGTTCGTCGATACTGCGCGCGGCACAGGCGACTTTGGCTCCCTGCGCGGCCAGTTCCTCGGCGATTCCGCGACCGATGCCTCGTCCTGCGCCCGTCACCAGCGCTACTTTGCCTTCCAAAGAGAAAATACTCATGATCGTGCCTTTCTTTCGATAAATGGTTTGTGATTAAGGGATAGCCACCGCTGCGTGTGTTACACGGCGAGGATGCACTCGATCGGCCGCCACAGGCGCTCGCCTTCATCGTCTGGCCAAGGCTGGAAGTGCGGATCCATTACATCGCCCCAGTTGGGTGGCGTATGCTGCGTTTTTAAGTGTCCTGCGTACGATTCACTTTCTGCTACGTCGGGTTTCTCCATATAAAAAAACAGCAAGTTTTCGTGCTGTGAAATCAGGCCATACTTGCTGCCCAGCGCACCGGGTTGTTCTTCCTGGAGTTGGAAGTGGTAGAATATGTAGCTGCTGACCATCTCCGGTCGGAGGTAAATAATGCGTGCCGTGTATTCCTCTGGCGCTTCGCTACGTCGCCAGTGGTCTACGCTCAGCGGACGACTGTAGTGAAAAATATCCATCATGGGCACCCAATGCCTTGGGGTTCCCTCTCCTGGCCACGTTTCTAAAAGGTCATCTAACGGAGTCAACAGTTCGCTTGCGCCTAGCTTGGTGCGCAGAGATTCGCAATAAAAAAAGAGCTGGTCGTTCCATTGGAACAGACTGGCAGTCAGCAGCTGATCGTTGGCAACCTGTTTGGACAGTAGGGGAGTTACCTGGTCGAGCTTGTCGGATAGACGGTCCATGGCCATGGGCCGCAGGTGAGACCGGAAGACCAACCGATGCACGCAGGGCGGCGCGTAAACGGGCATATTCACGGCGACCACGTCTCTTTGACTCTGCGCAGCGAGGCGACGTGAAGTCGCTTGAATGGGTTGGGTGATCTGTTCATGCGTTTGGTGCCTCTCCTTGGTCAATTGGGCCAATAATCTGAACCGAAACCGACTCACCTTCTTTGACCTGTGCTTCCGGGGCAAAAAGAGCAATGCCGTTGGCGCCGATCATCGATGAAACCATGTGTGATCCCTGACGTTCGAATACGCTAGCGCGGAGTGCGCCGCTCCTGTTGCAGTAGTAGAGGCGACAGCGCATGTAGTTGCGGCGGCTACCGTCGTTTCCGACGGCGCTATCAAGCAAGGCCGTTGCCCTTGGTAGCGGCCATGCGGCGGGTGGATAGCCTCCCGCCTTGTAAAGAGCAGGTCGAACAAACTGCAGAAACGACATCATGCTCGATACGGGATTGCCGGGCAGGCCGAAGTACGGCGTTGATCCTATTGTGCAGAACAGCAGGGGCTTGCCGGGTTTCATGGCCACGCGCCAGAAAATGGTTTTGGCTTGCATTTGGTCGAGCACCTGTTTGACGAAATCGAAGTCTCCGACTGAAACGCCGCCGGAAGAGAGAATAAAATCGGCATCGAGTGCGGTTTCTATCGTGCGGCGGATATCGTCCATGTCGTCTCGGGCGATGGGCAGCATGAGAGGTTCGGCGCCGTGTGCCCGACAAAAAGCGGCTAACGCAGCGGTGTTGCCGTTGACGATTTGTCCCGGTCCGACGGGGTCTTCTATCTCAACGAGTTCGTCTCCGGTCGTTATAATCGCTACGCGCGCTCTGCGATAGACCGTCACAAAGCTCTGTTGCAGCGTGGCTAAAACTGAAATTTCACCTGGCCCGAGCACCTGACCCTTCTCTAGGACGGGCTCATCGCCGCGCATGTCTTCGCCGCGCATGCGGATGTGCGCACCGCGTTCTTCGACGTCTAAAATGGCGACCTGTTCGCCTTGGCTGCGCGTATCTTCGACGGGCACGATGGCATCGGCGCCCTCAGGTACGATCGCACCGGTCATGATGCGGCTGGCCTGTCCAGGTTCAAGCGCTTTCTGCGGCACGGTGCCGGCGGGAATATCCTCTACCACCTGCAGGGTTATTGGTTGCTCTGTCGTTGCTCCTTGGGCGTCGGCAAAGCGCACGGCAAAGCCATCCATGGCCGAATTGTCGTGCGGTGGGTTGTCGCGGCGTGCCAGCACGTCACGCGCTAGCACGCGCCCCGTGGCGTCGAGCAGAGAGACGCGTTCAATGCCCAGCGGGGCAATATGCGCTAAGACGGTGTCGCACGCCTCTTCGGGCGTGAGCATGCGATCGGCGTTCATCGTGTTGTTCTCATGGCGTTTTTTGGTCGTTGACGAAAGGGCTCATAATATGGGCATAGGGCGGGCCTTATAGCAAAGTCGTCGCCGCCTCTGGCTAGTTGCATTCTCTAAAGATGGGCCGTACTCTGTGGGTCTCTGCCCCATCAATAGCTGCGTATAGAAAGGACGAATTTGACTAAGCCAATGCTCTTTGAACCTCTCCAACTGCGCTCGTTAGAAGTGCGTCATCGCGGTTGGGTTTCTCCCATGTGTCAGTATTCATGCGACGCGGACAACGCGCCTGGAGTCCCTAACGACTGGCACTTGGTCCACCTGGGATCGCTGGCTACGGGCGGTGCGGCTCTGATCGTGGCCGAGGCTACGGCGGTCGGTCCCGTGGGACGGATTTCGCCGCGCGATACGGGGCTGTGGAATGATGCGCAGATAGAGGGCTGGCGACGCATAACGGACTTTGTTCACGCACAGGACAACGGTGCTAAAATAGCCGTGCAAATTGCACATGCCGGAAGAAAAGCTTCTACCTATCCTCCCTTTGCAGAAGAGGGGGGCTACGTGCCTCCCGAGCGGGGCGGTTGGCAGACGCTGGGGCCTACCGATGCGGCGTTTGGCAACGACGCGGCTCCAGTCGCTATGACTGAGGAAGATATCAACGGGGTGATTAGAGATTTTGCGAGTGCGGCTGCGCGCGCCGTTGCGGCGGGTTTTGATGCCCTAGAAATCCACGGAGCACACGGCTATTTACTGAGTTCGTTTTTGAGTCCGTTGGTCAATACGCGCTCCGATGCTTGGGGGGGCAGCGATGAGGGACGTATGCGCCTGCCGCTGGCCGTCATTGATGCAGTGCGGCGAGAAATGCCCGACGGCATGCCGCTGCTGATGCGGATCTCGGCAACGGATTGGCACGACGTCGAGGGCGATTTGCTGCGTTCGATTGAATTTATCCAGCGAGCCCAAGAGCGCGGCGTCGACTTGGTCGACGTGTCTAGCGGTGGCAATAGTCGTCGGGCTCCAATCCGTCCGGGCCCCGGGTATCAGACGGAACTGGCTTCGCGCATTCGCGCCGCAGTGGATATACCCGTAGGCACGGTGGGCATGATTACGGATGGACGGCAGGCGGAGCTGATTTTGCGCACGGGTCAGGCCGACGGCGTGTTTATCGGCCGCGCGGCGCTGGCGGATCCGCGCTGGTGGCAGCGCGCAGCGCATCAGTTGGGCTACGATCTGCCCTGGGTTCCTCCCTACCAGTGGCCCCAGCCGCAGAACGCGTATTAAAGAGTCGGTCGGCGCTCAGGCGTTGGGATTCATAAAGCTGGAGAAGAAGTCGTTTCCCTTATCGTCGACAACGATAAAAGCGGGAAAGTCTTCAACTTCGATTTGCCAGATTGCCTCCATGCCTAGCTCTTCGTATTCGCGGACTTCGACTTTGCGTATGCAGTCCTGCGCCAGCCGCGCTGCCGGTCCACCGATCGAGCCGAGATAGAAGCCACCGTGCTCTTTGCAGGCCTTGGTGACCTGACGCGAGCGGTTGCCTTTGGCCAACATGATCATACTGCCGCCGTTGGCCTGAAATTCTTCTACGTAGCTATCCATGCGACCGGCTGTCGTCGGCCCAAACGACCCGGATACGTAGCCCTCGGGCGTTTTGGCCGGTCCGGCGTAGTATACGCATTGGTCCTTGAAATACTGGGGAAGTCCTTCCCCGGCATCAATGCGCTCT
>Ga0181565_10002936_pt1 | contig 13067 bp, 10 predicted proteins | sample 101ome_16_FD_129661 | JGI IMG/M metagenome (GOLD analysis project Ga0181565, IMG submission 129661) | Coastal salt marsh microbial communities from the Groves Creek Marsh, Skidaway Island, Georgia - 101401AT metaG (megahit assembly) | ecosystem: Environmental > Aquatic > Marine > Intertidal... | reverse complement strand
GAGACGACCAAGTCGCTCAGCCAAACCGAGGTACGGCCGGAGGTTGTCGTCTGCTTCAGCGGCATCAACGTTGACCGCCCACGGAACGAATTCGCCCGCTAGGGCGAGCATCATCATGTCGGCAATCGCGTCGCCCGCTTTGTCTTGAGCCTCTCGAGTACTGGCGCCAAGGTGTGGTGTGACAACGACCTCGGGGAGCCCAAACAGGGGGCTCTCGGTGCACGGCTCGCTGTCAAACACGTCAAGTGCTGCGCCAGCAATCGTTCCGGCAGAAATACATGCAGCGAGATCGTCTTCGACCACGATGCCACCACGGGCAACATTGATCACTCGAAGAGACGGCTTGGCCGTGGCGAGAAGGTCAGCATTGATCAGCCCGATGGTCTCAGGGGTTCGAGGGAGGTGAACGGTGAGGAAGTCACTTACCGCTACAAGGTCTTCGAGAGAGAGAAGTTCAACACCAATCTGCTGTGCCCGATCTTCAGAGACGAACGGGTCGAACGCCACGATTCGCATCTGAAACGCTCGTGCCCGGTCGGCGACAAGCTTGCCAATTCGTCCGAGACCCACAATGCCAAGTGTTTTGTCGGCGAGCTCAACACCTTCCCACTTCGATCGTTCCCAGCGGCCATCGACAAGGGCTGAATGCGCTTGCGGCACATTTCGAGCCTGTGCAAGGAGCAAGGCCATCGTGTGCTCGGCAGCCGAAATGATGTTCGACTGCGGAGCGTTGATCACCATCACCCCCGACTCTGTTGCTGCTGCTACATCAACATTGTCAAGACCGATGCCAGCGCGACCAACAGCGATGAGAGAGTCTGCGCAGGCGAGAACCTCTTCGGTGACCTGAGTTGCCGAACGAATGATCAGAGCGTGAGCTCCTGCGATAGCTGATTTCAGGTCGTCGCCTGACAGTCCTTCTTGAACATCGACATCATGCCCGGCCGCGCGAAGACGATCGAGGCCACCAGGAGCAATTGCTTCCGTCACGAGAATTCGAGCCATAGACCCGACATCGTTACCCTGCGGAGACCTCGCATACAACCGGAGCGCGCAGTCTGTACAAACTGTCAGACCGATGTCACGCATGAGTTCCGGCCCACTCCAACTGACTACCGTTGAGATATGGCGTCGAACGAAGACGAATCTCCCGAGAGTCGCATCGATATTCGACTTCTTTCGACCCCGCCAGAACTCGCAGAGGCCTCTGACGTCCTCATGCAGGTATGGGGCTCGACCACTCCGATTGTTTCGAGAGAGATGTTGCGGGCGGTTGAACATTCTGGGGGCTATATCGGCGGTGCATACGACGGCGGCCGACTCATCGGGGTCTCCTTCGGCTGGCTGGCCCAACATCACGGCGAAAGAGCCCTTCATAGTCACGTCACCGGTCTACTCGCCGGCACACGCCATTCAGGCCTCGGTCGGTCACTGAAATTTCACCAGCGCGAATGGGCCCGCACACACGACATCACGTGGATCACGTGGACGTTCGATCCTCTCGTCAGGGCGAACGCCTGGTTCAACATCGAAATACTCGGCGGCCAAATTGCCGAGTACCTTCCGCATTTCTATGGGGAAATGACCGACTCGATCAATGCGAATGACGAAAGTGACCGAGCCCTTGTGGCGTGGCGAGTTAATGAATCGTGCCCGCGGCCAGCAACTGATCCAGGCCAGCATCAACAGATCGCAGTGCCCGAGGACATCGTGTCATTGCGAAAGTCAGACCCACAGTTGGCGTTGCAGTGGCGTCACAACGTTCGCTCGGCAATGATGGCCGCACTCGACGAGGGTTTCGTCATCGTTGGATTCTCCCGAGACGGGCATTACGAACTCGAAAGGCAGTTATGAAATTCACTCAATTGGAACTCCGAAGAATTCATCTCGAGTTGGTGACCCCATTTCGCACGAGTTTCGGTGAGCAAACCGCCCGTGAAATTCTGCTCATTGGCATCACCTCTGATGACGGCACTGTTGGTTGGGGTGAATGCGTCGCAATGAGTGAGCCGCTGTACTCCCCTGAGTATGTGTCGGGCGTCGAGACGGTGATCACCGAGTTCCTTGCTCCACGACTCACCCAACGCGGTGATGTCATCGCTGGGCATGTTGCCGACATTCTCCGGCCTATCAAAGGCCACCAGATGGCAAAAGCCGCGATCGAAATGGCAGTTCTTGACGCTGAACTTCGATCTGGCGGCATCAACTTGCACACTCGATTTGGTGGAACACGCGACACGATTCCGAGTGGGGTCTCCGTTGGCATCTTTTCTTCGATCGATGCGTTGCTGTCCGCCGTTCAAGGCTACGTCGATGACGGCTACGCACGTATCAAACTGAAGATCGAACCTGGTTGGGACCTTGAACCGGTTCGTCTTGTGCGCGAACTCATCGGACCAGAAATGGGTCTCCAGGTCGACGCAAATACTGCGTACACACGGCAAGATTTCGATCATCTTCGGCAACTCGACATGTACGACCTGTTACTCATCGAGCAACCACTAGATACAGATGATCTTCTCGGCCATCGCGATCTTGCAGCGGCAATCGAAACTCCGGTGTGCCTCGACGAATCGATTGAGTCGTTAACCCAGGCCGAAGACGCCGTTGCGATCGGGGCTGCAGAAATCATCAACATCAAACCCGGTCGCGTTGGTGGCTATCTCGAAGCTGTCCGGATTCACGACCTTTGTCGCGCACATGACATTCCGGTTTGGTGTGGTGGAATGCTCGAAACCGGCATCGGTAGAGCCGCTAACTGCGCCCTCGCCGCTCTAGACGGCTTCGTTCTTCCCGGAGATATTTCAGCATCGAGGCGGTTCTACGCACGCGACATCGTTCGTGAGCCCATCGAAGTGGTCGCCGGCGAAGTGACAGTCCCAACCGCCCCAGGGCTTGGTTACGACCTTGACGCAGAGTTCGTCGAGTCGATCACAACATCTCTGCAGCATGTCTCGCTATGAGAACCCGCACAGTAATCTCTCGGCGTGAGCCTTCCCTTTCTTTCGCCTGAGTGGATCGAAGCCGCTCGAGAAATCCGCGAGCGCTACTCGGCTGACACCGCGCCAATTGAGGTCGCAGTAAAGGTCAACCAAGTCATTACCGAGGTGCCATTTGGCGATGGTGAACTCCACGCCCATATCGACACATCGAACGGTGATCTCGACCTTGAACTCGGCCACCTCGATGACCCTGACGCCACGATCACGTTGAGCTATGAGACCGCTCGCGCCTTTCTCGTCGAACGAGACCCAGCAAAGGTGATGCAAGCGTTCATGTCCGGCGGCATTCAGGTCGATGGTGATCTCATGAAGATCATGGCGATGCAGGCAGCGACCCCTCAGGATGACCTCGCTACTGCGGTAGCCGAAGAAATTCTCGCAATTACCGACCTTGACTGAGCGTCTGCTCGTCGTATCGTCGTAACACGTTGCTGCTAACGGGATCAGGTAGCGACGATGTCGACCTGCGTGCCATTCGGAAACTCATCGCCGGCTGATGGTTCTTCCCCTTCGATGGTGATCTCTTCAACCGTGCCATCTGCGGCACCGAGAGTGAGCTCAACGGTGAAACCAGCATCGCTCAGCAGTTGTTGAGCCTCTTCGAACGTCATCTCTGAAGGTACCGACGGAAACGCGATCAGGTCAGGGCCGAGCGAAACCGACACTTCAATCGTTCCTCCCCGCTCAACAAACTCTCCCGGTTGAGGAGATTGAGAGAGCACGAGGCCTGCTTCGCTTTCTTCGTCATAGACCTCTTCAATTTCGACAATGCGGAGTTCGGTGCCCACGAGTTGCGCTCGGGCGACCCCAACGATGAGCCCAACAATATTTGGGACCTCTCGGGGAGCCGGTCCTCCCGAGATCACAAGGCGAACCAGTGTTCCGGGCTCTACCAAGTCGCCGGCGACAATCGCAGGATCATCGGGAACCTCCCAAGTAATGACCTCTCCGATCTCGATCACTTCGTTATAAACAATTTCGGTGAACGGCTGGAAGCCTGCGCTGTCAAGAATGTCGAGCGCATCAGCACCCGGTAGTGCAATGACTTCAGGCAGTTCCCTCAGAACTGGCCCTTCACTGATCACGATCGTGAATACACCGCCCTCGCGTAACTCATCGCCTGCGACCGGACTTGTCCTGATGACAGCACCAACGACGGGTTGCACATCAGATCGCTCCGACACAACGGTGACCTCCCATTCGAATGGTGTCACGACATTTACAGCCTCGGCCTCCGCAATTCCGGTGAGCACAGGCACCTCATACACCGGAGTCGTCAGCAACGCTCGGGCACCTAAGACTCCGAGGGCAACAACGACAACGGCTACCACAGGCAGCACCCATCGCGGGCGGCGGGCTTCCGGCTCCTCAGGCGAGCCCACTCCCTGGTGTCCATCACTACCAACGTCACTCAAGCCATCGTGAACTGCGCGGATGGGCTCCTCTGAACTGGGCTCCGACGGCGTCTCATCGACCTGCCGAGGCAGGCCCACGGCATGAGGAGATGCCCCATCGGTCGAAGGCTCGGTCTGAGGTGTTGGCTCGGTCTGAGGTGTTGGCTCGGGCGCTGCCGCCTCTTCGGACTCCTGTGGAGGTGCAGCCGCGGCGCCCGGGTCAATTGACAGAACGAGCGGTAAAGGTTCGGGTCGCGGTAGTCGGCGCGCAACGTTGACAAATTCCATACCGAGCTCCACCGCGGTGGCGCGTTCATCGACCTCAGGCCGGGCTGCCTGTTCAAGCACTCGACCAAGTGGGCCAAGGTCAGCTGTCACCGGAAGAATTCGACCGACACGAGCCCTTAGCGTCGCCGCAGCCGAATCGGTTGAGAACGGCACGTTGCCTGTCAATGCTTCAACGAGAACGAGACCAAGCCCATACACATCAGAACGGGCCGTTGCCGCTTGCCCCTCTGCGACCTCTGGCGCCGTATACAGCACCATGTTGTTGTCCGGCCCGCCACTCGCCGACCACATTGCCGCCTGTAATGGCGCCGCAAGACCAAGGTCGACAAGTCGGGCACGCCCATCGGCTCCAAACACAATTTTCGATGGAGTGACCTCTCCATGGATGTGGCCCTGGCGGTGGGCTTCAGCAAGACCATGACAAAGGTCAAGTCCGACTTGGAGAGCCTGCGAATAGGAAAGACGACGACCGCGATCAAAGATGTCGCGAAGACTCCCTCCTTCCAGACGTTCGGTAACGACGTACGCCGTTGAGGATGCACCATCACTTCTTTCGTGAACTCCCCAGTCAAACACCGCCACAAGGTTGGGATGTGAAACGAGTGCCGCTGACGACATCGCTGTTCGAAAGGAATTCACAAACCCAGGCGTCGTCATCACTCGGCGCCGAATCAATCTGACCAACACTGCGCGTTCGTCGATCGTGTCCCACGCGTCCGCAATTGACACCGCCGAGCCCTTCGCGACAAACGACATCAGCCGGTATCGGCCACCGATCACCTCGTCGAGACGTGTTTCAGGTTCAAGCGGGTCAATTTCCACAGCGCCATGACGCTATCTCGTATTGACCAGCGGTTGGGGTCGAGACCGAATTGGTGGCACGATGTGCAGGTGACTTCTGAAGACCAGCACGAAGCAACCCCTGCGCCTCAACAAGAGCGTAAGCGCTCAGATCGAACGCTGCTGATCGTGAGTCTTTTCATTGCGATCGGCCTCGTTCTCGTCACTCGGGGTGTGCTCGTGAGCGTCACCGGAGATGAACGGGCAGATCTTCCAAGCACCATTGAATCGGTGTTGCCCGTGCCCGACGCAGAGCAGGCCCTTGCCCAATCGGATGTCTTTGTCGACCTAGCTCCCGGGCTCACCGGGGTGCTTGTCATCGATGGAATTGAAATCGAGACGGTCAATCTCTCCGAGGTGCAAACCGAAGGTGTTGAACCCGGCGAGCAAGTGGCTGTTCCTGTCGTGACCGTGTTCGAGCCGGGCAACTTCACGCTCACCTATGCGCCCTCGAGCGACGGACCAATCGACAGATTCGAATCTGGAACCCACCGAGTTGATGTGATCTTCTGGCCCATCGAAGATGGGCGCGAACGCGCCCGCGTCTACACGTGGTTCTTCAACGTCGTTTAGTCCGCTGTATCGGGGATCGCGCCCGTCGAGAGAAATTCCTCAAAAATCGTGGCGTCAATGATCGGCACACCGAGACTCTCGGCCTTGGTGAGTTTTGAGGCACCTGCTCCATCGCCCACGACAAGGGCGAACGTCTTTTTCGAGACGCTGCCCGGCGAGGTTCCCCCTCGGGCGACAACAGCCGCCCCCGCCTCGTCTCGGGTGTATCCCGGAACAGTTCCGGTAATCACGACAGCGCGTCCCTCGAGGGTGTGTTCGAGTGCTTCACTTTCTGAGACGGCACGGTCATCGATGTCGAGGACAACTCCCCCGGCCTCTAACCGATCGACGAGATCTCGATGGATCGGCAATTCCCACCACCGTGCCACCGACTGAGCAATCACATCACCAATTCCATCAACTTCGGATAACTCGGCTTCCGACGACGTGAAGACGCCTCGCACTGAGCCACGCGCAGCAATGAGTGCCTGCGCAACCGTCGGCCCGAGATGTTTGATACCGAATCCGGTAAGAACTCGCCACGCCGGCTGGCGACGAGATTCATCGATCGCCGCAATCAATTTTTCGGCACTCGGTCGCGCGAAGCCCTCAAGATCGACAACGTCATCTGCAGAAAGCCGATAGAGGTCAGCGACGTCACTGACGAGTTCACGCGCGGTGAGTTGCACCACCGTACGCTCTCCTAGGCCTTCGATATCCATTGCCCCTCGGCTCGCCCAATACATGATCTGTTGATCCCGGTGGAATGGGCACTGTGGCTCGACGCACCGCGTATCAGCCTCGCCATCAGCTCTCACAAACTCGCTGCGCAATGGGCATTCACAGCGTTTCGGAAAGGTCCACGGGACCGTTCCTTCAGGGCGGTCGGAGAGCACGGGGCCTACCACCTCTGGAATGACGTCACCCGCTTTACGCACGATCACCGTGTCTCCCGGGCGGACGTCCTTGATGCGCACCTGATCTTCGTTATGAAGTGTCGCCATCGACACCGTAGAACCATCGACGAAGACAGGATCGAGCACTGCGAAGGGCGTCGTCCTGCCGGTTCGCCCGACCGACACACGAATGTCCAGGAGTGTCGTCGTGCGCTCTTCGGGAGGAAACTTGAACGCAATAGCCCAACGGGGTGCTCGCGAGGTGTAACCGAGTGCTTCGCGTTGCGCTAAATCGTCAACCTTGATCACCACTCCGTCGACGTCGTAGTCGAGGTCGTGACGTCGAGCCACCGCCGATTCGCAAAACTCAACAACGTCGTCAAACGATGAGTACACCGTCACCTCAGGATTGACCGGAAATCCCAATTCGGAGATGTACGCAAGCGCTTCATCATGTGTTGAATGCTCAGGCCCTCCCTCACGATCACCGATTTGGTACGCCCAGAATGAAAGGCGGCGACGGGCGGTCACCGACGAGTCTTTCTGACGCAATGACCCAGCGGCTGCGTTACGAGGGTTCACGAGTTCTCGCCCCCCGGTCTTTGCCGCCTCATCATTCAAGGCCTCAAAGACAGCCCGCGGCATGTACACCTCACCGCGAACTTCGAAAATCGAAGGAGCATCTGCGAGCCGCTGCGGAATGACCGAGATCGTTCTCACATTTGCAGTGACGTCTTCGCCAACGCGACCATCGCCTCGTGTGGCTGCAGTCACCATTTCGCCATCGACGTAACGAATACTCATTGCGAGACCATCAATTTTGAGCTCGCAGACAAACTTGACCTGCTGACCGTCCAACGAGTTCTGGACCCGCTCACCCCATGCCCGCAGTTCATCTGCGTCCATCGCATTATCGAGACTTGTCATTGGGATTGCGTGCTGCACCGGCGCGAAGGTCGCGCTCGGAGCGCCACCTACGGTCTGGGCGGGCGAGGAATCGTCAACGAACTCTGGAAACTGTGCTTCCAACTCACGTAACTCTCGAACGAGCACGTCGTATTCAGCATCGGGAAGCTCTGGGGCGTCGTTCTCGTAATAGAGGGCGTTATGCCGGGCAACAGACAACCTCAACTCGGCGATACGAAGAAGGGCCTCCTCAGATGTCGTCACGTGTCGAGACTCCTCGGCCATGTGACGAGTGTAGAGAGAACGCGAAGATCACGGCGGCTATGCGCCGAGCACCAATTTTGCAGCTGACGCTTGGTCTTGCACTCTCAGAGAAATGTTGTGCAACGACTCGCAAATTTCTTCGGCCACAGCAGGAGAGTACGAGGCGAGGCCACTTTGCGGCGACAGCAAACTCTGTGATCGGAGCATTCCAGGGTCAGTTCCTCGTTGCACCATTTTGCACCAGATACCGCTGAGCGCTTTCCATGATCGGCCCGCTGACACGCCAACAGGACCCTCGGTGCCGACGGCTCCCCATGCGATTCTTCCGCCGTTTTGCATAAACCGATCGAGATATCCACTGACGTCCACGACGGCTTCTGTCGCCGGCATTGAAAGCACTTGTGGGCCGGCTTCGAGCAGAGACGGCCAATCAGCCTCGAAACAACAGTGGAGGCCAACGACGCCGAACGTCTGTGCGGAGGCCATCACTCCAGACAGCATGTCGGCGACTGCATCAGGAGCAAGCGGGAAGTCATTCGACATGAGGTCAACCATCAACGGTTCATCGAACACGATGAGCTGCCTTGAATGTGGAAGCACTTCTGCAAGTACCGAGCCGAGCGTGGCGACATGTTCGTTAATCGCCTGTGTCGCTACCCGAAATGCGAGGTGATCGGGTGCCCCTGCCCGCAGCAGGGTGAGGCCCAGGGTGACAGGTCCGACCACCTGCCATTTGAAGGTTCGGCCGTCGACTCCTAGTTGAGGCGCAAGTTCGGTAAATGCCCGGAAGCCGACAAAGTTGTCGGTCAGTAAGTCGGTCGTGACAGGAGCTTCTGGGTCGAGCCGGGTCACATCGACTGCGAGAGTGCCGTACGGCCCCATCTCCACCCCCGGTACACCGACGAGTGCCTGGTTTGCGAGTGACTCAGCACCAGACCGTCTCGGCAGACGCGGTACCACGGGCAGGTCAAAGTTCTTTACCGAAAATTCGACCGCTGCCGACGCACTCCGATGAGGAAGGCTCCCCACCCCCAGGGTTGCCCCTGGTGCAATTCCGTCGAGCGACCTCGCCATAGCGACATCGTTGCATGATCGACGACGCCTTCACGACTCGTGCGTGCCCTTTACGACGCAATACCCGACAGAATGGTTCTCAATGCGTTCGCCATCGTTTCTGTCTCGCTTTCAGAGCGTTCTCTCGTGGTTGGCTCGGGTTGGATGGGTCGTCACCGCAGTTGCAGTAAGCCAGGCCATGAACCCTCTCGATAGCGGTGTGACCGCCACCTTTGCACTGTGGATTCTCTGGATCGTCGGCGCTGTCGCCGTCTTTGTGGGTTCGCCGTTGATGCTGACATTGGCTCGCATCACCCTTCCGCTTGGGCCGGTTGCTGCTACGGCTGTTCTCATCGCAGGTGGTGATGTCGCACTCGGCACGCTCGGGCTCGTTGCCGGTGTGATCGCTGCGTTTGCGATGCTGAGCGCTGAACTCGGTCAACGCTGGGTCCAATTCGCTGCCTATGGGTCGGAGCAACGTTTTCCGCTTCGGCCGCCGCTCGGTTTTGTGATCCCTGCGGTGTTCTTGTGGATGCTGATGGCCGCATTCGGCACCTCGGCAGTGATCGCAGCCGAGCGGGCACAGTGGGTTGCGGCCGTCGCTCTCGGTGTCGCTGCCATCGCTCTCGGAGCGCTCGGGTCGACTCGCTGGCATCGTCTCTCATGTCGATGGCTGGTGTTCGTACCGGCCGGAGTGGTGATCCACGATCCGCTGGTGTTGTTGGAAACGGCGATGTGGCGTTCCCATGTGGTGTCCGGTATCGAACTCGCTGCAGCCGCAACCGAGGCCGCCGACCTCACCGGGCCAGCAACTGGGCCCGCACTCGAGATCTCGTTGCGAAGCAGCGAGACCGTCATCATGTCGGCTGGCCGTTCAGTTCCTGAGGGGCGAGCGATTCACCTCACCGCAGCGCTTGTCGCCCCAAGCCGCCCGGGGGCCGCGCTCGCACAGTTCCGGGCGCGACGCTAAGCGAGCGCCGAGCGTTACAGCGGAGAACGTTCGGCGATCCCGCCGCCAATGACCCACGTACTGGTGGGGTCGTACAGCACCACGCTTTGACCTGGTGCGATACGAGTTGAACGCAGGCCCCAGTCGATCTGCAGTTCTCGATCACCGGTCGATGTCACACGGCAGGGTCGGGGTTCACCGTGAGCGCTTGTTTGTGCGAGCGCGTCGCCTTCAAATGGCTCATCAACCCATGTCATTGAGTGCACCTTCTGTGAACTCACTAACAGGTCGTCAGCATCTCCGGTGACAACGGTCGGTTCGTCATCAGACACGTCGACACCGATTACGTAACGAACAGGGCCGCCGCCAGGCACACCGAGCCCTCGACGCTGACCGAGGGTCACCATCTCGACAGAGGGAACTTCACCAATCTGAGATCCAGAGCGATCGACGACCCGAGCGCTGCGCAGTGGAATGCGATTTCCGAGAAAGTGTTCACGTCCGTCAGCTCTGCTGATAAAGCAGACGTCCTGGCTATCGGGCTTGCCTGCGGTACGAAGCCCTAGACGGGCTGCATGTGATCGAACCTCGTCTTTCGTCATGTGGCCGATGGGAAAACTCGTGTGTTCAAGCCCGGCTGCCGTCACCATATGCAGCACATAGCTCTGATCTTTTGCGAGATCTGCGCCGCGTTCAAGGCGGAGCCGACCATTGGCATGAGAACCGATGCGCGCATGGTGTCCAGTAGCGACCGCGTCGAACCCGAGTTCGTCGGCTCGCTCCGCAAGTCGGTCAAATTTGAGGTGCCGGTTGCATTCGATACATGGGTTCGGGGTGATACCACGTTGGTGAGCATCAACGTACGGCTGCACGACGTGCTCGTCGAATTCTTCTGAGAAGTTAAAGACCACGTGCTCGATGCCGATCTGTTGCGCTACTCGTCTCGCATCATCAACATCCGACACGCTGCAGCAACCCGTGTCACTTTCGCCTCCCCATAGCCGCATTGTCACGCCGACGACATCGTGTCCTTGCTCGTGCAGCAGGGCTGCGGCGACTGAGGAGTCGACTCCTCCGCTCATTCCGATCATCACTCTCATCACGCACGCTGCTTTCTTGCCGCTTTGCGTTCACGAAGTTGACCGATGCTGTTCGTAATGACGGAGATCGCTCGATCGATATCTGCAGATGAGGACGTGTGACCAAGTGAGAGTCGAAGCGCTCCACGTCGGAGGTCATCTGAGAGGCCGAGGGCAGACAAGACATGAGATGACTCCATCGCTCCGCTTGCGCATGCCGAGGCAGCGCTTGCGTACACATCAGCCTCGTCAAGCATGAACAGCAGAGCTTCGCTATCAAGGTCGTTCACGCAGATATGGGCAATTCCAGGAACGGTGCGCAATCGGGGCACTGTCTCGGTCACGCCGTCAATTGCTGTAAGCGCGTCGAGCAGTTCGTCACGTAGCGATGTCACCCGTTGCGACGCGGTGGCTCGTTGACTACCGGTGATGTGAAGCGCAGTTGCTGTTCCCACTGCGCCGGCGACATCGATCGTTCCCGAGCGACGCCCTCGTTCTTGTCCCCCACCACGCATCAGCGGTTCTGGTGTCACTCCGTTACTGACCACCGTGATGCCCACTCCTTTGGGTCCACCGAATTTGTGGGCGCTTAACGAAAGGAGGTCGACATGTGGTGTCAATTCTGAAAGGTCGACCCAACATGCTGCTTGCACGGCGTCGGTGTGGAGCCATGCATTGGGAGCATGGGCGCGAACCACTGACGCGACCTCAGCAATGTCATTACAAGAACCCACCTCGTTGTTCACCGCCATCACCGATACGACGGCGACTTCTTGACCGGCTGAGGTCATCGAGTCGAGCACACATCTCAGGTCATCGACATCAATACGAGCATCTGCGGTGACCGCCACCGTTCGTCCGGCGTGGTGTTCAACCGGGTCGAGCACGGCATGGTGCTCAACCGCTGAACACACCGCGGTGCCGCCACGCGCCCGAACCGACCCTGAAATCGCGTAGTTATCTGATTCGGTTCCACCACCGGTGAAGACGACATCTCCGGCTTGTACGCCGAGTTCGGCTGCGATGACCTCACGAGCCTCGTCGACAGCTTTGCGCGCCGCACGTGCCGCCCGGTGACTGCCACTCGGATTCGCAAAAAGTGTCTCTTGCCATGGACGCATCGCGTCGAGCACCTCGGGGTGCATTGACGTGGTTGCTGCGTGGTCAAGATATGTCGACAAAGTCTCCACATCCTTCAGGCTAGACACGTTGTTGGCAACCTGTCGCTAACTTGCAGGTGTGGAGGGTTACGAATCAGATACCTACGGCGATGCATTCGCAGACGTCTACGACGACTGGTACCGAGATCTCAGCGATGTTTCGGCTCTCGTCACACTCATCGATGAGTACTCCTTGGGCCGAGCACTATGCGAACTTGGCGTTGGCACCGGCCGGCTTGCGATACCTCTTGCCTCTCACGGGTTTGCGGTGACCGGGGTCGACACCAGTTCTGCCATGCTCGATCGACTCCGCGCAGCGGACCATCAGCACACAGTCACCACAGTTGCCGGCGACATGGTCGATGACATGCCGAGCGGCCCCTTTGACGTCGTGCTCATCGGCTTCAACACACTGTTCAATCTCGAAACTCAAGAGCGTCAACAGGCCTGCCTCAACGCGTGCTCACGAGCCCTTACTCCTGGCGGAATAGTGGTTATCGAAGGCCTTACTCCTCCGCAGCAGCCCGATGGTGGAGTGGTAGATGACATCTCAATTCGGTCGATGACCGCAACGCATGTGGTGCTGTCGATCTCTCGTCATCACGGCGCGGATCAGTTGCTCGAGGGGCAGTTCGTCGAGTTTTCCGAAGAGCAAGGTGTGCGTTTGCGGCCGTGGAGCATTCG
>Ga0181565_10002932_pt1 | contig 13079 bp, 12 predicted proteins | sample 101ome_16_FD_129661 | JGI IMG/M metagenome (GOLD analysis project Ga0181565, IMG submission 129661) | Coastal salt marsh microbial communities from the Groves Creek Marsh, Skidaway Island, Georgia - 101401AT metaG (megahit assembly) | ecosystem: Environmental > Aquatic > Marine > Intertidal... | reverse complement strand
TGGAATGGATTGGTTTTCGTGGTGCTTTGATTGTTTTGGCAGGCATGCTGTTTGTGGTGCTGATCATCACGGCTGTCATGCTGCCTTCGGGTGTCGGCAAGATGAAATCAACGCCGAAGTTCACCCAGGTGTTCTCCAAGGTGCCTGCGATCAACTGGCTGTCGGCAGCGCGTTTTTTCCTGTTTGGTTCTCGTGATGTCTGGTTTGTTGTGGCCTTGCCCGTATTTCTGGTTGAGGTGGCCGGCTGGTCAGCGACCGGCGTGGGTACTTTTATGGCTGCCTGGGTCATCGGTTATGGGTTTGTGCAGGCATCAGCGCCAAAACTGGTTCGGCGTAGTCACCACGGAAAAGGGCCGGGGGGCGGTACCGCAAGGCTGTCGGCCTTTATGCTGGCGATATTTCCAGCCGGTATTGTCGTTGCCATGCAGCAGGGCTGGCCAGTCGAAACCGTGCTGGTCGCGGGATTGATTTTGTTCGGTATTGTCTTTGCGATTAATTCAGCCGTTCACTCCTACCTGATTCTGGCCTATTCCGATCATGACAAGGTGTCGATGAACGTCGGTTTTTACTACATGGCCAACGCGGGTGGCCGCCTGGCAGGCACGGTCCTGTCCGGCCTGGTCTACCAGATGCATGGACTGGAGGGCTGTCTGTGGCTGTCATCGGGCTTTGTCTTGACTGCAGCCATGCTCTCTTTTGCACTGCCCTCGGTCCAGCCTGCTACCGGCGAGCAATCCCGTGTTTGATCAACTGGCCAGCCTTGTCGCGAAAGGGCATTGGCGCGACTATAAGCGCCGCGAACGGCAAGAGGTGACATGATGGCTCTGACGAAAGATTTTTGGGAATAAGTCAATCAATTGACTAGTAAATCGTCAACAGAATCAGTAAGAGACTCATTACAAAAGGGATGTTTGTGATGAGGAAAATCTGCATCATTAAACTCATTGATTGATCCTGTAAATTCCATATTTGCCTCAGAATATCAATAAGTCGTTATTGTCGCAATTAAGTCGTTAGCTTCAAAATCTCTTGTATAAATAATGGGGATATCTTGAGTCATGATCATATTTTTCATACATTACTTGGCTTATTTGAAGTCGAATCAGAGGTCTATCAGTCGTCGTTTAATTTAGTGGAACCCGGTATGATTAAAGAAGATACCGTTCAATGATTTATGGCTTTTATTGTGTCATGGTTTCGATCATATTGATCAGTTCTTTGTTATCAAAAGGTTTTTCAATCACTGCGGTAGCACCATAGCGACCGGCAATATCCAGGCATAAATCCGGAGCAATAGATTTACCGCCGCCTGAAACGGCAATCACCGGTGTCATATTGTGAGTTTTGCGCAAGCTGTCAATGAAGGACAGCCCATCGACCACCGGCATCAGGATATCGGTTATAACAATATCAGGTTTTTCGGCCTCGCAGATCTCTACGGCTCCCTCACCATTAGGCAAATCGATGACTTCGTAATGATGGCGATGAAAAAGTCTTAAAAAGCTTTTTCTGAAGAAGTCATCATCTTCCAGCAATAAAATTTTCAGCATGCATTGGCCCGTTGCTTGTCTCAGAATTTATCGAAAAACATTATATACTGCTTATGATTTTTTTCTAACTATAGGAAAAACTGTGAATTTTTCGACTCAGGATCAACAATTCATGCGTCGTGCTATTGAACTTGCCCGTCAGGCTGAAGCTTTGGGTGAAGTGCCTGTCGGTGCAGTGGTTGTGATTGATGGTCAAATCGTTGGCGAAGGGTTTAATCAGCCGATTGCGCAGCATGACCCGAGCGCTCATGCCGAGATAATGGCATTGCGCGCTGCAGGTCGTCAGCTTGCGAATTATCGATTACCCGGAGCTACCCTTTATGTCACACTTGAACCCTGTGTGATGTGTGCCGGCGCTATTGTGCATGCCAGGATTGAACAGGTGATTTTTGCTGCCCGTGACCCTAAAACCGGTGCAGCCGGCAGTGCATTTGATTTATTGCCATCGGATGAGCGTTTTAATCACAAAACGACGGTCAATGATGGATTGTTTGCTGATGAAGCTGCGGCAATGATTTCCGGTTTTTTTCAAAAGCGACGTCAACAACACAAACAACTGAAATCCAAACAAGATGATTAGCGATGTCTGATAAATTAATACGTGTCAATGTCTGGCCGGCAATATTGCGATTACTGCATTTGCTGATGGCGTCTTCAATGCTGATTTTGCTGTTAACCGGTGGCTTGTTGCAATCGGGCATGATTCTCAATGAGTTACTCTATCTTGACTTGCTTGAGATCTGGCATTTGCCTGCCGGGCATGTCTTTGCCGCTGCTTTGATTGTGCGTCTGGTACTGTTATTTTTTGGTAAAGGTGTCTTGCATATCCGTGCGCTGCTTGATTGGAAATTACAGGATGTTGTTGCTGTTGCAGTCTTTTATGCATCATTTGCGCGTATGCAATTACAAGGCTATTTTGCGCATAATCCTTTATGGAAAAGCATCTATCTGCTGTTTTTTGGTATGTCGATTTTGCAGGTTTTCAGTGGATTCTTGCTTGAGTCCAACTGGTTGCGTTCTGTCTTGCGAACAGATAGTTATACCGTGCTGTATTATCACCAGCTACTGTTTCAGCCTTTAACCGTCATTGTGCTGGCGCATGTTTTGACAGCAATATTACACGACTGGAAAAGCGATCGGGCGGAGATTTCCGCTATGATCAATGGTCATAAATTTATCAGTATTGAACCGAATATCGGCCAACAGGAAAAAGTCGAGTCGGTGAGTGTCAGTTTAGCGAGCCTGACTTCAAAAGATAAAAATCAATAGTGACTTTCATCAAAAAATGACGGCAGCGAATCGAAAATACTGGGCGGTTGCTCAGTGTCGCCATCAAGCCAGACCATCAGATCATAGTAGTTTCGAATATTATCGACATAATTAACCGGTTCTTCGCCACGCGCATAGCCATACTTTAAGGTTTTATAGACTTTGGGATTGCTCAGATCCGGCAGGTTGCTTTTGATATCAGACCATTTATCCGGATTACCCTTGCGTCTCTGGGTAAGTATGCGGGCATCTTCGAGGTGGGCATAACCTATATTATAACTGGCTAAAGCCAGCCATAAACGATCGGGATAGTCGATGCGTTCGGGTATCTTGCTTTCAACACGTTTTAGATAACGCGCGCCACCATCGATGCTTTGTTGAGGGTCAAGCCGGTCTTCAACATCCATTTGTTTAGCCGTTGCCTGGGTCAGCATCATCAAGCCTCTGACGCCGGTAGGTGACTTGGCAGTTGGGTTCCAGTGTGATTCCTGATAGGCAATCGCCGCTAACAGACGCCAGTCATAGCCTGTTTGCTCAGCTGCCTGTTTGAACATGTCTTCGTAAAGCGGCAGACGGTCTTCTACATGTCTGAAAAAAGTCCGTTTATCAACAAAGTTTAACCTGTCAACGTGACCATAATAGCGTTCAAGCAGTCTGGATAATTCACCACGGGCTTTAAGATCAATAAAAAATGCTTCTATTTGTTCTGTAAGGCTATTGTCATCGTTTAAAGGTAAAAGCCAGGCTAGTTGCTGCGTACCGGATAAGTCGAAGCCGATTCTTATCTCCGGGTAATAACGTCTTTGTACTGATATCTCATGAGAATCTGCGACCAGATAATCAATATCACCATTAAGAATACGTTTGAATTGTTGTTCCAGATAAGCGTCTTCAAAGCTTGCCCATTGCAGCTCCGGCAAGGTCTTTTGTAAGGTTTTGAGTAACTCTTCATGGCTGGAGTTTTTTGATACCAGCAGTTTTTTGCCGACAAGATCTTCGGCTTTACGTGGTTTTTGTTTGCCTTTTTGATAAACCACCTGAGTAGTAATTTCCTGATAGGGGACAGAAAATTTGAATTGTTTTTGTCTTTCCGGGGTAATGGTCAAACCGGCAGCAGCGATTTGCGCATCATTATTTTCAATCGCTGTTAACATCATTTCGAGATTTTCACTGAATGTCCAGTTGACTTTGACATTGAGAAATTCGGCAAAGCCAGTAATCAGTTCGTATTCGATACCGGCAGGTCCATCAATACCCTGATAATATGTTGTCGGACTGTTGCGGGTAATGACGTCCAGTTGACCGCTTTGCTGTATCTTTTGTATCGCTGTACGCTCATCTTTGGAGCAGGCAAACAGCAGAACAGCCGTTAAAATGGTGAGCGTCAGTCTTGAGACTATTTTAGACATGATGACAGGAAGGTTGCTCAGGCAAGCAGCTGCTGTACCAGAGCCTTGACGCTTTTATTCTCAAAAGGTTTGTCACAGATCGCTGAAACGCCGGATTTCTGCACTGCGGCGAGACGGTTTTCATTTTCTTCACTGGTCACCATGATTACAGGAACCGAAGCCTGCTGGCTGTCATGACGAATATGTTCAATCAGTTCCTTGCCGTCCATATTAGGCATGTTGTAATCGGTAACTACCAGATCGAAATAATGATCACTGAGTAATTGCAACGCTTCTACACCATCACAGGCTTCATGGAACTGCTCAATACCCAGTGAACTTAACACGCGCATAATGTGCTGACGGGCCATTTTGCTGTCATCAACAATTAATACGGCAAGATCTTCGGGTGAGAAAGTATCCAGATCCAGTTGTTCAGGATCGATGTAATCCAATGCATTGGTCATCGCAACCTGTAAGGCATCTTTGCTGAACGGTTTTGGCAGAATTGCGATGGCGCCAGCTTGGCGTATAGGGTCCAGATAACGAAAGCGGGTTTCGCTGGAGATCAGGATAAAGGCTGTATGCTGATGATCTTCGGTATCGCGCATGCGGTGCACCAGCTCGGTACCGGTCATATCCGGAAGATATAGCGCACTGATTACAACATCGGGTTGGTTGGCAGACAGATTGCGCAGGGTGTCTTCACCATTTGATTGGTAAATAATCTGCCTGATGCCAACTTCATTAAGTTGTTTGCCAATGATTTTCTGTTGAGTCGATGAGGGCTCCACCAGAACCACGACAATATCGCTGATTTGGAGTTGCTGATAAGTCATGTAGACAGTGTAGCAATGGCGTTAAAAAAGTGGTGAAGATTTTTCAGTTTTCAGCGATTTTTGATGCTTTCGTGGAAAATGGCTTTATGCACATCTCCAAGGCTCAGCATACCAAGTAATTCGCCGTTTTCGGCTACTGGAATTCTGCGGAAACGGTTATTGGCCATAATCACAGCGGCTTTCAGAATAGGCATATCAGGACTGACGGTTTTAGGGTTTTGAGTCATATATTGCGAAACTGTATTTTTCATCAATGAAGAATATTCCTTGGTTTTTTCTTCAAAGTCGATTTGCGCCATACCTTGCATCGCATCTTCGAGGCTGGGAAATAATTGCGCCAGAATATCTTTCTCAGCAATCAGGCCAATCAGTTTGCCATCTTCGACGACAGGTAAACCACTATAACGATAAAGACACATCAGCGAGGCAGCTTCCATGAGTGGGGTATCGCCGGTAACTGTAGCCGTATGTTTAGTCATGATGTCTTGTGCAAGCATGTTGGGTCTCTCTTTGATATAAAACCTGATGATGACTGTGGATACTAGCAGTTTTTTGCGAAAACGGTAGTCTGACTAACGAGAGTCTGCATGGATAATAATATTGACGCGGCGATTTTTCTGACGCCCTTGTTCTGTCTGGTTATCTGCAATAGGCTGGGTATCTGCAAGTCCTATGGCTTTGAGGCGTTTGAAGTCGATACCGGTGTCAATCAGTTTTCGAATCACGACAGTGGCTCTGGCGGAGGATAATTCCCAGTTGGAAGGAAATTGTGTGGAGCGAATCGGTACATCATCCGTATGGCCCTCTACAGAAACCGGAAACTCGGTTTGTGCCAGAATCGGGGCAATTTTCTCCAGTAGTTCGTTGGCATCGGCAAGTAAATCACTCTGGCCGGTTTCAAACAAAATGGCTTCCGGTAAATGCAGATTGATTTGTCCGCTTGAAACTTCAATGCGCATTTGTTCGGCATCCAGCGCTTTGAGTTGATCGAGCATTATCTGCGAGGGGCCGGCCTGATCGGGGACTTGTGCGCTGACGGGGGCCTGATTTTCCAGCTCGCTGTCAACCGGATTATGCTGCTTTTCATCTGTGCTTGCGGGTGTTGCCGGTTGCGACTGTGTTGGCGTTTCGGTGTCTACAGCCATCAGAATTTGTTCTGATTCATTGTCCGGTGTCTTTGTAAAAGTTGCATTCATTTCGGCAATGACGGCTTCTGGCAAGGTTTGCTGTTGAGGAATCTCTTCAGTAGGGATGTCATTAATGCCGCTTTGCACAGCCGTTGATTCTGTTTTCAGGTCAATCGCCGAGACTTCATTTGTAGTTGATTCCTGAGGTACCTCGGTGGCAACCGGCGTTTGCTGAGTGACCGATTGCGAGGCGACTTTGGATTGTTGCGGAGAACTCAAGTCTTGTGGTTCATTGATCAGCAGGATAAACATTGCCAGTAGCAAAGTAATCACATCCAGATAAACAACCAGCCAGCTTTGATTTTCCTTGCGTTGTTTTTTTCGCGCAAAAATTTCTGCCAGGCGATTGCCGGCCCGGTTAATACTGTTAGCTTGACTCGCGTTAACCGACATCACTTAAAAAGTCGAGGGACTGTTTGTCCCCAGATCAGCCGGATGATCGGCTAATTCGTCGACATAATCAGCAGCAAAAGAATCCAGTGTCTGTTTGATAATGCCGGGTAGACGACGCTCGCGTAATAATAGAACACCCTCAAGTGCCATATTCATCAGCATGATGCGTTTTTCGGTGCGGCGTTCAAGCTTCAGGGCAACCGGTTTGAAAACTAGATTGGCGAGAATAATGCCATAAAGCGTCGTCATCAAAGCTACAGACATATGATGAGCGATTTCACTGACATCGCCCGATTGCAGTGAAAACAGCATATTGACAAGCCCGATAAGGGTGCCGAACATGCCAAAAGCCGGCGCATAGTTGCTCATGTTATGAAAGATTTCTGTGATGGCTTGTTCCTGTGCCTGTAGGCGGTTGATACGCCATTGCAACAGGTTGCTGATATCCTCAGTTGTTGCACCATCAATCACTAATTGAATGCCTGTTCGTAAAAACGGATTTCGGATATTGTTAAGATGATTTTCGACGTGTGTGGTTCGGGTGAACTGCCGGTTAAGCTTGGCGACATTAACAATTTCACTGACCAGGTCCGGAACCGGATCATGTTCTTTTTCGATAATAATGCGCGAGGCTTTCCAGGCGGTGCGCAGTTCATCCAGCGGATAACTGATAAACGTTGCTGCGAGGGTACCGGTAATGACGATGAATAAACCGGGTAAATTCAGATAAACAATCATCTGTTCAGCGGAAAACCAGAAGCTGCCCAAAACCAGCAAGACGCTGGCAGCGATACCGATAACGGTCGAGAGATTAATATTCATTGAAATTTATGCCGGTTTCATCCGGATCATTAATTAGGAGTTATCTGACTTGAAGATCAACAATAATTGCCGGATTTGTCAACAGATTCGTATGATGCTGATGATTTTGGCAGGAGGCGGGCTAGGCATAATCATCGCCGTACAATTTAACGCCGATATTTATCTAACCTTGGCAGTGGCAATTTTCTGTGCCGGTTTAGTCATGATGATCGTAAACCGGCACAAAAAAAATCTTTAGAGGTTCATAAAGACTTAAACGCAGCCGGTTGGTTTTGGCAAACCACCGTATTTGGCAATTTTTTTCATTGGACCGGATTCGAAAACGTCATAAAGCGCTTTGGCTTTACGATCCATGCCCAGTTCTTTGGCGAATACGCGAATTGCCGGAACAGTCTGCGACTCTTCAAACATTTCACGTGCTTTCATAATATAACCTTTGACTTCGTCAGTCAGGTTAAAGTCATCTTCTGCTGCCATGGCATACATGACTTCTTCACTCCACTGGTTCATGTCTCTCAGGAAACCATCACCATCACGTTCCGGAATTGTTACGCTCATTACTTCTACTCCTAAATATTAATAACCAAGTAATTTACTAAGTTATTGAAATCATACTGCAAGCTTTAAGGTTGATTAACCCTAATCTTGCAGGGTTATAAATTCTGGATTTTCTGCTGTTGGTTAAGCAGATTGTCCAGAGCATCTTTGGCTTTCGCCAACTTGTCTTTCTCCTTGTCAACGACAGCCGCCGGTGCTTTGTCGACAAAACTGGCATTGGACAGTTTTTTCTCGGTGCGTTCGATCTCGCCTTGAGCTTTCTTGATTTCTTTGGCAAGACGTTCAAGTTCGGCATCTTTGTCGATCAGGCCGGCCATCGGAATATGAACTTTCATATGACCGACCAGCGTCATGGCCGATTCAGGCGCAGATTCACCTTTGCTCAAAAGCTCAATGGATTCGGTTTTAGCCAGGAAATTCAGATATTGTCTGGTTTTAGCCAGATTATCACAATCCTGCTCATTGGTATCTTCAAGTATGACCGGCAGTGGTTTGCCCGGGGAAATATTCATTTCACCACGAATCTGGCGGATGCCAAGAATGAAGGTTTTCAGCCATTCCATTTCTGCTTCAGCGGTAGCATCGATCAGGCCTTCATCAGCCTGCGGGAATGATTGTAACATGATGGTCTCTGCTTCAATACCGGCTAATGGAGCAACTTTTTGCCAGATTTCTTCGGTAATGTATGGCATCAACGGATGAATGATGCGCAGCGCAGTTTCCAGAACTTCGATCAGTGTTTTACGCGTTCCGCGTTTGGCTTCGAGACTGGCATTATCGTCATTTAATACCGGTTTGGATAATTCCAGATACCAGTCACAGTACTCATTCCAGACAAACTCATAGACGGTTTGAGCCGCGTGATCGAAACGATAGCTCTCCATCGAACGACAAACAGCGGTGATCGCCGATTGCAGTTTTGAACGGATCCAACGGTCTGCAATCGAATATTCGACCGCTTCATTGTTAATACCGCAATCCTGGTCTTCGGTGTTCATCAAGACATAACGGGAGGCATTCCAAATCTTGTTACAGAAATTTCTGTAACCTTCAATGCGACCTGGTGACATGACAATATCGCGACCGGTAGTAGCGAGCGCCGCAAATGTAAAGCGCAATGCGTCAGTACCAAATGAAGGAATACCCTCAGGGAAATTTTTACGCGACATTTTTTCGATTTTCTGTGCCAGATGCGGCTGCATCATGCCACTGGTGCGTTTCTCCACTAAAGATTCGATGTCGATACCGTCAATGACATCGATAGGGTCGAGCACGTTGCCTTTGGATTTGGACATTTTCTGGCCTTCGGAATCTCTGACCAGACCGTGAACGTAAACTTCTTTGAAAGGCACATCACCCATGAACTTGATGCCCATCATGATCATGCGGGCAACCCAGAAAAAGATAATGTCAAAACCGGTTACCAGCACACTGGTCGGATAGAAAGCTTTCAGACGTTCAGTGTCCTGCGGCCAGCCTAACGTCGAAAAAGGCCAGAGCGCGGAACTGAACCAGGTATCGAGCACGTCTTCATCCTGTCTGAGTGCAAAATCTTCCGGCAGATGGTGTTTGCTGCGGATTTCCGCCTCATTACGACCGACATAGATATTGCCTTCGTCGTCATACCACGCAGGTATGCGATGCCCCCACCAGATTTGTCGGCTGATACACCAGTCTTCAATATTGCGCATCCATTCGTAATAAGTGTTTTTCCAGTTGTCAGGTACGAATTTGATGTCGCCGTTTTCTACTGCTTTGATTGCCGGTTCAGCTAAAGGCCCGACTTTGACGTACCATTGATCGGTAAGAAAAGGTTCAATTACAGCGCCGGAGCGGTCTCCGCGAGGCACCATCAGTTTGTGGTCGTTAATTTTGTCTAACAGACCCAGTTCATCGAGGTCTTTGATAACCTGTTTGCGGGCCTCATAACGATCCATGCCAATGTACTTTTCGGGTATTAAAGTGTCTTCGTCTTCCTGATTGTTGCGAACGGCAGCGTCAATGGTAAAAATGTTAATCAGACCACCATGCGGCTGCGAAGAAATAGGCGATTCATCACGGTGACGCTGCCAGACGCCATAATCGTTGAAATCATGTGCCGGTGTGATTTTTACACAGCCGGTTCCAAATTCAGGATCAACATAATCATCGGCAATGATCGGAATACGTCTTCCGGTTAACGGCAATTCAACCAGTTCACCTAACAGGTGGCTGTAACGCTCATCGCCGGGATGAATCGCTACTGCACAGTCGCCCAACATGGTTTCCGGACGGGTAGTGGCAACTACCAGATGTCCCTGACCGTTTGAGAGTGGATAACGCATATGCCATAGATGGCCATTTTCTTCTTCTGACAGGACTTCCAGGTCAGAGACGGCTGTATGAAGCACAGGGTCCCAATTGACCAGGCGTTTACCTCTATAGATTAGACCTTCCTGATAAAGTCGTACAAAAACCTCTTTGACCGCATCGGAGAGTCCGTCATCCATCGTGAAACGTTCATGCTGCCAGTCTACTGAGGCGCCCATGCGGCGCAGCTGGCGGGTAATGGTGCCGCCGGATTCCTCTTTCCACTGCCAGATACGTTCGATAAATTTGTCGCGTCCATAGTCATGGCGGGTCTGACCATCAGCATTGACCAATCGTTCTACAACCATTTGAGTCGCAATACCCGCGTGATCCGTGCCGGGTTGCCAGAGCGTCGGATGGCCTTGCATACGGTGATAGCGGGTCAGGGCATCCATGATGGTATCCTGAAATGCATGCCCCATATGCAGACTGCCGGTTACATTGGGCGGCGGAATCATGATGCAGTAAGGGCTTTTCTGTCCGGTATTTTGCATCAGCGGGGCAAAGTAGTTTTTCTCTTCCCAAATCTGATACCAGCGTTGCTCAATGGCATGCGGGTCGTAGGTTTTATCCATGATGGCTGTAAGCTTCCTGTGGCACAAAAAGACAGCAATTATAACCACAAGCGGTCAGACAGGCGAAGTCGCTTACCGTTTATTTTTCAGGATTTATGCGTTGACGATATCATTGCTGAAATCTATAATCAGCGACGATTTGAATTGAGCAACAGAGTTTGCGGCTTGGATTTTTTCAGGTCAGCCTGTTGAACTTTTCCAGGAACCCCTTAATGGGGTTTTTTATTATGTTCGAAATTGCATCTGAAAAGACAATTTCTGCTTAATTGGAATGGGCCTGTGGCCCATTTTTTGTTTGTGCAAAATTGATGAAAGCTAACGCAAAAGTTACAGATTTGATTAAAAAAGTGGTCGATCCCATGGGTTACGAACTGGTCGGCTGTGAAATGGTGTCCGAAGGCCGTTCAGGTAGCATTCTGCGTGTCTATATCGATCATGAAAATGGCATTAATATTGATGACTGCTCTGCAGTCAGTCATCAGCTTAGCGGTATGCTGGATGTCGAAGACCCTATCAGTGGCAATTACCATCTGGAAGTTTCATCACCGGGTCTGGATAGACCTTTATTCGAAGAAGAACACTTCGACCGCTTTGCCGGTTCCGAAATTTCTTTCAAGCTGATGTATGCGCAAAACGGACGTAAAAAATTCAAAGGCCTGCTGCAGGGTCGAGAAGGGGATGTCATCGTTGTGAATGTTGATGGCGAAGATCAAAAGTTTGCTTTGAGTCAAATTGACAAAGCCAATCTGGTTCCGGTGTTTTGACCGGTTTTTTAGGAATCTGAAGGATGAACAAAGAAATCTTACTGGTTGTGGAAGCCGTCTCTAATGAGAAAGGCGTTGAAAAAGAAATCATCTTCCAGGCGATAGAAGCGGCTCTAGCCTCTGCGACTCGCAAGAAAAACGGTGGTCAAATCGGTGTGCGTGTCGACATCAATCGCAAAACAGGTGATTACGATACCTTTCGTACCTGGGAAGTGATTGACGACAGCGAAACCTCTGAACTGGAAAATCCGGTCTCTGAAATTACCTTCTCAGCGGCTAAAGAGTTCGAACCTGACATTGAAATTGGCGGCTATATCGAAGAGCCGATCGAATCCATCGAATTCGGCCGTATTGCCGCGCAGGCTGCCAAGCAGGTGATCGTGCAGAAAGTCCGCGAAGCCGAACGTGCCAAGGTCGTTGAAGCCTATCTCGACAAACAGGGTGAGCTGGTCACCGGTGTGGTCAAGCGCGTTGATCGTGGCAACGTTATTATTGATCTGGGCAATAATGCAGAAGCTCAAATCAGTAAATTCGAATTGATCAATCGCGAAGCTGTTCGTGTCGGTGATCGTATTCGTGGTTACCTTTACGAAATTAACCGGGAAGCCCGTGGTCCGCAGTTGCTGGTCTCCAGAACCTCTCCTGAGTTGTTAATCAAGCTCTTCACTCTGGAAGTCCCTGAAGTTGGTGAGGGGCTGATTGAAATCATCGGTGCCGCCCGTGACCCGGGTTTGCGTGCCAAAATTGCCGTCCGTGCGCATGACAGTCGCATTGATCCGGTTGGTGCCTGTGTCGGTATGCGTGGTTCACGTGTTCAGGCGGTCTCCAACGAATTAAACGGAGAGCGTGTTGACATTATTCTCTGGGATGAGAATCCTGCCCAGTTTGTGATTAATGCCATGTCGCCGGCTGAAGTGGTTTCTATTGTTGTCGATGAAGATTCACATTCCATGGATGTTGCTGTCAGTGATGACAATCTTTCCCAGGCGATTGGTCGCGGTGGTCAGAATGTCAAACTCGCGAGCCAGTTAACGGGTTGGACGCTTAATGTCATGAGCGAAGAACAGGCTGCTGAAAAAGGCGAAGAAGAAGCCAAAGTCTATGTGGAGAAATTCATGCAGGCTTTGGATGTTGACGAAGAGGTTGCCGTTATTCTGGTGCAGGAAGGGTTTACCTCGGTTGACGAGATTGCTTATGTGCCGATGGAAGAAATGCTGGGTATTGAGGAATTCGACGAAGATATCATCAACGAACTGCGTGAACGTGCCAATGATGCCATTCTGACGCGGGCTATTGCCAAAGAAGAAGCGATATCCAATGCTCATCCGGCGGATGATCTGTTGCAGATGGAAGGCATGGATGATGAACTGGCGCATATTCTGGCG
>Ga0181565_10002929_pt1 | contig 13091 bp, 10 predicted proteins | sample 101ome_16_FD_129661 | JGI IMG/M metagenome (GOLD analysis project Ga0181565, IMG submission 129661) | Coastal salt marsh microbial communities from the Groves Creek Marsh, Skidaway Island, Georgia - 101401AT metaG (megahit assembly) | ecosystem: Environmental > Aquatic > Marine > Intertidal... | reverse complement strand
ATTCGAACGATGACCCATCATCAATAAGTAGTACTCTCCAGTTCTTAAATGTCTGATCAACAATGGATCTTATAGTGCTGTATAAATAATCTCCAGGATTGTATACTGGGACAATTATATCAACTTCAGCCAACAAACTCTCTTGGTACATTATTCATTTCCAGATTCAACAACCGCCTCCTTTAAAGACATTAAAAAATCATATTGTTTAATTTTATCCGGCTCTAAATGCATACCCTCCCCCCATTCGTTCCAGGCATTTATCAATAAGATTTTATGATTATTATCTTGCTTGTTTATTATTCTTATAAGTTGTTTTATGCCAGACTTAAATACCTTGTAATTAACATTTTTAAATATTTTTGCCCGTTTTCCATATCTTGGCGTATTGTCAAAATCCACCACTGCCATAGGCTGAACAGGTAAATTTCCTAGCTTTTGAGAAGATGAATATTGCAAAACAATATTCATCCAGAATCTCTCATAATCATAGATTGTATACTTGTAATATCGACAATCGGACAGCCTAGAAATAAAGGATTTAATTTTAGGAGACTTCAAATTATTAAATATAAATCTCGCGCTAAGATTTACACCTTTCTTTTCAAAGAGTGCATGGCGTGAAAACAATGCAGCTGTCGGATTAAATATAGCAACTTCATCAAAACAATCTAAATAGCTATAATTATCTTTCTGGTTATTTATAAAGCCTACTATATGAACTTCAATATGAAATTTTGTCTGAAAAATTTCTCTGAAAGATGATATAAAGCGACTCAGACTTGGAATATCTTCGGGCTTATAGATATAAATTAAGGGCTTTTCGTAAATTTTAATATATCTAGCATCTTGAAAGAATTTATAAAGATAGTCTGCGAATTCCTCCATTTCCTCTCTACTTACTTCATATTCCTGGGGAAATAGAGTTTCTTTTGCCCCTGAGCGATTGCTCCAAGTCCTTGTCCATGGGTGATTCGCCCAGGTGAAACAATACCTGGTATTAATGTCTTTATTTTTAAGTAACGACTCTATGACCGCATCTAGAAGTTTACTACCGACAGACCAGTACAAATAAACATTAAAACCGGTAATTCCATATTTCTGGGCAATATCAAACTGCTCGCCCATAAAAGTTGCATCTTGTAAATTATAATACCCCATAATCGGAGTTCTTGGCTGTTGATGGCCATTGTACAAAGGCTGCGCCTTTTTGACCAATGTCCACTCGGTAAAACCCTCTCCCCACCATAAATCATTCTCTTTACAACGATGAAACTGTGGCAAATACATTGCCAAAACCTCTAGATTATTCATGTTTTTATCTATTTAAATTATCGAAAGTCCCTGAAACAATTGTATTTACAGGAACAGTAGAGCCTTTTTTGATAGTGCTTCCCCCTAAAATTACCACATTGTCACACAACCATACATTTTCTTCTATAACTATGGGGCCTTTATACTCCAAATCCCTATCCTTTGGAGGTACATTCTCTCTTTCAGAGACATCCTTTATTGAGCCATGATTGTGATCAATAATAAGAATATTTGATCCAGCCAAACAATTTTTAGCGATTGTAATTTTCCCCAAAGCCCCTATATGAACGTTGTTACCAAAATTAGTATTTCTACCAACTGATATTCCTGTTTGACAAGAATCCGGGGAGTGCTCTGAAAAACATTCAAATCTACAATTGTCTCCTACTTTCACCTTACTATCAAAGTCTATCAATTTACTGTCTCTAACTTTAAAATTACGCCCGATTAATATTTTTTTCGAATGATTAAATTTTAATAAAAACTTGGAATAAAGCCATCCTGTTGCCCTTGACCTAATATGGCGAACGCCTCTATATAGATAATTCAAAGCACTTTCATTAATACTATTCGTCATAAAGCTAAGTCCGGTCTCGTTTCAAAAATCTGTCAATATAAAAAAAGATATACATCAAGGATATTGAAAATATGGCGCCCTGAGAAAAAACAACTCCCATAATCCAATAGAAGATCATAGCCAGCATTAAAAACATAAAAACAATTACTCCAACCACAGAAAGTCTAGTACTTAGGGTGTCGAGATGTGCGAACAATATAGATGAAAATATCCCAAATAAGACCAACCCTCCCCATGAAAAATTTCGCCAAACATCTCCAATGTACCCAACAGGGGCAACATACTTTGAGAAATTTTCGGCAGTTCCCACTACCTCACCACCAAACAATCCACTTAAACGAGAATACTGCAAGAAGAGCGGATTCGAATAAAGATATTCATCAGAAAAAACTAAATTAATAGGTACAACATTTGGAACGAACCACGCCCTATTAGTCAAAAAATCTACACCCATAAGTAGCGCATGACTCAATGGGACATTAGTCATGTTGTACTGCATAGCCGTTACCACTCCTGCCATGAATACCACGCACAACAACAAAAGAAATACTTGAAAAAACATTCTTTTTTTATTCTCCTCTGTCATGATTCTAACAACAAAAATTCCGACTAACAAAGTTAAAAATGGCGCTCTTGCAAAAGTCAAGGCTGAAGCAAACAACTGAAGGATAATTGCGAAAATCAACCATGCTCTTATTTTTTTGTCGCCAAATCTGAACCTGCAATACAGAATAATAATTACAATTGGCAGAAGAAACCTCCTGGAGATCGCCAGTCCGGCAGTATAAATCCTATTAATGTCATCGAACCCTATGAATCTGAATTCTCTACCATCCATGTCGCTCCCTAGAAGCAATATCTTTTCGAAACCTCCGTTCATTGCGTATAGGAAAATCAACAATATGCAAAGAGCAAACACGCTCATTACTACTTTATTTGTCAACTGAAAATACCGTCTTACTTTCGTTCTGGACTCACTGTGCCTATTCATAAGTCTTAATTTTCCACTAGCAATAAAAGATATAAAAAGTCTCCCGACAAGGAAAGTTGCGAAAAATAAGCATAGTGCAAAAAAGTAAACTTCTTTTGACTCTCTAAAATCACTCTCAGATAATAGCTCCCTTACCGGGATATAATCGGTTAGTAAAATTACAGTGGAGGGAACAATATTAAAAACAATCACCAATAGTGTAAATAACACACTAGGGGAAATTACCCTTAATGAAAAGTCGTTAAATTGTTTTTCTGCCATTAATCTTGTCTAATATACGCATTAGTACCCACCTTGGAGTAACGCTAGCAATCAGAATAGTCACTATGCTTTTCAATGGGAACATCCTAATAATAATCGAATACTTTTCTGTATAGAATCGAAGATTAATCAAACCCAAATAACGCCTTTTAAAGATACCTCTAAAACTTCCAAGAGACGTTTTGGCAACAAAACAAGTGTAAAGCCCTCTATCTATCTTTAAATTAGTAGTCAACCGCAACTGATCAACAAGATCTAACCAACCTTCGACACCAATTTCAAACCATTTGTCTCCATAGGACCAATTAACAGTGCCATCTTGAGTGTTTAGTACGCATATGTTTGCATGATGCCTAACTGTAAAGCCCCTGCTTATGTTCTTAGCGAGAATATAAGTATGTGGAAATAGAGAAGATGAAGCCAAACTCAAATCTTGTATAGTTGGTCTATAGCCCAAAGGGTATATGATTGTAGAAAGGCATGATGCTGAAATTACAGCATCATGGCCTTTATAAAAGTTTTCTTTAGTTATTTTTACATATTCGGAAGATATGCGCCTATGTTTCTTAGATGATAGCAGAACAAAATCATCGCTCTCAATGCTGTCAGTCAATCTTTTTATATTTCTTGGAATCAAGTACCTATCGCCCATAATCCACAGACGGTTCTCTAATTCCAAATCAAACGCCCTAAGGATATTATTGGTAGCAGGACAAAGATTATTACTGCTTATTACCCTCAAATATGGAGTGTTTTGAGCTCTTGAGTGTAAAAAATCCTTAGTTTGAGAATTTGACGCATTATCTAAAATAAATAAATTAGATCCTGTTTCTAGAAAAAACCAAGCATTTCTATCAAGGAAGCTTTTAATATCTTGATACCTATTATGCGTTGGAACAACTATATCTAACTTAAACATTTAACCTATTCACCCGTATTTTGAACATATATAGAGCTGGAATAAAACCACAAATCAATACAGCTAGTACCAAAGATATATAAACATCATTCAATACAAGAATACTCTCCGAAAAAATAAATAAATGCATAAATAAAAACAATAACTGAAAAAATCCTAAAATCCAAAAAGGATCCGTTTTTAAAGCTCTGAAAAAAGAAGCTAAAGAGTAATTACCCAAGGTAACTAATAGTAAAAAGGCTATCCATATAAATGACTCCGAACCTGGAACACGCAAAATAAGCGAATCAAACCAATCGTACCCGCTAAAAAACTGGAAAATTAAAGAGAATAGTCCAAAAAATACAATTAACAACGAGAAGACGATACTTAATCGATTCTTAAATAGATCAAGGGCCTCTTGCACTTTGCCTCCACTAAGATAATTCCCAATAGTTGTTTGTGCAGTAGATAGTGCTATAAATAATAAAGATGCAATATAAGTAATAGCCTGTGAGGCAGCCCCAAATTTACCTGCATCAACAATACTAAAATGGTAATTAACGTACAAAACTAAACCATGCGTTAATACATACCCAGAAAACCATGAGATCATTAGTTTTATTTGGAAAAAAAGCAGTTTCCCTTTCCAGTCGTACCTAATTAAAGAAATCTCTCGAAGCAAGTGCAGTCTGTCAATATAAAAATAAATAAAGACAAATATAGTCAGAATAACCGAAATTGTAAGCCCTAGAAAAATTGACAGATTCACATCCAGCGTTAAATACAAAAAGACTCCAGAGACAATGATGTTTGTCACCGACTTTAAAGAAGTTAGTATTGCCACATTTGTAACATGCTGAAAGCCATTTATAATAGACAATAGGCCTGATACGAAATAACTCACACCTATAAAAAAAGAAATCAAAATCCAATAAAAGGTATTAAACTCTTTGTTTTCTGAAAGAACTATATAGCCATACAAAAAAACTATTACAGATAAAACAGATGCAATTAAAAAATATAGTTTAAGTGCACTGACAATAAACCCAGCTATAACAGCGTCTCTTTTCTTTTGATTTGAAGAGGCTCGAATGCATGCCAGTTCCTGACTTACCGAGGCTGTCATGCCAAGATCAAAAAACAACTGAATACCAACTATAGCAAGCACTAAATAATAGTACCCTTGCAGCTGTTCGGATGTATAAGCTAGAACAACAAATAATAATAACATACCAAAAAGAGAGCTAAGCATTCTTCCAGATAAGGCTATCAAAGCTGCAGAGTTTAATGTTGCAATGGAAACCATTATCTTTTCAAATTAGTTAATATAAATGCCATTTTCTAACTTACTTGGGCTTCTTTTATTAATATATCTACTTGCTCAATCAATTGTATCTTAACATGCCTCCATAGCATAACACATACGCTAAAGCTCTATGAAAAGCTATCAATAACTCTTCTAAACCCCTCTTCAATACTTATACTGGGAGACCAGCCTATTCTCTTTGCTAAAGATATATCTGGACAAGCTCTATCAATAGAGCTTTTCAAATAGTTTGAATCATTTTGTTGTTTGTAAACCACAGAAATATCTCTCTCTGAAAATTCAATTTTCAGTCTGTTCGCTAAATCTGAAATACTAATTTCCTTGCTTGAGCCGATATTGTACGCTGTAGCTAACTCACCATTGAGAAGCACTGTAAAAAATCCTGCAATTGCATCTGATATATAGCAAAACGCCCTAGTGGATGCTCCATCGCTATGCAAAACTATGTCATTGCTGCTCAAAATATTTTCAACAAAATCGGCAAATACCCTTCCGTCTCCTATCTTCATTCTGGGTCCATATGTATGGAATGGCCGTACAATTTTTGTTGGGACACCGTATTGATTGTACCACGCAACACAAAGTGCCTCGCCCGCCCTTTTTCCTTCCGCATAACAAGTTCTGATATTTAACAAGTCAATATAGCCATAGTCGCTCTCTTTTGTTGGGATTTTATCAACACCACCATAAACCTCCCCGCTCGAAAGAAACATAAAACCTTTGCTGTTTTTAATTCTGGCCAATTCAAGCAACTCACGAGTTCCTGTAATATTAGCATCTAGAACTTCAGCAGGATAGCGTGAATATTGATTAGGAGATGCTGGACTTGCAGCGTGAATAATATATTCCACAGGTCCTTCAATATCCAACTTATTGCAAACGTCATTTGCAATAAAACCTATATCATCTCTATGTCTATAATTTGAGAATACATCTTTAGACCTGTCTGAATTTCTAGCTACAACCAATACTTTCTTAGGGCCGTGCCCCGGAAAAATAATACTTATAGCCATCAAAGTATCGACAATATACGAACCCAATAATCCAGAACCGCCAGTAATAAGAATCGTCGCATTATCAAAACTGAACCAGTCGACATTAGACGATAAAATACGCCTAACATCTTCGTCTATCACATGATTACCTGAAATCGAACTACTCTGCATCAGAAATCAACGGAATAATCATTTCTTTTTTTAGCATATCCCTATCAAGGAGGGGGGACATATCTTCTAATGGATTTGAACGCATTCTCCCATCTGGCAACTGTCTAGAGGATACTCTAGGCTCAATACTTTGAAAAGGGTCTATCATAACGTCAATTACCATTGGCCCAGGGGTCTTCATAACCTCTAAAATTTTGCCTTTTATATTGACTGCATTCCGTATGCGTTTAGCAGGAATGCCATATCCTTTCGATAACTCAACAGTATCAGGGCAACTTACCCCACTAGAAGGGTCACTACCCACTAAAAACCCATCAAAATATGCTTGCTGGGTTTGCTTAATACTCAAATAACCCTCATTATTAAAAATGAATATTTTGATTGGAAGGTTGTTGTGGCGAATAGTTTGTAATTCTTGAACATTTAATTGCAGTCCACCATCGCCATGAACACAAACGGTGTCGGCTAGATTGCCAGCATAGCAAGCGCCAATAGCTGCAGGAAGTCCATAGCCCATAGGGGTAAAACCTCCATTACTGAAAGCTTTTTGCCCTTTTTTTACTTTAAAAGCAACAGTCGAACAATAGAAAGTTGCTCCTTGATCCCAAACTAACGAGACTGACGAGTCTATACTTTCAGATAGTACCTCAAAAAAATAATATGGATCCACATAATCTGTGCAATTGCGCATAAAGTCAGTAAAATTAGGAAATACTTCTCTCCAATGGAGAATATTGTTACACCACTCATTGTAATACTTCCATGTTACATCTTTAGTTTGAGAATCAAACTCATCAAAGAAATTAGGAAGATCTGAACAAATAGGAAGATCTATTTTAATCAAAGAATGCTCTAACTCTGCTTCATCTATTTCAACCACCACAACGCGAGCCTCCCGGGCAAATAAATCTACCTCATACCCAGTAACTGGACTTGATAGTCGAGTTCCGAGGCAAATCAAAAGATCAGAATTCTGTATTGCAAAATTCCCCGCCCTCTGTCCATAAATTCCCACCTGTCCTGCAAGCAATGAGTGATCATCCTCTAAAAGATCGAAAGCATTTTTTGTTAAAGCCACAGGTATGTTCATTTTTTCTATAAAGACTCTAAATTTTTCTTCCAAAGAGGCCAGTTTAATCCCATGACCTGCCAAAAAAACTGGTCTTTTTGCTTCTAAAATCCATTCTTTTAATTGTGATATTTGACTACTGGAAGGTTTGGGAGAGATATCTGGAAACTCCAACATTGGATCAAATTTTCTATTTTCATTAGGGTTTATAATTGCGCCTTGAACATCTAACGGAATATCAATCCAAACAGGACCCGGCCTTCCAGATCTACACAAAAATAGTGCTTTTTCTAGGTGGTACTCAACCTCACCGGCATCCATAATGGTTACAGAATATTTTGTAATCGAATCTACTATTTTAGTAATATTTGCCTCATGAACTCCTAATTGACGTAGCCCCGTGTCACCCACCAGTGCTGTCGACTTGGCCTGCCCACTTAATATTAACATAGGTACAGAATCTGTCCATGAACACATAACCCCGGTAATGGCATTAGTTCCAGCTGGTCCTGTAGTCACAAGCGCCACCCCCGGAATACCAGACACTCTCCAATAAGCCTCCGCAGACATGCTTGACGCTTGTTCATGATGGTTACAGATGTAGTTTACATCTGGATGTCGGCCTAGCGAATCTATTAAATGCATGGCACCGCCCCCTGACAACATAAACACATCCCTAATTCCCTTTTGACTAAGAAAATCTATCACAAAGTCGGAAACTTTTATATTGCCTTTATCTCTTACCATCACTCTACTTCCTTCAAAAACCAATCCTTAGTATCACTCAAATTGTTATATATCACAGAACTATCCACCTGGTAAGTAATAAATTTCATTCCCATGTCTAATAGCCATTTTATTTCCTCTTGAGTTTGTGGAACAAATCCGCCTGCATACTTTCCATGTCTATTAACTAAATTGACACCTTGCTTTATCGCATTAACAACGCGCTCATCCTTAATATTTCCATGACACCCAAGACTTTGAGACAAGTCATAGGCTCCGAAATATACAACATCTATTCCTTCAACTGTAAGAATGTCTTCCAATTTATCCAACCCTTGCTTTGATTCAATGATTACAACATTAATCAACTCCCTGTTAGCCCTTGAAATATATTCTTTGGCATATTTGTTATTAAACCCGCCAGCTTTAGAAAAAGGCGTAAAACCTCGCCCCCCTTCGGGAGAATACTTTGTATATTGAACCAGCCTATTCGCTAAACTCCTAGAATCAACATGCGGCACTACAACTCCATACGATCCTTGATCCAGGGCTTGTAGAGCCATCCATTCTTGGCTTTCTGGGATCCTAACCAAAGGCGTACATTGAGACGAAGACTCGCAGGCAGATACATGCGAATATATGCTGTCAATAACAAAAGGGCCGTGCTCTAGATCTATGATCTGAAAATCAAATCCTGACTGAGCAATTACTTCTGTCACAATAGGCGAGGCCAATGTATTCCAAATGCCAATAACCGGCTTTCCAGATTGAAGTTTTTTTTTAAGTCTATTTTTTGCTAACATTCTATTTTTACAAAGCCCAGGTTATCAACAATCTCTACATTTTTTGCTGACAATGTATCTCTATCCGACATACCAGTCAAAACGCCAATATTCGAAAAAATCCCTGCAGACTTTGCCATTTGCATATCAACAGGATGATCTCCAATCATCAAGACTTGACTTGCAGGAATATCCAACTTATTCATTGCATATAAAGCCAAATCTGCAGATGGCTTAGTTTTTTCCACTGCATCTCCGCCAATAATAATATCAAAAAAACCATGTAAGTCTAGTTGCTCCATTGCTGCAACTGCCCTATGCGTTATATCAGTTGAAACAACTGCTGTTTTAATACGACAGCTTTTTAAACTTTTAAGCAACTCTCTAATATTTGGAAGTATATTTAACAATGGAAGCATATTAATTTCTGTAAATTTGTCAACTTCTTTAAACACAGCCTCTACATCATCATTACAAACATCAATTTTATTTTTTACAAGAAAAGAGGTTGCTATATTAACAATAAAGCCCCTAGGCTTTACACCAACAGGGCCGTCAGGCTTCATCCTGCCGCTTGATAGATCAACACCCATTAAATTAATAAGTTCATTTTTTATCTTCTTGTTTGCACCATTAAAATACCTCTCCTCTAAAAGATTAGCTCTCAACCTAATCATTGTCGCCCAATAATAGTGAATATCGATTAGTGTACCGTCTTTATCGAATAAAACTAGTTTTATATCGTCAAAACTCTGGCCATTAACAACAATCTTTGCCATCGTCCACTACTCCTCTATTGTGCCAACATTAGCCTCCACCAAAGCTCTAGCTATCAAATAACCTTGCTTTATTAGCTCTTTATCATTAAAGAAATTTTCATCATCAATAACATCTTTTACTATCTTTCTCGCAAAGGTTCCTAAAGAAGATCCCTGGAACTTTACCCCCGCCTGCTTTGCCAAAATCGCCGTCAATGAGTTCGTGCCGCCTGATAGTAGTTGATTGACTTCATTTTTCTTCTTATAAATAAGCGTGTTATTTGATTTTCGGAGCTTCATATTAAATCTTTTGTTTAGCACATCAGCTGTAGCAATAGCTTGCAAGGTTGTATTGAAGTCATCCTCTCCACCACTCATTGGATACCCATCTGACTGAATAATCAATCTATCCCCTGCTATTTCTCTTGCTTTTTCTACACGATTCTCAAAAGAAAAATTCGATAAATGTAACCTATCTAGACACATAGAGTTATGATTCGTAGGGTTAACCTCATTTATCATTCTCCATTCCTTCATAATAGACTCATCTTCTGCCACTGCTGCATGTAACTCTATTTGCTCCGCACCTGCCTCTAAACACTCTGGCAATAACTCTCTTAAGGCTTTTTCATTATGCTCATAACTAATAATATCTGACCTTGGGCATATAGAACTGCAATTTCCGCATCCGATACATTTCTCTTTAATAACAATCAAACTTTCGGGGATTGCATCAGTAGGGCAGACTGGAATACATAGATCACATTTCAAACAAATATCTAAATCTATATAAGACTTTCTTACGTGATGATCGCCAGGCATACCAACACTCACCATAATAAAAGGTCTTGTTTTTAAATTTATATCAAATTCCTTGGCCAAGTCGAATGCGATCTCGACACCTTCCATACAAGACTTAACAACCTCCACAGTGGCCGAAACATCCATTCCTTTTGCACCCGCCAAAGTATATAACACTGCTAGCCTTTTAACTTCTTCAGCATCTTCGTTTCCAGCCCCACATACAAGTTTAAAATATTTACTTGTGTCAAGCAGCCTTTGCATTGTGTCAAATCTATTCATCTTACTCTTTTAAAATATTAAAACTTTCTATTAAAGAGAGACCCTCGCCCCTCAGCTCACTAATACGATGTGGATGTGAATCAGTAACTCCAGTTATAAAAGATTCTAAGGAATAGCCCCAATCAACTCTATCTGCACAGCCTAAGAATATATCTTGAATTACTCTTACTAAACAATCTATATCAAATCTATCTGTATTATCAAATGAATTCAAATATGCACATATAATCTCCGTTGGCAAATTTCCGGCACCCCTACCTTGTCCATACAGTGTAGAGTCAATATATTTCGCTCCATATTCAATTGCCACTAAAGAGTTGGGAATAGCCATCTGTAAATTATTATGTCCATGAAACCCAATCTCAACATCAGTATTATCTTGTATAGTGTTTATTATATTTTTAATATCACCAGGAAACATAGATCCAAAACTGTCTGCAAAGTAGAAGGCAGCTATATTATTGCCAAGCTTGTCAACCTTTTTTAGGATTTCGATTTGTTTGCTTTTATCAATATGAGACAAAGCCATAAGATTAATAAATACTTCATACCCTTTGCTGTATAAGTCTTCCACATGCTCTATTGCTAGATCAATATCTTGAGCGTAAGTAGCAACCCTGATAGTGTCGATCGCAGAATCACTTTTTTCAATAAAATCCGACTTTTTAGCTTTCCCAGTATCCATCATAACAGTGACGTTCTTTATCCCTGCCTCCTCTTTAACTCTATGCAAATAATCTTCGTTACATAGTGCATATTGACCAATATCTTTATATTGACTTAATTCTCTGCTGGACCTATAGCCAATCTCAAAATAATCTATTCCAGATTTAGAGATGGCAGACATAACGCTGTCAACAGTACTTTGTTTAAATTTCCAATTTAACAAGTGCCCTCCATCTCTAAAGGTGCAATCTAAAATCTTAATATCTCTATTTGTCAATTCACTCTCAAACATTAGGTTCTCACACTTTAAAAGTTAACACCAAAAAATTCTTCGATTTTGTCAGCAATATAATCTAACTGTTCCACATCTAAACCGGGATGTATTCCAAGCCATAATGTTTGCTCCATTGTTATATCTGTATTAGTCAAATCTCCGGAGATTCGGTATTCGATATTTTCAAAATAAGGCTGTTTAGTTAAGTTTCCTGCAAATAGCAATCGTGTGCCAATTTTGTGTCTGTCTAAATATTGAGTAAACTCAACCCTATCAACTCCTTTTTTTAGAGTAATAGGAAATCCGAACCACGAAGGCTCTGAATTTTTAGTAGCTTCTGGCAAATCAATAAACTCAGTCAGGCCTCCCAATTTGTTTCTAAGATAGGCAAAGTTTCCATTGCGCTTTTTGATAAATCCTGGCAAACGCTCAAATTGTGCTAAGCCACAAGCAGCCTGCATATCACTAATCTTAAGATTATAGCCAAGATGTGAATAAGTATATTTATGATCATAACCATGTGGCAAACTGCCTAACTGTTGTTCAAAACGTTTCTCACAAGTGTTATCACATCCTGGATCACAATAACAATCTCTACCCCAATCTCTAAATGATTCGGCAATGGTTGCTAATTCTGAATTATTGGTGAATACTGCACCGCCCTCACCCATAGTGATGTGATGGGCTGGATAAAAACTGCAAGTGGCAATATCTCCAAATGTTCCAACATGCAGGTTGTTATATTTTGCACCCAAAGCATCACAACAATCTTCAACTAACCAGAGTTTGTATTTATCACAAAGTGCTTTAACTTTTTCTAAATTGAAGGGGTTGCCTAGAGTATGCGCCAGCATAATAGCTTTGGTTTTTGGTGTTATTGCCGATTCAATCAAATCAGCATTAACATTATGCGTTTCTAAATAAACATCAACAAATACAGGGATGGCGCCAAACTGTACAATTGGATTAACCGTTGTAGGAAATCCTGCAGCAACACCAATCACTTCGTCGCCTTTTTTAATGGCTCTGTCGCCTAATTTTGGCGAAGTCAGGGCGGAGAATGCAACTAAATTAGCAGACGAGCCTGAATTTACTGTAATAACGTGATTAATACCAATAAACTCAGATAATTTTTTTTCAAACTTACGATTAAAGCGCCCGGTAGTTAGCCATCCATCTAAAGACGCATCTACCAT
>Ga0181565_10002928_pt1 | contig 13092 bp, 10 predicted proteins | sample 101ome_16_FD_129661 | JGI IMG/M metagenome (GOLD analysis project Ga0181565, IMG submission 129661) | Coastal salt marsh microbial communities from the Groves Creek Marsh, Skidaway Island, Georgia - 101401AT metaG (megahit assembly) | ecosystem: Environmental > Aquatic > Marine > Intertidal... | reverse complement strand
AGATAGACAGGCCAGCCTAAATCAAGGCCATAATTCATACAGGCGCGTGCAAAGCCTCTGATAGATTCATCCAGATTATACATCGCCATCGCAACCCCGCCATCTGGAAAGTCAAATACTGTATGGGTGGTTGCTTCTGAGCCATCTGCTGGCTGGAAGGTCAGGGTTAATGTACCTGCGCCTTTGATCTTCATGTCTGTGGCGCGATACTGGTCACCAAATGCGTGACGGCCAATCACGATAGGCTTGGTCCAGCCCGGCACAAGACGTGGCACGTTTGAACAGATGATCGGCTGGCGAAACACCGTACCGCCCAGAATATTTCTAATGGTACCATTTGGCGATTTATACATGCTTTTCAGGCCAAATTCTTCAACCCGCGCTTCATCAGGTGTAATGGTCGCGCATTTAATCGCAACACCGTGTTCTTTGGTTGCATTTGCGGCATCAATGGTGATTTGATCATTGGTTTCATCACGTGCTTCAATGCCTAGATCAAAATATTTCAAATCAATATCAAGATAGGGATGGATTAGCTTATCTTTGATTTTTTGCCAGATGATCCGTGTCATCTCGTCCCCATCCATCTCAACGATAGGATTTTTTACTTTGATTTTGGTCATGATGTGCCCCTACTTTTACCTAAGTCCATTAATCCGAAAGGAATATTACAGAATTTTGGTGATTTGCGTTCATGGTTAAACACAAAACCTGAGAGGGTTTTACTGCGCTTGTCAGCATAGTTCAAGTGCTTAACGCACAGCTCGGCTCATTAAATATAGGCTAATTGGCAAATTGCTGTTCCAGATTATCAACAAGATCATCTGCGTTATCTGCTACACAAAAATGTAACAGCCCTTTTGAATGCACAAATCCTTCTTCTGTTGCATGATGCAACATGCCGACAACATGATCCCAATAGCCAGCAATATTCAAGATATGCACGGGCGCATTAATAATCCCAAGCTGGTTCCAGGTAAGCACTTCCATCAATTCGTCCAGCGTGCCAAGCCCGCCCGGTAGCACGATAAACGCATCTGTGCCTTTATACATCATGGCTTTGCGTGTGTGCATATCATCAACAACAATCAGCTCCTGCACTGCTTTATTGCCAACTTCCAGCGTTTCCAGAAATTTCGGAATAATGCCTGTAACATGGCCGCCTGCTTCCAGCGCACCACCTGCAAATGCACCCATCAGTCCGGTGCGCCCACCGCCATAGACAAAATGGAAGGCACGTGCGCCAAGCATACTTCCAAGACGTCTTGCCTCGTCAGCATAACGATTATCTAGACCATTTGATGCGCCGGCAAAAACACATAGCCGTCTATGCGTTATCAGATGAGTGTCAGACATGGTATAATCCTGAAAAAAGTCAGCAATTTAATTGTGCAGCTTCAAACTTGATAGTAACATAACTTTTAGCTTTAATGCTAACCATACTTACGGGCAATGTTTTTAAAATGCGTTCCTTTACAGTTCTATCGTTAATTTCAGCAGGCGCGATATGCGCATTCGCACTTGGCTGGTTTTTTTTCTCTACCACTTCTGATGAAAAACAATTCCAGCAACAAACATCTGTTAGTAGTGCCGGAACAGTGAATGCAGAGGCCGAGAAGGCGCCTCCTTTATCAGATTCTTCACAGATAGAACCTCAGGAAGTCAGCCCGCCTGAGCCCGAATTGTTTTCTTCTTCAAAAGATATTCCGTTTACGCAATCTGAAAATGCTGAACCAGAAACAGGCACACAACAAACAGCGCATCACAACAGCCCGCCAGAAATTACCATCGCGCGTATCGATCCAGAAGGTAGCGCTGTTCTGGCAGGTACTGCCGCGCCACATGCCAGTATCATTATTTCAGAAAATGGCAGGGAAATTGGACGTACTACGGCTGATGCGGCAGGAGAATGGGTAGCCGTGCTAGATGAAAATCTGGCACAAGGAGAGCATCTGCTGATTGTTGAAATGAAAACAGAAGATGGGGTTGTCATTCCTGCTGAACGGGCAATAGTAGCCCAGCTGATGGGGGATGAAGCGCCGCTGGTAGCAATTGTGCCAATGGGAGAAGCGCTGAAAGGTGCTTCTTCAGAGGTGGATATTGTGTCATTGCCGCAATCGCTGGAACAGCCACAAAAACAGGTTGCAGGAACAGATGCTCAGGCAGCACAGACACCTGCCAATTCAGTGTCACAGGCACAGATAGCACCCAGCATTTCGATTTTTACCCTCGCATGGCAAACAGACACGCTTCTGGCCATTAAAGGTGAGGCTGTTTCAGGAAAAACAATTCAGCTAGGCTTTGGTGATCAGCAGGCAAAGGCAGATTATCAAGATAATCGCTGGTCTGCCAGCATTGCGTTGCCTGCTAAAACCAGCGCTGTAATGCAGTTAAGCGCTGAGCTATTTTCTGCCAAAAATGAGCTATTGGCCAGTACATCACTGGATATTGATGTGCGCCAGCTAGATATCGGAAAAGATGGTAGCGAGATGGTGGTTGTCAAAAAAGGTGATATGTTATGGCGCATTGCCTATCGTACCTATGGAAGCGGGATTCGCTATCTTGATATTGTGAAACGAAATCAAAGGCGGATTGATGATCCGGACCTGATATATCCGGCGCAGATTTTCTCACTGCCAGCACAATAAAAGCAGGTGACATATCTCGTGCAGGATATGAATTGCTAATCGCAAAATATTTAAAGTTAAGGAAATCTATTAATATCCGTATAATGAACCAGAAACATGGCTAGGCTGACGCTACAGACACAATGAAAATGGCTGAAAATTATAAAAAACATCTTCATCTGGCATGGCAAAGTCTATCTGAAATGATAGCCCAGAAAACTGCAGAACCTGTTTTTCCGGTTAAGGCGGTGGCAGGCTGTTTATGTGTTTTTGCGGTGTTGCTATATCTTCCGCTTGGCGTTCTGCTATTTGGCGGGTTTTTATATCTTCACCTGATTTTACGTATTTCAGCCAGACCTGTTGTAACCTCAGATGCCCCATCACAAGATATCATTTTTGCGCCAATAGATGGGCAGATTGTGCATCTTGGTTCGGATGAAGATGGCCGTTTCATTCTGTTCAGACCACAATTTTTTGATAGCCATATCATCTATGCGCCAATTGATGGCGAATTGAGTCAGCATATTTATTTTTCTGGTAAATTTGATAAAATCCAGCTTTATGCAAATCAGGTCCATATTCCTGAACATAATATGCGCCATGAATATACAATCGAACTGCCAACATATTATGTAAAGCTTCAGATTATTGCCTCACCGTTAAACCGGCTGATCAGTGTGTTTGTGGATGAGGGCATGAGGCTTAGGCGTCGCGAGGCCATTGCTTCGGCGCTATTACAGCCCCTTATCATGATGCATGTGCCAGACAGCTTTGAGCTGGAATGCCGAATTTCGCAACGATGTATCGGGGGTGATACACCTATCGCCCGAAAATTATGATAGGCGCGCTAGCAGACCTGCAAATAGGGGGCTTGGTAGCATGCTAGATAGCCATATCAGAAAACAGATAGACCCTGCATTAATCAGAATGGCAAGCCAGCTTGGTCGGCTTGGCATAACAGCAAACCAGCTTAGTATTACAGGGCTTCTGCTTGGGCTGATGGCTGGTATCTGTGTGATGAATGATGCCTATCTTGCTGGCCTTTGTTTTTTTTGTCTTAGCAGACTGGCGGATGGGCTAGATGGCCCTCTGGCGCGCCTGACACAACCAACTGATTTTGGCGGGTTTCTGGATATTGTATGTGATTTCATTTTTTACAGTTTTATTCCGTTCAGCTTTGCCATAGCACAGCCGGAAGCTGCTATTGCTGCGGGTTTTCTGATGCTGAGCTTTATGGGGACAGGCACAAGTTTTCTTGCCTATGCGATTTTGCAGGCAAAGCATCCGCAGAAAACAGCGTCCCCCGCAAGCAAGCATAAATCTTTTTATTATCTTGGCGGCTTGACTGAGGGCACGGAGACCATTGCTGTTTTGGGGCTATGCTTTCTGTTTCCTGAATATTTTTCCTGGCTGGCATGGGGCTTTGGTATTCTATGCTGGTTTACAGTTATCACCAGAATTCGGTCAGCATGGCTAGATTTTGGAAAAGACTGTTGAATTAGTGAAAAAACCTATTATCGTTTTAGATATAGATGATGATCAGCCTAGCCTTGCACGAAAAGAGATAACAAGATGAAATTTGGCATTGGACAGTCAATAAAAAGAATTGAAGATAATAATCTGATTACTGGAAATGGGCAGTTTTCTGACGATAAAATGCCTGGTGAGGGGGCTCATATTGCGTTTCTGCGCTCTCCTTTCGCCCATGCAGATGTAACCCATATTGATATCAGTCAGGCTAGTACGGCATCAGGCGTAATTCTGGCGGCAACTCAGGCTGATCTGGATAGCGATAATGTGGGTGAAATTCATTGCAGGCAATATGTGCAAAACAGAGATGGCTCGTCTGTTCCGCAAATCACCAAGCCGCCTATGGCACGAAATCGGGTTAGGCATGCTGGCGATATTGTCGCGATGGTGGTCGCACAGACCAGAAAACAGGCACTAGATGCAATTGAACTGATTGATGTTGATTATGACACGCTGGATGCTGTCTGCGATGTCTATGATGCGATCTCACAAGATGCTCCTCAATTGTATGATTGCTACAAGAACAATGTCGTTTTTGACTGGGAAGCTGGCAATATTGACGGTGCGCAGGCAAAAATAGATGAAGCAGTAGCACAAGGTGCGCAACTGGTAGAGGTAGATGTAATCAATAGCCGCGTTCTGCCTAATTCGATGGAAACACGGCCTATGATTGCGATGCCATCTGATACAGGCGGTCTGCGTATCTGGTGCGGAAGTCAAGGGCCTGTTGGGCTTGCTGAACAAATCGCTGATGCGCTGTCACTTGATGCTAAAGATGTGCATATTACCACAGGCGATGTTGGCGGCGGTTTCGGATTTAAAATTTTCTTGCATCCAGAACAGCTATGTATTGCATGGGCGGCAAGAAAAACTGGAAAGATTGTCAGATGGCAACAAGATAGATCAGATGCCTTTTTATCTGATCTGCATGGAAGAGATAACAGAACAAAAGCAGTAGCTGCGGTCACAGCTGATGGCAAAATCAAAGCGATTAACGTATCTGTTCATGCCAATATGGGTAGCTGGCTGTCCAATTTTTCGATTTATATTCCAACCTTGTCTGCCTGTCGTACGCTGACCGGCCCCTATGATATTCAGCATGCTGGCATGCGGGTGAGAGGGATTGTAACAAACACTCCTGCGATTGATGCGTTTCGCGGGGCAGGGCGGCCTGAAGCAAATTATCTGATGGAACGTCTGATTGACCATATCGCCAACCAGCTTGGTCTGGACAGAATTGCGGTGCGCAAGCGCAATCTTATCTCCAAAGAAGCTATTCCTTATAAAATGGTTGAAGGCGGAACAGTAGATTCAGGTGATATGCCGGGTCTGCTTGATGATGCGCTGGCAAAATCAGACTGGCATGGCTTTGCTGGCAGGCGGGCTGAAAGTGAAGCTCGCGGAAAATATCGTGGCATCGGGCTTGCAATGTATCTTGAACAGTGCGGCGGCGGCGGTGATGCTGGTATCGAGCTAGAATTTCTGGCAGATGGGCATGTGAATATCTATGCCTCGCAACAGGATAACGGGCAGGCACATCGAACAACTCTGACCCAGATTTTTTCCTCCCGACTTGGCTATGATGCAGAAAATATCACTGTTATTCAGGGCGATAGCAACCGCACGCCAGCAGGCACTACAGGCGGCGCCAGAATGTCAGCGGTGATGGGCTCAACCCTGTTTGAAGCGGCAGGTATCGTGGCTGAAAAGGCCCAGCTATTTGCTGCAGAAAGGCTGGAAGTTCAGCCTGATGAGGTCGATTTTGACGATGGCCTGTTTACGGCTACAGGCACAAATGAAACGTTAAGCATTGAAGAAGTTGTTAGTCTGATGGCGATTGATGGTGAAGATCATCCGCTTAATATGGAACATAGCTACACAACTAAAGGTGCAAGCTACCCATATGGCTGTCATGTCGTAGAAATTGAAATCGACAAGGCAAGCTGTATCCCCCAGATTGTCGACTATACGGTGGTAGATGATTTTGGTAATGTGCTGAATCCGCTTACGCTTGAAGGCCAAATTCATGGCGGTATCGCACAAGGGGTAGGTCAGGCACTTTATGAGCATGTCGCCTATGATGAAGATGGCCAGATGCTGTCTGGCTCGCTGATGGATTATACCTTGCCACGCGCAGATCATTTCCCTGCTATTGCATGCTATATGCGGAATACGCCTTGTTTGAATAATTTGCTTGGCGTGAAAGGAGCAGGCGAGGCAGGGGCAATTGGTGCGCCGCCGGCGGTCATCTCGGCTGTTTGTGATGCGCTAGGGGTGGTGCATGTAGATATGCCAGCCACATTACAGACTATTTTTGATACCATCTCGCAGAAACAGACAGCAGCATGACAAAAATATCAAAAACAAAATCTGAATGGCAGGCCGAACTAACCGAAATGCAATATTATGTGACCAGAGAACATGGCACAGAACGCGCCTTTTCCGGTATTTATCATGATCATAAGGCAACTGGCATTTATAATTGTGTCTGTTGTGGCACAGCGTTATTTGGCAGTGATACAAAATTTGATTCAGGCACTGGCTGGCCATCTTTTACGGCCCCTATCGCAGGTGAGAATGTTGGCGAGAAGGCTGATAATTCGCTATTTATGCGCAGAACAGAAGTGCATTGCGCGAAATGTGAGGCGCATTTGGGCCATGTTTTCCCTGATGGGCCTGCAGACAGGGGCGGTTTGCGCTACTGTATCAATTCTGCTTCACTTGATTTTGAAGATGCGTGAATCTGTCAGAAATAGCAGGCTTTTTATCCATTGCTGAACCCCTGCCAGTAAAAATAGGCAACGCATATCATGTTCAGGGTTTATATCTTGCGGAGATACCAGAATACCTGTTGATATGCGCTGCCATAGCCAGTTTTATCTCGATTTGCATCGAGAGCCTATATCTGGCGCAATGACGGGAAACGGTTAAATAAGGGGGAGAGCCCGACCGCCATTGCAGGCATTTCTAGCCATCATGTTCGGCTTCATTATGCCTTTCGCGATGACGCTGATGACGCATTTCGTGCATTTCATCTTTGGTGATGAAAAGATCGCCATCACCATCGATCATGGCAAATTTTTCCAGCGGTTTTGTGCTGAATTCTTCAATGCCTATCTGGCCATTGCCATCAATATCCAGCGCTTCAAAGCGAAGCTGAAGATGAGCCTGAATTTCATCTTTCGACACCATGCCATCATCATTCTGGTCAAGCTTTTTGAGGAGATGCTTTCCCTTTTTGCCATGAAACATGGAATCGCCATTTTCATATTTGCCATCATGGCGGTCGTCGAAGGCGGCATGAGAGATCGCGGCAACTGATGCAACACTTGCTATCAGGCCACCAGCGATCAGAAGTTTGTATGAAGTTTTCATCTGTTTGGTCTTCCTAGTCAGTTCGTTGATGAAGCCAATTTAGAAAGCAAATGCGTCAATAATAGGGCTATAAAATGACCCCTTTAAGTTGGTGTTAGAAAAAATACAGATAATTGCTGGTAATTTGCTATGCTATGGCGGATAACACTGACTGAAAATAACTGTCACAAATCAGGACAATTGATGACACATAGATTAAGCATAACTGGCACTACCCGCTTTTGGGGATGTATTGCCCATCCAAGCGACCATGTAAGAGCGCCTCAGCTATTTAATGCCGATTTCTTGGAAGCTGGCGAAGATAAAGTCATGATACCCATTGATATTGCACCAGAAAATCTGGCAAATGCGATTGAAGGTCTGCGTAGAATTGAAAATTTTGTCGGTGCAGCTGTTACTATTCCGCATAAAATGCCGCTAGCCGCCTTATGTGACAGGCTTGGGCCGGGCGGCCAAGCAACAGGGGCGGTAAATGCGGTCTATTTTAACGAGGCGCGTGAGCTGATAGGTGATAATTTTGACGGTGAGGGGTTTGTTGCCGGTCTGATAGGTGAAAATCCATGCGGCTATGCCAAACCGCAAGATCACTTCACAGATAAGAAGATTCTGATTGTAGGGGCAGGCGGGGCTGCGCGTGCAATCGCAGTGTCTGTCGCGCGGCAGAATCCTGCGTCAGTTGATATTGCCAATCGGACATTTTCACGTGCTGATGATGCGGTAAAGACAGTCACAGAGCTGGTATCAGGGGCGCAATCTAATGCCTATCATAGTGATGATATTGCGTGGTCTGGCTATGATATGGTGATAAATGCTACCTCGTTGGGGCTTTACCCCGAAGATAGTCTGCCAGTAGATTTAGACCGCCTGACGGCTGAATGTCTTGTATGTGATATCATCATGCGTCCCAAAGATACACAATTGCTTATGGCGGCAAAACAGGCAGGGTTTAAGGTCCATTATGGCCATCATATGCTTGATTACCAAATGTCATTAATTGGCCAGTTTATCAAAGCATATGACTGACACCAAACCAGCGCGTTCAAGAAAATGCGCGTAGAACTGCAGGATTTAGATACAAGATATGTTGAATAGTGCTATGCAACATTGTATGATGCCTTACCTTTAGATATGGTGAATATTCACGTGATTAGCCAGAGGGTTTTATGTCTGAAACATTAAAATGGACCGATGAACGTCTTGCACAGCTAAAAGAATTATGGGATCAGGGGCTGTCTATCTCTCAGATCGGCGAAAAAATGGGTGTAAGCCGAAATGCCATTGCAGGCAAGGTGCATAGAATGCAGTTGCCGAAACGTTCTTCGCCTATTTCCAAATCTGCAAAAGCCACAGAAACTATTGTTGAGCCTGAAGATTTGCCATTACGCAGAACATTGAGAAAAATCAAATGGTCACGTTCAAAATGTGCATGGCCATCAGGTGACCCTAAAACCACAGATTTTTCATTTTGTGGCGAACCTATTCTGGCTGGTAAGCCTTATTGCCCGGAACATTGTGAAATGGCATATACAACCTCTCGCGATGGAAGCTAGTTTACCTCGTTATATTCGGCGTCAGGAATATAAAAAGCCTGACTGGCTGATACCGCAAACACATCTTGATGTGCAGATTTTTGATAAATTTGCACGTTCTACCATCACCTTAAATGTCACGCGCACATCTGACACCTCAGAACCGCTGGTTTTGCAGGGTGAACAGCTTGAATTTATTTCAGCCTTTTGCGATGGCGTCCCGCTTGCCGCCCAGCAGATGGTGCTGACGGCTGAAGAGCTGACAATTACAGGCTTGCCGCCCCAATGTGAGCTGAAAATTATATCGCAAACAGACCCATATCATAACACTGCGCTAGAAGGGTTATATGCGTCTGGTGACATGCTATGCACCCAGTGCGAGCCTGAAGGGTTTCGCAGAATTGCCTATTTTTCTGACAGGCCTGATGTGATGAGCATTTTCACCACACGCATTGAGGCTGATTTGAAATATCCTAATTTGCTGAGCAATGGCAATCTGGAGCAAACAGGATTAAGTGAGGGCGGGCGTCATTTTGCCGTCTGGCATGACCCACATCCCAAACCTAGCTATTTATTTGCGTTGGTTGCAGGTGATCTGGCATGTGTAAAAGACCAGTTTATCCGCGCATCTGGCCAGAAGGTGGATTTGCATATCTATGTTGAAAAAGGCAATGAGCATTTAACCGGCCATGCAATGGACAGTCTGAAAGCTTCGATGAAGTGGGATGAAGATGTATATGGGCTGGAATATGATCTAGATTTATTCCAGATTGTCGCTGTCAGCCATTTCAATATGGGCGCGATGGAAAATAAGGGGCTGAATATTTTCAATTCCAAATTTGTGCTGGCAGATGAAAATACCGCAACAGATGATGATCTGGCGCGCGTGGAATCAATTGTTGCGCATGAATATTTTCACAACTGGACAGGCAATCGGGTTACATGCCGTGACTGGTTTCAGCTTACCCTCAAAGAAGGGCTAACGGTCTTTCGTGACCAATGTTTTAGTGCTGATATGCATGATGAAGGCGTAAAGCGTGCAGAAGATATCAAAATTCTGCGTAGTGTCCAGTTTTCAGAAGATGCAAGCCCAACTGCGCATCCCATCCGGCCAGAACAATATTCGGAGATAAATAATTTTTATACCCCGACCATTTATGAAAAAGGCGCTGAGGTTATTCGCATGATGTATCATGTGCTAGGTAAAGATGCCTATCGCAAAGGCATTGATATCTATTTTGAACGTCATGATGGTCAGGCAGTAACCTGTGACGAGTTTATCTCAGCATTAGATGCGGCGTCCGATGCAGATATCCAGACATTTTCAATTTGGTACCGGCAGGCTGGTACGCCTGAGCTAACAGCTGCCAGAAAAGGCCAGAACACCATCTACTTTAGCCAGTCACTCGCCCCAAACGCTGCTAATACATCTACAGACCCTATGCCTATTCCTGTCAAGATGGGGCTGGTTGGCAAACAGGGGGAGGCAATTGCCTTTTCAATTGATGGCGGCCCGCAGAAAACTGATCATCTGGTGATGCTGGATAGTGTAGATAAGACGCTAACATTATCTTCTGATAGTGCAGAAATAGCAGGCGCAGTGCCGTCAATCTTGCGCGGATTTTCAGCACCTGTTCGTCTAAATCATGATCTTGAGATTGACGAAATTGCGCATCTAGCCAGTTTTGATTCAGACAAGGTAAACCGTTACGAGGCCTTTCAGACATTATATAAACAGGCAATCTCAGCCCGCCTGACCGCAGGGCCTGATGAAAAGCTGGAAGATATTCTGGGACAGGCTATTGGCCGCCTGCTGGCTGATGCCTCGCTTAATGATGATTTTAAGGCGATTTCGATTAGCCTGCCATCTCAGGCCGAAACAGAACAGGCTGCATCTATTGGCGGGTTTGTTGATCCTGTTGCAATTTACTGGACAAGAATGGCACTAGGCAAGGCTTTGGGGAATATTTCACAAAGCTGGATTTCAGCATATATAGCAGACGAGGTCCATCAGCATAACGCTGCTTCACGCCAGTTGCTTGGCGGAGCGCTGTCATGGGGCGTGCTTACTGGTAATGAAGAAACTATCAGCCGCACTGAAGCATTTGCGTTGCACAAAAATATGACGATATCGATGGCCGCATTGCGGGCGCTAAACACGATTAACCATGCCGCCAGAGAGCGTGCGCTATCGCATTTCCACGATAAATGGCAGGACCATTCACTGGTAATGGAAAAATGGTTTTCTCTAAAAGCATGCTCGGCATATGCCTCAGATATTGAGGCGTTGCACAGGCTGATGGCGCATCCTGCATTTGAGTTCAAAAACCCGAATAAGGTTCGTTCGGTGTTAGGCAGCTTCTGTTCTGCTAATCCTGTTCATTTTCATGATCAATCTGGTAGCGGATATCAATTTATGGCAGAACAGCTAGCCAGACTTGATGCCCAAAATCCACAGATTGCGGCCCGAATGGCGATTAGCCTAACGCGTTTTGCCCATTATCATCCTGAACGCCAGAAATTAATGTGTGATGCGTTACGCCAGCTTGCTAAGGGTAGGTTATCACGTGACTTGAATGAGGTGGTTAGCAAGGGGCTAACCTCACTTTAAAGCAGGTTCTGTCTTAGACTGAGCGCCTTAAAAAGGCAGGCACTTCATCACAATCCTGAAAGCTTGTGCCAATCCAGGCAGGTGGACGCTTTTCGCCATATTTATTTTTTTGTGGGTCATGTGCCGGCGCCCTGACCATCTGGTCGATATCATCATCGGCTAGCGTTACATTGTCATGTTTATGTTTTTTGCCACGTTTTGCGCTATGTGCTTCTGATTTTCTGTTTTGCTTCTTATCCTGATTGTCGGATTTAGCTGTTTTTTCACCAGTATCTGAAGGGATTTGTTTGCCAATAAGCGTTTCAATGGCCGCCAGATATTTTTCATCATCATCTGTTGCAACAAGTGTTACAGCGATACCTGAACGTCCGGCGCGCCCTGTTCTGCCTATCCGATGCACATAATCTTCAGCGTTAGAGGGAATATCAAAGTTAAACACATGGCTTACAAGCGGAATATCCAGCCCCCTTGCAGCCACATCAGAGGCAATCAGGATAGGAATTTCACCTGATTTAAACTGGTCAAGTGCGGCTAGCCTTGCGGATTGTGTCATATCCCCATGTAGGGCAACAGCCGAGAATTCATGGCGTTGTAATGATGATAGCAAGGTTGAGATATCGCGTTTCCTGTTGCAGAAAATAACAGCATTCTGAATTTGCTCTGAACGTAGCAAATCTCTGAGAATTTCACGCTTTTTCCGAAGCTGGCATCGCACCAGCCGCTGGGTGATGGTATTAGCTGTCGTAGAAGGTCTGTCAATTTCTACAATTTTGGGGTTCATCACAAATTTACTGCCAATTTTATGAATTTCATCAGACAGTGTAGCTGAGAAAAACAATGTCTGGCGCATAACAGGAAGATAGCCAACAATCCGTTCAATATCAGGAATAAAGCCCATATCTAGCATGCGGTCAGCTTCGTCAATCACCAGTATTTTTACATCTTGTAGTAATACTTTTCCGCGCTCGAAATGATCAAGCAGGCGGCCAGGTGTTGCAATCAGAACATCCACCCCCTTATCCAGCGCAGCTTCCTGATCAGCAAAGCTAGTGCCGCCTATCAGTAGCGCCATTGACAGATTATGGTTTGTTGAAAATTTCTCGAATGTTTCTGATACCTGTGCTGCAAGCTCTCTGGTAGGCGCTAGAATAAGCGAACGCGGCATCCGCGCTTTTGCCCGCCCTGAATCCAGAATATCAATCAATGGCAGGGTAAAAGAGGCGGTCTTGCCGGTGCCTGTCTGTGCAGAGCCTAATATATCGCGCCCCATCAATACAATGGGGATAGAAGCTTTCTGGATAGGGGTGGGGGTTTCATAGCCCAATGCCGAGACAGCATCTACCAGACGTTCGCTAAGACCGAGATCAGAAAATAAAGAAGATATGATGGTAAGTTCCTTTTTAACTTTCAAGCACCTGTT
>Ga0181565_10002926_pt1 | contig 13096 bp, 10 predicted proteins | sample 101ome_16_FD_129661 | JGI IMG/M metagenome (GOLD analysis project Ga0181565, IMG submission 129661) | Coastal salt marsh microbial communities from the Groves Creek Marsh, Skidaway Island, Georgia - 101401AT metaG (megahit assembly) | ecosystem: Environmental > Aquatic > Marine > Intertidal... | reverse complement strand
CGAAACGGTGCGCAAACGCGAACGTCGTTTCGGAACGTTTCGCGGCGTGTTCGCGCTTCCGGCGAGCGCCGTCGTCGACGATATCACCGCATCGTACGATAAAGGCGTTCTCAAGGTGGTCGTTCCCAAAGGAAACATCGAAAACGCGCCGCGGAGAGTGAAACGAATCGCCGTCGCGTCGGCGACGTGAACTTGATCCAAAGCGCGCGCGTTTACGCGCGCGTACGATTTTTGCGGCAGTGCAATTTTGCAATACAAGACGCGCGAATCACTGCGCGTTCGAAAAATAGAAACAAACAAAAAAACAACGACATGATACGAGTGACGTCGCACGACGACTGATGGTCACATCGAGTGCGCGAACACGCTCCACTCCGAGGCGTGCTCAAAAATGAACGAACCGACGGTGCACGTGATGACGACGCCCGAGACGTCCATGATGACTTGTACGCTCGTCCCCGCGTTCGCCGGGTCTTGCTTGAATCGCATCAACAAGAACGGCAACACGGTGCCGATGCACGTGCTCACGGTGACGATGGCGAAAAGCGCGGTCGAGATGGCGAACGGTCCCACCAAATCGTTCGTCCCCTCGGGACTCGTGAGCAACACGCGCGCGAACCCCGCCGTGGAAAGCGCGGTGGCGAGGAGTAACCCAACCTGAAACTGTTCCGCGAGCGTCTTTCGTAAGCACTCGCTCGTGTTTTCCATCTCCCCCGTCGCCAATCCGCGTATGACGTGTATCGCGCTCTGATTCCCGGCGTTCCCGCCCGCGCCGACGAGCATGGTGAGAAAGAGCGTGATGACGATGTTCTCTTTGATCAAGTTCTCGTACCGACTCAACACCACGCTCGACGTGCTCTGCAAAAATAACAATCCGAGCAACCATCGCACGCGCGTGTACGCCTCCGGAATCACTCCCACAACCTCCGCGTCGTCCACCAACCCGTCCTCGACGCGCGACGCTCCGCCGTCCCGTCCCGAAGACGACGCCGGCCCCACCCACCGTCTCTGGGCGTCCAACAATCGCCTCGCCAACCGTCGCTGCACCTCGACGGAATCCCTCGTCCTCTTCTCGCCCTCCGACCTCGCGATCGCGTCGTCGACCGCGTCGTCGTCGTCGACCGCGTCGCCGTCCACCCTCGAGTCGTCCCGCCGCGGGTCTCGCACCGCGCGCACCGACGCGCGTCTCCCCCTCGCGCGCGTCCACGACGACGACACCACCGCGCGCGACGCGACGGCGCGCGTCGTGCCGCGCGTCCACATATCGCTCGACGGGACGCACGCGCGAGTGACGACGACGACGCGACGCGTGGGACACAATTCTATTTTTTACACATTCGCGACTCGAAGCGCCGCTCAGACGGTCGACGCGTCGTCGAGGTCTGGGAATAACCCGCGATCGAACCCGACGACGCGGGCGCGATCGCGTCCGAACGCATCGTCGAGCGCGCGACAGACGTCGAGGCGGAGACGCGATGCGCGAATCTCTCGCCGCGACGACGCGCGCGCGGCGGATTTTTCCAGACGGCGGCGGCGTTTGGCGTCGCCGTCGAGGTACCCGACGGCGGCGCGCGCGTGCGTCGCCTCGACGCCGAATGGATCGGCGTGCGCTCGATTGAAGAATGTAGCGGCGACGACGCACCGGGCGGTGAAGACGCGCGCGGCGTCGGCGGACGACGACGTCGACGCCGCCGACGACGCGGCGGCGCGCGCCAAGACGCGCGCGCGTTCGAGGAGCACGCCTCGCGCGCGCGGCGATATGGGCGGTGGCGACGGTGGCGGCGAAGAGGACGGCGAGGATGCGTTCGACGGCGCGCGGTTCGTCGTCGTCCCGCCTCGGTCGCGCGCGCCGGACACGGCGCGAATCAGCGACCGGTACGCCGAGGCGGCGAGCGCTCGGGACGCGTCGACGCCGCGCGCGTCGGGGCGCATGGACGACGACGAGGCGTCGGTGGTGGTGGTGACGCGACGCGAGTGGCGTCGAGACGCGCGCGTCGACGACGCGCGCGACGTCGAGCGCCGCGCGCGGGCGAGTGATGACGCTCATCGAGAAGAGATTTTCATCGTCGGCGGCTCGAAGAAACGCGCGCGGGCGCGTACGTACGATTACAACAAGGACGACGACGAACGAACGAACGAACGAACGAACGAATGAGGCGCTACGACGCGCGCGTGCGACGCGTCGACGCCCGTCTGGGTGACTCCGTGGACTCTTTGAATGAATCAGTCGCGGCGCCGCGCGGCGTGTTCGCCGTCGACGGCGTCGATCCGAGCGCGTTGAGGAGCAAGTTGAGCTCGCTCTGGGTGAAGGATGGGATGGAGGCGGGACGACCGCCCGACCCGATCGCGCCGCTAAATTTCGGCGTCAAGGATTCCGCCTTTCTGCTCAAAAAGTGCTTGAGCGTCGCGCCGCGTTCGACGGCGTCGCTTCCGTCCTCGTTCGGCACGAGCGAAACCTTGACGGAACCGCCGTCGTCGCGCGACGACGCTCCGCGCGCGCCGTTGGTGCGTCTCGATCCACCCTGTGACGGGGTCTCCGCGACGCCGGGCGTGGCGGCGAGGAGCCAGTTCATGACGTGCCGCGCGTCGGCGGTTCCCTGCGACGCGTCGGTGACGCCGTTCGGCGGGCGCGCGAACGCGCTCGCGTTGCTCCGCGCGCCCCCCTGCGAGCGCGCGACGCCGTACGGTGAGATCATCTCTTGAACCTCCTTCAAAAGTTCCAGCTCGGCGCACGACAGACTCAACGTTTTCCCGACGGAATAACACCGCGCGAACGCGCCCAGCGACGTCGTCGGCGCGTCCCCGCTCGCGCCCGCCGCGCTGTGTTCGCGACTCGACGCGTTCATCGCGAGCGCGGGTCGCCACGCGGCCGTTCTATCGAACGCGCTCGCCGAATTGGTCGGCGAACTCATGAAGAGTCTCGGAGATATCCCGTTTCCACCACCGTTCTGATGCGCCGTGAGCTCGTCGAGACTCGCGCGCGTCTTGGACGGCGACGCCGGCGCCCTCTTCGCGCGCTTCGCCGGTTCCGCGCGTCGTCCTCGCGTCGACGTCGCGGAGACGCGTCTCTTCCCGCCACCGACCGCGTGCGCGATGTCATCCACGAACGCGTCGACCTTTTCGATCGATCGTCGTCCCCGCGCCCCCTTTCCTCGCGCGCGTCCGCTCTCCGGCGTCGCCGCCCGCTCGCGCGACGCCGGCGTCCCCGGCGTCCCCGCGCCGCGTCCGCGTCGTTGTTTCCCCCTCTTACTCGCCTGCATCTTTTGCATCAACGCCTTGAACCGATTCTTCGCCCCGTTATCCGTTCTCCCACCCACCATCTTCGCGATCGCCGTCCATTTATTCCCCAATTCTTCGTGCGCTCTGAGCAACGCCTCGTCCTCGGACGGCGTCCACTCGTGTTCCTTGAGCGCCGTCGTCAGGTGTCCCGTGTACCGTCGTCGACACTGCTTCGCCGTCTTCTGTCCCATTTTCTCCGCTAAACCCTTCCAACGACGCGCCCCGTGTTTTTCGATGAGCGCGCGCAACCGGTCGTCCTCCTCGGGCGTCCACATGGCGTCGAACGGTCGACGACGACGACGAGGATTGCAATCGAATGAATCGATTCAAATGTCGGAATTCGACGCCTCGGATGCGCGCCTCGCCTCGGATGTCCCACCGAACGCGTGCGTCGCGTCGCGTCGCGTCGCGTGCGTCTCTGTCGACTCGCGCGCACGCGCCCTTCGCCTCGTCGCGTCGCACTGACGACGACCATCGACGAGGATCGAGGCACGAGGGTGGTTGACGCGACGGGGACGGGGACGGGACGGGGACGGGGACGGGGACGGGGACCGACGAAACGATGCGCGGCGGTGAGCGACGGTGTGCGGTCTGTGCGATAAGCGTTCGATTACACGCGCCTCGAGAGGCGTCGTACGATGCATGCGTGAACCCGTACGAATGTCTTGGTGTCGAGACGCGTCTTTGACGTCGTCGTCGTCTCCGTCGCCACGTCGGCGGCGCGTCGGCGCGTATTTAGTACCCGGCGCGGCGGAACGAGTCGACGCGGCGGACGCCTCGGTGGAGACGCGCGTCGGTGGAGGCTCTGCGCGCGTCGGCGGAGACGCGAGCGCACGCGTCGAGCGAGGCGCGCGCGACGACGGAGGCCGTCGGCGCGGGCGTCGGCGTCGGCGCCGCGGGCGTCGGCGACGGCGCGTAAAAGCTGGACACCGTCTCCATCGCGCGGCGACTCTGTCTCGCGGCGTGGAATCGAAGCGCCGCGGTCGCCGAATCGTCGTTGGCGAAACTGGCGCGAGACGCCGCCTTGACGAGGGCGCTCGCGAGCGCGCCTCCGAGGGCGGAGACGAGACGCTCTTGGTTGTGAAGCGCGGCGGCGATTTCGCGATCGATCGCTTCGCTCTTGCGTCGCGCCTCCTCGACGCGCGCGGCCGTGCGTTCTTCACGCGCCAACGCCTCCGCGCGCGCGCGAAGCGGCGGCGGGACGTACGCGCCCGGCGACGCCGCCTTGACGGTTCTCGGCGCCGTCTTCGCCGTCGCCGACGCGTCCTCCGTCGCGCTCGACGCCGGCGACCCCGCGCGCGTCGATCGCGCGGTCGCCCAAAACGACCCGTACTCCATCGGTTTCACGTACCCGTGACCGTACACGAACCGTCCCGGCTTCAACTCCTCCAACCCGAGCGCGTCGTCGGCGAAATCCCCTCCCAGCGTCAACACGAGCGCCCCTCGCGCGTCGTGTCCGTATCGCACCGCCATCGACCGCTTATGTCGCACCGCGAATCCACGCGCGTTCGCTCCATCGTACGCACACACCGCGAATCCTCGCGTCGGCGATGCCTCCGCCATCGCCGCCGTCGCCGCTCGAATCGCCTCGACGCGTCCCGCCGACGTTTCCGTCGTCGCGCACGCCCGCTCGACGCGCTCGACCACCTCCCGCGCGCCGATACCGTGCGCGGCGACGAGCCATTCCCCGATCGCCCGCGTCTCGATGATACACGACGACGACGACGACGTCAACGACGTCGTCCCGCAACTCATCGCCGCCCCCCGCGTCGTCGTCCCGTCCGCCGTCGTCGTCGCCCCGCGCGCCGCGTGCGCGCGCCGCGCCTCTCGCACGCTCGCGCGACACCGCGCCTCGCGCACGGCGCGCGCGGCGTCGAGACCACCATCGCACTCTTCGGCGATCCCCGAGATCGTCTTCGCCGGCGCGTACACCACCACCGACGTCGTCGCCATCGCGCGTCCTCGTCCTTCGTCATCCATCGTCGACGTCACGGATGTGTCACGCGTCGCCCGCGCGCGCGTCATCGCGCCGAGTCACGTCCGAGTGGAACGCGCGCACACACGCGTGCGTATGCGTCTACACGACCGTCTACACGGTCCGTCGCGCGATGCGTCGTTCGGTCGCGCGATGCGTCCGTCGCGTCGTCGTCTGTCGCGCGGTGACGTCACGAACGCGACGATCCGTGTCGTCGCCGTAGAGGTACCTATAAATATATGTACATGGTGTTTGTTTAAGGTAGTATATGTATATAGAGACGATATACATATAATAAATAGAAAGTAACCCATCTGATACCCACGTCGTGGACCGCGCGCGCGCGCAGATTCGCGCGTCGAGTCGTGCGCGTCGAACGCGCGTCGGCCGACGCGCGCGAATCCGTCGCGCTCGGTTGCACGTCGGTCGACGCGCGCGAATCGGTGGCGCGAATCTGTGCGCTCGGTCGGTCGAACGGTCGAACGCGAAGGACGAGAGACGCGGTGCGGAGAGGAGACGGTGGGCGTCTGGGACGACTATGATGACGACGACGGGGGTGTCGACGACGGCGCGGGGTGCGATGGCGGCGACGGCGACGGCGACGAGGACGAGTGGGCGGTGCGTCGTGCGATGGTGCGGTGGGCGCGCGGGGCGGAGGTGGGCGAGCGGGAGCGCGCGGGCGGCGACGGGGGACGACGCGGCGGGACGCGCGGCGGCGGCGAGGGAGAGCGCGGCGGCGAGAGAGGCGGAAAATTCGGGATTGAAACCGCCGGGTGTGGTGGAGAAAGCGAGCGCGAAGGATGCGGCGGGGTCGTTGGATCTGCCGTTGCAGAGCGCGAGCGCGAGGAAACGCGTCGGGAGGACGAGATTGTTGCGCACGCCGATGGCGGGCGGGGTGGTGAGTCGAGACACCAAGGATAGTAATCTGCCCTCCATGGCGACGGCGGCGAGAAACTTGATGGAACTCGCGGATTACGGTGATCTGAGCACGAAGATGAGCGATATGCACCATCGACGGGCGGGGTACCCGTTCGGGAGCACGGTGGATTTCGCCACGGACGCGACGGGGCATCCCATTTTTTGTCTGGCGCCGCTCGCCATTCACACGCGCAACATCGCCGCGGATGGGCGGTGTTCGTTGACGGTGAAGATGAGCGGGTGGGGCGGATTGGCGAACGCGCGCGTCACCATCTTCGGCGACGTCGAGAGGTTGCCCAAGGGTGAATATCAAACGGCGGCGAATGAAATCTTCAAAGCCAAGTATCACGGGCGCAAGGAAGCCATCGACATGGAGGATCGCTGGGGCGACTACACGTATTACCGCATGAACCGCATCGTGGACGTGTACTTTGTCGGTGGATTCGGGACGCTCAACTGGATCAAACTCGACGATTACTGCTCGACGTCTCCGGACACCATCGTCACCTCGCAAACCGGTCGCAGCGTCATCGAGACCCTCTCCGAGCTCAACGCTCGCTTCTCCGCTCGCCTCGCCGACCACATGAGCCAAGTCTTGGACGTCCCCGTCAACGATCTCTGGATCATTTCCATCGATCGTCGCGGCATGGACGTTCGCGTGCGCACGAACGGCAGTTCCCTCGTCCGCCGCATCTCCTTCAACGTCGACGTCGAGCGATTCGAGGACGCCGCGCGCGCCGTCGAGTGCGCGCTCGCCGACGACGACTTGTGTAGCCCAGAATTTTAACGAATGAAACACATCCATTCATCCATCCATCGCGAGTTTCCTTCGCATCTCGGTCGATCGATCGATCGATCAATCTCTCGTTTCGCGCGCGCCTCGCCTCCGGGTCCGGACGCCGCCGCCGTCCAACCGAACTGTATGGATTGATGATGACGATGATGCGATGCATCGATGCATTCGTCGCGCGAGAGGACGTCACGCGACGACGCGCGCGCGCGCGATGACCGTCTCGGACGCGCGCGTCGATGGATCGTCGTCGTCGTCCGCGACGCGTTCGACGAATCGGTCGTCGGCGTCCCCGACGACGACGCCGATGATGACTCGGTCCGACCCGAGTCGAGAGGTGCGTGGGACGCGCGCGCGCGGGGTGCCTCGAGGGACGTGGCGGGGCGCGTGTCCGCCGGTGGCGTCGAACGGGGCCTCGGCGTCGACGTCGACGGAGGGCGGCGATGGGAGACGTCGCGACGACGAGAAGGATGACGACGACTTGCTCGAGCGATTGAAAAATATCGCGCGGGAGACGAACGCGAGACGGTTATCGGTTCGGTGGATGGATTTCGTGCACTCGAAGGGATTTAAAGATATCGTGTCTGAGGTGTACGAGAGCGCGGCGAGCGCGAGAGAGCGGGACGGATTGTTGGACGTCGTGGAGTTGGAGTTGGCGGTGTCGGTGTTGCACGAACGACTCAACGAACGCGCCGAGGGACACCTGCCGAGACCGAAGACGGACGCGAAGGAACTCATGAAAGAGTTTGACGCGGATAAAAATGGAAGCTTGGATCTGGAAGAGTTTCATCGTTTCGCCATGTGTTACTTTTCTCGTCTCGATTGGCCTTTGTGGAGAGTCTTCACGCGAGGCGCCGCCATCGGGCTGGGCACGTACGTGGCGCACGAAATCTGGATCAACCCGCTCGTGCAGCGCGCCGTCAAGGTGATCCTTCCGAAGATCATCGCCAAGATTCGAAAGAACATTCAAGATCAAATCGGTGGGACGATCACGAACAAATGGGAGTGGTTGCGGATCAAGATGAAGGATGGGAACGTCTTCGTCGACAACGACGACGAGCGAAGGGAGCTCCAGGCGTTGGAAAAACGCGCCAGACGCGCAAAATACATCGCCAGGGCGAAAGCGGTCGGCGTCGCCGCCGTCATCGGTGGATCTTCCGCCGCCGCCGGTTTTGTTTGACTCAGATTCGTCGCGTGTATACCATTTTATTTTAGCCGCGCGCGCGCGCTGTATGTAACGACGCCGATTGGACGCATCAGCGTCACACGTCGCCTCTCCTCGTCGTCATGGCGTCCAAGGGCGCGTACGCGCAAGGAACCGACGGGTCTGATCACGCCTACCGTCAGCGTGTCGTCGATCGATACACCTCGCTCGTCGTCGCGCGTCGAAGAGTTCGGGGCGTGCTCTTCGTCTCGGGGACGATCGCCGCCTTGTTCGCCGCGTGTACGGGCCTGAGCGCGTACGTGCACAGAGATCGCTCGCTCAGACGCGCGTTGGATTCACGCACGACGGCCATCGTCGTCAGTGGGTTTCTAGGAGCGATGTTCTCTGCGCACGGGGCGTGGGCCATCAAACGGTCGGCGACGACGCGCGGGCGACACTCGACGTCCGGGACAAAGACGTGCGTGCTGGCGAGCGCGGCACTCGGTCTGGGGCAAGGAGCGGTCGGGTTGTACTCTAGATTTTTCAACATCGACGAGCAGGGCGGCGCGGCGTGGCTGTGGAGCGAGGCGTTGGCGTTGGCGTGGGAACGCATCTTCAAGTCGCCGATTTCGCCCGGACGCTTTTACCCGATGTGCGTCAATACGGAGACTTTAGCGGAGATGGCGCTCATAGGATTGCCTCTGGGAGTGTACGGGATCTGTCTCGGCATCGATAGTCACAGCGTGAAGAAGAATAAGTAGCGATGAGCGTTCCGTGGATGACGCGTCTCGTCGAAAAGAGTTAGTTGGTCGATTCGATTCGTCGGGTCGGCGGGCGTCACGCGCGATCGCTCGACGACCGACGACACGACGGCACGCGGAAGTCTTGAAGGATGCGCACGCCACGCTTCACTATTTAATGCAATAGATCCTCGCGTGACTCACAATGTAATGATGTTTACTCTACTTTCATTTTCACTTTTTCGCCCACTCGCGAGGCGCGCGAAGCGTCTCCACGAGCCTGTGTTCCTCCGATCCGGGCTCGGGGTTGACGTCGTAGTCCCATCGAACGCGAGGCGGTGCGCTCACCATGATGGCCTCGATTCTCCCTCCATCCAGCCCGAAGCGCACGCCCCGATCGTACAAGAGATTAAACTCGATGTATCGACCTCGGCGTTGATGGTGCCAACGCTCCTGCGCCTCCCCGTACGCCTCGTCCCGTCTCTTATCCACGATGGGTAGGTACGAGTCCAACCATTCTTCCGCGATCGCGCGCGTGAACGATTCCGCGTCCGTCACCCCGCGCACGCGAGCACCGTCCGAGCCGGAACCCGTGTCGTCCTCGAGGTCGTCGAAAAAGACGCCGCCGACACCTCGATGCTCTCGTCTCGCCGGAATGTAAAAGTACTCGTCGCACCAGTCCTTACACGCCGCGTACACCTCACTCGCCTCTGCGTTTATATCGTACGAGTCACACACCGCGCGATACTTGTCGTGAAACTCCTCGGCATCTTCATCGAAGAGATAATACGGCGTCAAGTCTGCGCCGCCGCCGTACCATGCCTTCCCGCCGACGCGAAAACGACGCACGTCCGCGCGAAACGTCGGCACCATGGGCGATCGCGGATGGAACACGAGCGATAACGCGCACGCCTCGTACTCTTGCCCACCCTTGGGATCGATCTCCGCTCTTCCTCGACTCGACATGGCTCTCGCTCGCTCGGGCGTGAGCGTCCCGCGAATGATCGACACGTTCGCCGCCGCCTTCTCGAACACGTCGCCGCCCTCGAGTACGCGAGTGATGCCGTACCCGTCCGACTTACTCCCTCGCTCCCAATAATCTCTGCAAAACCTCGCGCCGCTTCCATCGACGCGCTCGAGGGTGTCGCAGAGTTCGTTTTGTTTATCCAAAAGGAAATCCTCGAATGAGTCGAGGTCGACGCTCGACGCGCGCGAGGGAGCGACGCGCGCGCGTCGCGCGCGGTGCACGCACCGCGAGACACCGGGAGAATCATGACGCGCGAATCGAGACGTCGACGCGGACGCGGTGCGCATCGTTCGGGACATGACGACGGGAGGCGCCGTCTGAAGACTCAGAACGACGCGCCGCGCCTTTTCAATGTGCAATCGCGCCGCGCGCGTTCGAGTACGCAAGGCTAAGACGAAGTTAATTACCGTCGGTATCTATCGCGCTGACGCGTCCGAGACGACTCACCGTCGACGCATGATGGCGTCGTCGACGTCGTCGGCGGTGAACTGTCCCGGAAGTCGCCGCACGCCCACGTTGAAGACGCTGTACGCGCTCAACTCTCCCGCGCGTCTCTGCCCTAAATTCGTCGCCACGAGCGCGAATCCGGTGCCCAAGATGAACAGTGGACCCAATTCTCGAGCGTGCATCGCACGAAGCGCGAGAAACCACGCCAATATTCTCGCCGCCGGCGCTCGCGCGAGCCCGTTGGCCACCCACTTCGGCGCGCCCAGACGCGTCGTCATGAACGCCTCCACCGCCGCCCTCGCGCCCTCGAGCGGGACGATGAGATCGGCATCGTCCTCTTCCTCATCATCCTCTCCTCTGTGTCCCCGAGCGACCGCCCGTCGTCGTCTCGTCGTCGTCTCCGTCTTCGTCGGCTGCGTTCTCCTCGCCGCCACGAGCACGGCGCCGCCATCCTCCAAACCTTCCACGACAGACGCGCTCGTCGGCTCCACGAGCGCGCCTCGATGCGTGACGACGAGATCTCTCGCGCCCTCTCCTCCCGCGTCCGCGCGCGCGGCGATCGCGCGATGCAGCTCCGCCCCCGTGCACGCGCTCGACACCTCCAACCGAACCGCCGCGACGTCGTCCGCGAACACGCCGCGTCCGAGCGCGCGCGCCGTCACCCGCACGCGTCCAGACATCGACGAACGCGCGCACCGCGCGCGCGTCGTCCCGCGCGGGCGCCTCGCGCGCGACGCGGTGTGACGCGTCCACCGCGCGCGGGTCGGCATTAACCGTCGCCTCGGAGCGTTCGACGACGCTGTCGACCTCGACCCGTCGCTTCGTCGTCGCGACGCGCGGGTGCGGGCGCGCATCGATCGACCGCGCGTCGTTGATTCACCGCGGGTCGCCCTCTCGACGGTCGCGCGCGACGCGACGCGCGCCGAGACGACGATGGCGTCGAATCTTCCCCCCGCGGCCGAAGAATCATCATTCGCGCCGTCGACTCGCGCCCGAAGCGCGAACGACGGACTCGGAAGCACGACGAGCGCGAACGCGACGCCCGCGCACGAGCTCGGGGCGGATCAGCTCCTCATCGACGTCGCGAATTACGTCATCGGGTACGAAATCAAATCCAGGGACGCGGTGAAGACGTGCCGGTTTGCTATTTTAGACTTCGTCGCGTGCGCGTTGCGCGGTGCGAGGGATCCGTCGTGCGCGAAATTACTCGGTCCGTGCGTGCCGGGAATCGAGTGTAAATTCGGAGCGCACGTGCCCGGGACGGAGTATTACCTGGATCCGGTGACGGCGACGTTCAACGCGTCGACGTGCGCGCGTTGGTGCGATTACAACGATTCGTTTTACAGCGCCGAGTGGGTGCATCCGAGCGATGTGATCGGAGCGATACTGAGCGTGAGCGAATACGTGAGTCGATTGAGAAATGATCGAGGTCTGAGCGTGCTGAGCATGCGCGATGTGATCGTGGCGACGATAAAGGCGTATGAAATCGTCGGCGTGCTGGCGTTGGACAACTCGTTCAATCAAATCGGCGTCGATCACGGCGTGTTGACGCGTGCAGCCGTGGCGGCGGTGACGACGTCGATGCTCGGGGGCGGTCGTTTAGAGGTCATGTACGCGACATCTCAGGCGTTCATCGACGGTTCGGGATTACGATGTTTCAGACACTATCCGTGCGTGGGCACGCGAAAAGGGTGGGCCGCCGGGGACGCCGCGGCTCGGGGCGTGTCTCTGGCGCTCATGACGATGCGAGGAGAGACTGGATATCTCGGTGCCTTATCTGCGCCGGTGTGGGGTTTTAATGACGTCTTTTACCGGCGTCAAGAGATTGTTCTCAAGAGAGATTTCGGGGAGTTCGTCATGGAGAACGTCGTCTTCAAACCTTCGTTTCCGAGCGAGATTCACGCGCAAACAGCCATCGAGGCAGCCTTCCGATTGCATCCGCAGGTGGTCCATCGCGTCGACGAAGTACATTCGGTCGCTGTGCACACCACGCGGAGTGCGGTGCGTTCCATCGACAAAACTGGTCCTCTGAACGGACCCGCCGATCGCGATCACTGCCTGCAATACACGGTGGCCATCGCGCTCCTCTACGGAAACATGACGTCGGATCACTACGAAGACTCCGTCGCGAGCGATCCGAGGGTGGATGAACTTCGACGAAAAATACTCATAGCGGAAAACCCACAGTACAGCGCCGACTACGTCGATCCGGATCGTCGTTCGTGCTCAAACTCGATTCAGGTGCACTTTAAGGATCGCACGAGTACCAACAAGTTTGAGATAGAATATCCCGTGGGGCATCGTCGAAGGCGAATGGAAGGGTTTCCAGCGTTGGAAAAGAAGTTCATCTCGTCTCTACACACGACTTTCCCTCCGGAACGCGCGGGATTCATCTTCGAAAGGGTCACGGATGCGCAGATTTTCGACGCGTTGACGCCGATGGATTTCATGGAACTCTTCAACGCGACGCCGCACCCGGTACTTTTACCTCCCATGCGAGCCGCTCCCGGGGTTTTCGACTACACTCCCATAGATAACCGCGCGTCGACTTTGGTTCCACGATTAGCGAACGGCGCCTCGGTCCATGCCGTGGACGGCGCCGAGGGCGCGTGACGTCGCGCGCAGCGTTCTCGACGCCGCGCGAGCAGAGGCGAGGAATACGTGTGAGGGGACACGAACGATTAATTTTCGGAGAAAATTTCATTTCAATACCGATGTACGTCTTTCAAACAACGCATCGTCCGTCTAACTTCTGGCAAAAGCATAGCTGATTACT
>Ga0181565_10002907_pt1 | contig 13141 bp, 13 predicted proteins | sample 101ome_16_FD_129661 | JGI IMG/M metagenome (GOLD analysis project Ga0181565, IMG submission 129661) | Coastal salt marsh microbial communities from the Groves Creek Marsh, Skidaway Island, Georgia - 101401AT metaG (megahit assembly) | ecosystem: Environmental > Aquatic > Marine > Intertidal... | reverse complement strand
TTGATAACCGTCGATCTCCTTGAGGTCCTTCTTCATTTTGGCGATAACACTCGGGTCGATGGGCGGATTGCGAGCGATCTCCTGCAGTTTCGCCCGAAGACTCTTGTTGTATTTTCGCATGTATTGTTGATGTGCACGTTTTCTTGCGTTACGTATACGCTTGAAAAGACTGTACCCTTCGACCGTATTTGTTCGGCCTTGCCAACTTTGAATCGATTCTACGTACAATAAGCATATCGTTACAACTATCAGCGCGATGTATCGAATCATTGCGCCGAATGGATTTATATTCTATTCAGACTTTTATATATCTTCGTTCCTTCTTACCATCTGAAACGGCGTCGCTTTCTGCCGAATCGACGAAACGGGTTCTTGAAACGAGGAACGTAGAATCGTCGAAAGCGCGCCTGATGTTCGCGAATGATGGCCGCGACCTTGGCGCGGAACTCCTTGTAGATTCGACGCCGATCGTCTCGGAGACGTTTGCGCGTTTTTTTGTTGTTGTCGCGATTTTGCTTGAGGTGTATCACCTCACTGACGTTGGTGAGTAGATCTAGGAATTTTTGCATGATCAGCTCTTTGGCTTGGCTTTCCTCGTCGGATGGATCGTTTTCGTTCGCGTCGACCATCCCACACAGGTCTTCGTTTTCGAGTCCGTGAAGCTCTCTGTTCATGTGAAGCACCTTCTCGAAATAGTGATGTAGGAAGGTGGCTAGCTCGTTTTTGAACTGGATGTCGAGCTCGTAATCCGGGTCCAACATCTCCAACGCTTCCATGATAGGGCGGTAGCGCTCCTTGCAGTATATTTTGGACGGGTGAATGTTGACGATCTGTTGTCGAATGGTGTCGAGTTGTTCCAAGAGCTCTTCGTTGAGCTCCGCCTCTTGTTCGGAGTACCCCTCCATCGTCGTGAAACCCTCCACAGACGGGCAATGGTTTTCGATTTGATCGTCGATCGCTTTGGTAAGTTCTCGGATGATCTCCGCTTTGTCGCAACGCGACGACGATTTCGTAGGCGGAGGTATGTTTGCGGTGAGGGTGTTGGTGAATCGATCGAAATCCGCCTCAAAACGCTCACGATACGAACTCATAAAAAAGACGGCCGCGATGACGAACACTCCCAAGAGTATGATCGCGTCGCGCACCATGGGGATTCTTACCATAGTAGGGAGAGAATTTAAGCCGCGAAATTTGTAGATAAACTATAAAAATGCAACATCAAGATTGGACTCCGGTCACCTTACGTCGACAAAAACCGTCCGCCGCGGTTCGAGGTATCGAACGTCGAACCTTCGAACGCAACGTAGAACAACGCTTAAACGAAGAGACGGAAGAGCTACGACACAACCGTCTGGGGAAATCGAGGGGAGACCGTATTCGTACCGCTCGAGTCGCGGCCGGTTTCAAGACGCAACGCGATCTTGCGTTGGCGTTGAACACTCGAGTGGATCTCGTCGCATCTTACGAGTCCGGGAAAGCGATTCCGGATGTCGCCATGATGCAAAAGTTGCGACGGGTGTTGCGAACGAGTCTCTAATCGAGTTGTTCCATCTCGCCCTCTTCCTCAGTCGTTTGGGACGCTTCGGGAACCACGGGTGCCTCCTCTTCCACGGTGTCGTCGATCTGCAGGCCCGCCGAAAGCATGCGGAAGATGCGATCGGAAAAGACACTCGGGTCTTCGTGGCTGTATCCGCTCAGCATCAGCGCGGTGTCGTACATGACATGGATCGTATTCGTGACGATGTCCTCGCTGAGTTCTGCGTCGGAGTGCAGTTTGCGGATAAGCGGGTGTTTCGGGTTGATTTCCATAATCTTCTTGTCGCCACCACCCATCATACTGTGCATCGAACCCAAGGTCTGCGCTTTCATGATCCGTTCCATATTCGCACTCCATCCGTACTGTCCGCTTACGAGACAGCACGGGACGTTGCCTAGACGATTCGAAACTACCACTTTGTCGATGTGATCGCTCAAAACCGTTTTGATCCGTTCGCACACCCCCTTCTCAAGGTCCTCGTCGGTTTCGTGGAACAGCTCGTTGTCCTTCGTGACGTTCACGAGTTTTTTCCCCTCGAACTCTCGAAGCGTTTGGACCATGTACTCGTCGATCGGATTCAACATGAACAGCACGTCGAACCCGCGTTTCTTGACGCCCTCTACGAAAGGCGAGCGTTCGACGTTCTTTCTGGAGGAACCCGTGATGTAGTATATAGTGTCGCCGGAGGTTTCCAACGCGAAGTCTTCGAGAGACGTAGGATCGGTGCGATTGGCGCTTTCGAATCGTAGCAGTTTGGTGAGACGGTCGCGCATCTTCGTGTCCTCGTGCACGCCGAGCTTGATACTCTGATGGAAATTCTCGTAGAAGGTTTTGTACAACGACTTGTCTTCGTGATCGGCCAACTCCTCCATCATTTCCACGCATTTCTTCACGAGCGTCTTCGAGATCATCTTGACGATTGTGTTTTGTTGAAGCATCTCGCGAGACACGTTGAGCGGAATGTCGTCGCTGTCCACTACGCCGTGTACGAACGACAACCACTCCGGGAGGAGTTTGTCGCAGTCGTCCATGATCAGCACGCGTTTCACGTACAGTTTCACCTTCGAGGTTTTTTGTCCCGCCTTGAACATATCGAAGGGGGCTCGTTTCGGAATGAAAAGCAACCCGGTGAACTCGCTTTGCCCTTCCGCTTTGAAATGTTTCTCCGCGATGTGCTCGTCCCAGTCGCTCGACAAGCCTTTGTAGAAGGCTCCGTACTCCTCCTTCGTGATGTCCTCCGGCTTCTTGCACCACAACGGACTGCCGGTGTTGATGGTGACCCACTCCTCCACCGTTCGTTCGACCTCCTTCTTTTCCTTCTTATCGTCTTCATTGACTTCTACAACCTCGCCTTCTTTCGCGTCTTCTTCGGGTTCCTCTTCGGCGCTCTTTTCGACACGCGTGGTGAACAACTGGATCGGGTACGAGATGTACTCGGAGTGTTGCTTCACGATGCGACGAAGGGTGTCCTCCTTCAAATAGTCCTCGCATCCCTCCTTGACCTTCAAAACCACACGAGTGCCCGCGTTCGTCATCGCGTCGTTTTCACCGCACAACTCGATTGTGAAACTGCCACCGGCGTTGGAGGTCCACCGATAGGTCTCCTTGCTGTCGATGTGTCGGCTGATCACGCACACCTCTTTGGCCACCAAATACGCGGAGTAAAAGCCCACGCCGAACTGTCCGATCATGCTAGCGTCCGCGCCGTCCTTGATCGCTTCCATGAAGGATCGCGTTCCGGAGTTCGCGATCGTTCCGAGATTGTCGATCATATCTTGACGCGTCATGCCGATCCCGTCGTCTTCGATGCATAACGTGTTCGGTTCGAAAGAACGCAGCTTAATCGAATGCTCTCCTCGATTCGCGTAGCTGTCCGGAGATTGCATGTAGGTGTATCGGGCTTTGTCGTTGGCGTCGGAAGCGTTGCTGATGAGCTCGCGAAGAAAAACATCCTTGTTCGAGTAAAAGGTGTTGACAATCAAGGACATCAACTGATTGATCTCCGCTTGAAACGCAAAGGTCTCGCATGTCGACGCCATGTTTTACGATGACGTATCGTAGGTTACTATCTTGACTGTGTCAAAAACGTTTAAGTAAGTTTTGTTGTTATAGTAAAACGTTTGTTTTGCTGTAAAAGATGCGCAACTATCTCATGCGCGAATCCCCATCGATCGTCGCAGCGCTGTTCATCGCAGCATTTGTCTTACGAAACAACACGGTGGTGTTTTGTACGTTGCTCGCGACGCTTCTGTTTTTGGTCTACTTCTACCGCGCTCCGAGTCGCCCGCCTTCGTGCGCGCCGAACAACACGATCCTCGCACCGACGGACGGCAAGGTGCTTCGTGTGGTTTACAAAAACAACGGGTACGTATGTGTTGTTGTGTATCTGGGCCTCACCGACGTGCATTTGCAATGGTACCCGGTCACGGGTACGGTAGTGAGCCGACGCTACATACCCGGACGGTTCTATCCGGCGAAGTGGCTCTCCAAGTCGGAATACAACGAACGCGTAAGCACCGTACTACGCAATCAATACGGAATGGTGCGTGTGGACCAAATCGCCGGACAGTTGGCACGTCGTGTGGTGAATCGAGCTACCGTCGGTGTGAGAGTACGACGAGGACAAGAGATGGGCATGATCAAACTCTCCTCGAGAGTGGATATTCATCTCCCGATCGACAGTGTCTCGTTGGCGATTCGCGAAGGTCAGCGAATCGTAGGAGGGGTGACCCCTATTGCGACTTGGATCTCCTAGCGTCGGCGTCCTCGCGAAGGAGATCGACTGCGCGTCGGTGGAGTACGAGACGTCGTCGCGCTTTGGGGGGTCGCGTTGTTTACGACGGTAGTACTCGTGGTGGTTGTGGTACGACCACCGCCACCTCCGCCGAAAAACCACACGCTGGGACTCGATCCGTAGTACACGTTGCTCGACGAGTGAGTGGCTCTCGAACGCATGGACACGATGATCAACAGGATCAAGAGGACGAGGAAACCGAAGAAGATCACCCATCCCCAATCCCCAATGTCGGTGTCGCCGTAGTACACATCGTCCGAAGTTGTGGTCGTGGTCGTCACGATGGTGGACATGTTTTTGGTCCGTTTAAATTATTCAACATTTTTATTCGCAGAGGACAGCAGCTTGTGGGCACGCTCTTTGAGCAGATTCGTTGCGTGTCCGGCACATTCCGGAGATCCCCACACCTGAACCACGTGCGCGTTGTCGTCGTACCACAGATAGCTGGCTCCGCTGTTTGCGGTGATTTGTTTGAAATGACGCCCGTTACGCCCGATGAAACGTCCGAGATCTTCTCGAGCGATCTCTTGAAGATCGAAGCTGATGTTGATGTCCGTCACTTTGGGACGCGCGCGAACTTTCAAACGATACGACGCGATGGTATCGTTTACGTGCTGTACACCAATCAACGCGGCGTGTTCCAACAGCTCCCGTTTCCCCCAAAAATGGAGCAACGCGCGCTGCTTGTTGTACCACACGTTGTCCACACCGGACTCCTCGCGCAATCGATGCAAATGACGTCCGTTGCGTCCGACCACGTGGCGTGCGTCCCGATACGAAATAGGCACGTACACGTTTACGTACGATTTATCGAGCGGCATGCACTCGGTCTCGGTGACCATGGGCGCGACCTCCGACATGTTGTTGGACACTAGCGATCGTGACATACAAAACGTAGACTCTCGTTTTTGGAATTAGTGATGATATATCAATCGTACGTTTAAATAAATAATGTTCATAATTAAATAAACTCATGGGTGGGACCAATAGCACATTGCTTTCGAACGCGTTCATTGCGAATGAGGGAGACACCTTCGCGAAAGAGTACCAAGGAGTGAACGAATTTCAAACCGTGGTACGAAATGCGCACGCGCGTCACATGGAGCGTTTGGCGACCTTCCGTCTCGTAAAGAACAAGAATTTGTCCGTGATCCAATTGGAGCAAACCAATCAAGGCCAATTGTTGGAACACGAACGCTTGTCCGCCGCGCTCTACGCGTTGGACAACAATCTCCGCAAGGAGGATTTGGACGCGTTGTGCATGATCCACGCGATTCATGGGGAGCGCTCGCAGGGGGACGAACCGAACACTTTCAAGCTGCGTTTTTTCCCGGACTTCGAGCTCGCTTACGAACAGTTCTTGACGAAGGTGGCATTGTTGTTGGACTACAAAGCGCTGTCTTTGACGAATCCCGCGAACGACGCGGACACGCTGAAAACGGTGGACATGGTGAATCGCTACCTGTTGCGCAACATTTTCATGATCTACGGCGTGGTGTACAACGACTACGTTTCCTTGGTCTACACCATGTACGCCATCAGTCAGTTCCGTCTGCTCAACGACGCGTTTATGGTTGCGAAGAAGAAGGGAGAGTTCGATGTGGTGTTCCGTGAGCTGCAGTCCGAGCTCGATCAAACTTTCGAGAAAACGGACCCGATCACTCGCGCTACCGAAAACATGGAGCAGGTGGTTCGTATGATCGACAGCAACAAGCCGAGCGCCGGAGACGATCAGGGTTCTTCCACCTTGCTGCTCACCAAATTGAAGACGGTGCACGCGCAGACGTTGGCGACCTACAATCTGTCCAACAAAAACTTGGAGCATTATTTGGCGCTCGTCAACAAGTTTCTCTCGGTTCAACTGATCGAGCTGAACTCCTTCTACCGTAAACTCAACGAGGACAAGATCCTCGTGAACGGTAAACTTCGTGCGGTGATCGTCGACGCGATCGAGGACATCTCCAAACTGCACACCATCGAGAAGAGCACCAACAGCGAACGAGAGAATCGCGAGGAGGTGCAGCGCATCGTGGACCAGTACTTGGACGACTCTCGGCTTCAGTCTCCGGAGGATCGACGCGTTTTCGTCAACTCGTTCCGCAACGTGGACAAGATTTTGTATATGACCAAAGCGAACAAGGAGTTCCGCGACAACGCCGATCAGGTGCGAGAGGCGTTCGACACCATGCGAGAAGAACATTTGTCCGACTCCGAAAGCGCGACTTCCAACGCTACGGAGATGCCACGAATGCGGGAGAACATCCTGTTCGACAGCACTCCTCCTTCCACGCCTAGATCGAGCGGCGGCCGCAAAGTCGGTTACCGCAAGAAGTGAATACGGTAGGGATCCAACATCCGGACGGCTTCTCCGGGTTGTTCCACCGACAAAACGGTGTTCACACGGTGCGCTTTTTCGCGCGCCACGAACACCGTCTTCTCCCATGGTGTGGTACCCACCGTACCCTCGCGCAACGACTCCAATACGGCGTTGATGTGTCGAGCTCGGAAGTAGGACACCAAGTCGTCGCGGTTCACCTTTTCCAACCGATACACGCTCAGCAGATCTGCTAAGCTAACGTCTCTACGGTCCAACATGCGCGCCGCGTACTCTTCGAGGATCACAGGATGCCACTCGATATTCGGAGGCGGAAGCCCCTGTTCGAGGATGGTATCTTCTAACCCCTTCGCGAGTTCCTCGAAGGGGGCGTCCAAGAAAAGAGCAGTCAACGCGAGCTCACTCCTCGGAGGAGGAAGAGTGCGCGGCTCTTCGTCTTTTCTGTGCAACGTTACGCCGTTTCGATCCACTACGAAACGCGCACCGTTCGCTTCGAACGAGCACCGGGGGGCACCGTTCGCTTCGAACGAGCCCTCCGGAGACACCTGCACGGACGCTCGAACCCCCCAGATACGTTGCAACAGTTCCTCCGCGTTCGAGTAGGAGAGCACGGTCGACATCAAAGGGGTGTCTGCGGGAATACGCAAGTTGTCCGCGGTCAACGCGACCGGTTCGGAGATCTCCTCGGGCACCGGGAGACGAATCACTTGCAGTCTCCCACCGGTGGTCTTCTGCTCGGACACGTTTCGATCGTGGCGTATCTGTACGTCGTACATCGTGAGCTCGTCTTGCTCGAGCAAACCGTCGAACTCCTCCGTCTCTTGTATGTTCATAAATCCCTTGAACACTCGAGTGCTCGACTGATCGATCTCCAAATCACGTACGATCGCTCGAAGGAGTCGCAACGCGAACGTGTGATCGCTCGCGTGGACGAACACGAGTGCGGTGCTTCCGGTGTGCAGCGCGTGATCCAAATACAAATGACGCGCGATCAACTCGTCACTTGCGTTTTTGTCAAAGACCACTCCGTTGTGCACGAAATAGGTACGATCGTCGATGCGCAGACCGTCTTCCGTATGCGCTCCGCCTCGGACCAAATAGGTACGATCCACCCGTTCGCCCATCCTTTTACTAGTGCAAATATCGACGACCGGTTGTAAAGCGGGCCACCACTCGATCGCTTGGTTGGGGTTTCGAAGAAGCACCATCGCGATCAATACGGCACCGAAACCGAACTCCTTCAGGACGAGCTCCATGGTGTTTTCCGTGCTCGCGTCGCAATGCAGCTCCACGAACTCGTCGATGATCTTACGAAGGTGCGGAGTGTAGAATCGAAACATATCGTCCTCCATGGACTTCGTGTCGGTGTTCGTTGAAACACTTGTCATTCGAGCCGCGGATGCTTGCGCCTTTTCGAGCAATCCTTGCAGAAGTAGAGCGTGACGTCGAATGATCGCAGGGTCTTTGAAATTGTCTGTTGGATGATACAGATCTAAATCCACGAACGACCGCTGGTTCGTTTCAGGAAAACGCACCTCGTCCATTGTTGTCGAAGAATCGAAACGAAGCACCGCATCACGATCGTCTAGCACGTATTGATCGACCAAACGCAGTATCTCGTGAGTAAACATCAAATCGTTCGCGGTGTTCGTACGAAGCAAGAAGATCGCATCCACGCACGACGCGGTCGCGGACGCGTCGGGGGTTGCATCGACACCGTATGCGATTTTACTCAAAGTTGAAAAAAATCGAGAGCACGTCTGATCTACTTCGAAGAACAAAGGATCTCTGCGACGATTCAAACGTTTGATGGTGGAAGCAAAATCCATACGTTGAGTGTAACGTTTTCCATGAAGGCACAAAAAAATGCCGGTCACGGGAACTCGACCGCGTGTATCAAAAACCGCTCCATGTAGGTATTGCGAGTACGAAAAATGCTTTGCGTCGGAGGCTCGTCGCGATAAGGTTCAAGGCAGAACTCTTTTATTTTTTCGTAAAACTCTTTGGGTCGTTTTCGAATCACATCTCTTCCTAAAGAAGTGTTTGTCCAAAGCGCCCACACCAAACGTTCCGGTGGCACCGGTCGTTCGAATATACGCTCGTACACTTCGGTGAACGTAAAATCGTAATTGTTATGGGCGTCGTGTTGCTTACAAGGAAAATATCGTTTGATGTACACGCATGCATTCGGATCCACAACGATAAAGTCGGAGAATATACGATGACACGGTTTCTGCTCTTTGATGATACAATCCTTGTTGTTCTGCAATGATCCTTGTGCGAAAAAAGTAGTGGTAGCCAAATTGTCGTAATTTTGAATGATGTGCGTGACGATTGTATGAATCAAGTCACCTTCGTTCGGTAGATCGATCGTTTCGACGTTGTCTATGGGGTCTCCTTTGTTGTACACCGTGCGAAACTCTTTGTAGTTGTCGCTCCACGTGATGTCTTCGTCGTACCGTGCGATCACGATCTCGAAGTCCTTCTTCGTCGCATGTTTCAATGCATCCACCATATCGTACGAGAGTTTTTTGGTGACGGTTTTTGGTGGTGCGGAACTAGTGGAACTAGTCGTTTTCATTTGGAATCCCGGAGGAAAGAAAGGCATTTGAAATTTGGATTCTGTCATATTGCTTCCCGACATATGTCCCACATGGTACCCCGGAGGCATTTGGTACCCCGGAGGCATTTGGTATCCCGGAGGCATTTGGTACCCCGGAGGCATTTGGTACCCCGGAGGCATTTGGTACCCCGGAGGCATTTGGTACCCCGGAGGCATCATCCAAGGGACCATTTGTGGTGTAACATGGTTAGCAGGGATAGATTCGCCTTCTGTATGCGTCGTTGTTTCGTTCATTTTATGACTCAAATTATGGATGACGAATATCTTTACTCTTAAATAGAGCAGATGTTGTATCCCTTAATCGTACTCCTCGGATGTGTGGCTTTGGCGGTCATCTTTGTAAGACGAAGCGTAGAAGGCTACGACGAAGAGACGCACTATGCGAATTTAATTTCTCGAATACTCGTTATTCGAGACGAACTTCGAGGAGTAAGCGAATCTTCGTGTAAAACTGCGTTGGCTCCTTTGTTGGAGTTCATTCCTTTCGTTATGCCGGACAATCCGTGCGATGTTGCGAAAAAAGAAGAGTGGGCGAGCTTCTTCATACGTACGTACGAAACGAACTTCGTCACTGTCGCAGAGGAATCCACTCCGAACGATCCGTGTACTGCTATGCGAAATGTTGCACTGTTGGATGAAATCATTGTTATGATACGAAACTACATACAGATGATGACGAATCATACCATCATCGCCAGCTACGCGAACAGCTTCGAAAACTTGGACCAACGTCACGCGGAAGTGTACACGAGTCTTAAGGAACACGTACAGACCAACATACCGTAAAAAACCATTCTTTGTTAAAATAAATACAAAATGCCGTCCGCGTTGTCTCTGTTCCCTTCCGATATTCCTCCCCATATCGACGATCGTATGAACTTGGAGTACTTGCACGAACGAGCGATGTGGCTGAGAGAGACGCTTGACACCTACTTCGACGACGCGTCGATGCATCGTAACGCGAACGTGTGTCCGATCGATCCTACCAAGTTCGAAAAAATAAAGCGGTATCGACAACGTCAACTGATGGAAACCGAGGAACGTATACGAGTCCTCAACATACCTTCGATGTACGATATGTTGATGCAAATTGTCGTTTGAGCGTTCGTTTGTGTTGCGCTTTGTACCAACGATGATTCCAACGAGGGATATTAACGTCGCGACAAATTCGTTTAAGCGTGGTCGTACTGCATCCAAGAAATGCGGCTGTTTCGGTGACGTCCATCATCCGGATCAACTTGGTTAATTGTTGTTTGATCAGTTCGCTGTCGTTACAATTCGGTTTCAACCCTAACGACGTAAGGATACGATTGTGCACAATGACGCTCTTTTTACCACCCTTGTCGATCGAACTGTTACGAATCTCTTGATCCAAATACATTTCCCATATGGTGTTGATGTCCGGGAAATTTGCGTCGATTAGCATGGTGTCCTCTCAGAGCAATAGTGCAGTGTATTTGTTTATGACGTTGTACGTCAAATTTTATATCAATTTTCTTCTCCACAAGACCGAATCTCGCAATCTGTAGGAAAGCAAACGTCGTTCGTGACTCCCCGCGATACAAAGTATTTCAAGACGAAGTAGATGAACGCTCCGGTGAAAGACTGACCGAAGTCGTCCGTCACCGAGAAGGCGACGGAGATGAAAATCATCAACTGAACGATCGGGTGTTGTGTAAGCATGGCCTGACGACAACCGGTACGCACTCCGATGTCCTGCGCGAAGACTACTATGATCCCGTACGCTCCGATCACACGAAATATGTTTTTAACCCATTCGGATCGCAGCACCGAGAACAACATTTATTTATTCCGGTATATTAAAACCGTTCGTCCTAACATATACGATATGGATAGCCGAATCACTTTCAAATTGGGAGTGGACTACGACAAAGTGGCGGCCGCACGTGTCGGCTTTCATGTAGAGAAAAACGCGATCAACAGTTTGAAGAACATCAACGAAATCTACGATTTCGACCTTTTCTTTTCGTACATCAACAACGAGTTTCGAAAGCGAATGAAAAAAATGAAGAACGACGACGTGTTGCATCCGGTGGACGTGCTGACGGACTTACTGATCCATTTGGTGAGTTTGACTCGCGCCGACGATGAAGAGTTCCAAGACAACTTCGTCGAGCCCCGAATGGTTTCGCGAACACAAGACTTTTGCTACAATATCGCGACGCGTAAATTCGAAGGAGGTCGTTTCGGATGGATACCCAAGCACGACCCCGGACAGGTTCTCGAGAATCTGGACAGCGGTGCTCGCCAAACGAGACGATTCGCTATGAAGCATCTGAATCGTACCAACATCGACAGTTTCCTCACGTTTCCGAGAAAACAACGTCTACGAAAAACGTTCGAGGGCGAAGCGGCGTCTAAAGGTTACAACTGGCTCGAAGAGTGGTCGCTGATCAGTAACATGTATCTGACCACCACGAACGCGATGATTACCAACATGGCGGACGTTTCCGGGGACTCGCTGCGCTTCCTGTCACCGTTCAAAACGGTGGAGGAGTACGTGACCTCGGTTTCGGACCTCGACATGTACGACAACGGTCCCAATCGTTACTTCGTCCATCGTTTCAACAGCTTGATGTTCATCCTCGGACAACCCAATCGAGACCCGTACAAAGACGAGATCGTACCCCCCGACCCTCGCATGGCGTTGTATTTCCCTCACCTGTTCGGTATGAAAGAGAGCGAGACCTTCGAGAACGCGGTGGAGAACCAACCGGATGACGAAGAGGTGTTCGAAAACGCGTCGAATCAACCATCCAACTCGCAACGAGGCGGTGCGACACGAGAACGCATCGACTACGACTTGTTCGTGAGTATATACATCCACAAGACCATCAAGATGATGTGGCTACTGTATCTGTTGAAACACAGAAAGCACATTACCGCGATCGACGTCGGAGTGGAGCTCGTCCTGAGCTCCCTCTTGTTTATGGCGCACCACGACGCGTTCTTTCCTTTCTTCGCGGATCAAGTCTGCACCGTCGCGCTTCTCGCGTGGTACGTACGTTTGTGCGAACGCAACGGCGGAGAGCTGCGTAAAGACACGTTGATGTGGATCGTGTTCGTACCGTATTACGCGATTTTCATGTGAAAATTTTCATTAAGTCATCACCACGCATCTTTTATTACGATCCCACGTTAGATCGAATATTTGCAATATTTGATACAACGCGTAGTGACTGATATTTAACATGCGAGTGATCTCTTTCATAGACGAGTACTTGTGTACTTTGAAATAAGAGTAAATCCCATGTTTTATATACGGATGTACCGATCTGTAATCCACGTACGGATTAATCGATTTACACAGTAACTTGTTGATCAGCTTTTGTTGACGATTGTTTAACATGTCCATAACTTTTAGATTTTTAGTTGGACTCTTGTGTGTATCATCACTTGAGGATTCGATACCAGATATGTCTTGTTCATAATTAATTGCATTCGTATCCACTAAGTTGCCGTGGATAGGAGCATTCGTATCCACTAAGTTGCCGTGGATAGGAGCATTCGCATTCGTATCCACTAAGTTGCCGTGGATAGGAGCATTCGTATCCACTAAGTTGCCGTGGATAGGAGCATTCGTATCCACTATGTTGCCGTGGATAGGAGCATTCGTATCCACTAAGTTGCTGTGGATAGGAGCATAGAGCGTACTCGTACTCGTATCTACCATGTCAGGAACAATATATATTCCATTAGGAAGAATCAAATCTATCACAGGATTACTTTTATCCACCGGATCTAAAAAAGTATCATTTGCCGAAAGATAAAAACAGATTGGGTCTTGTTTGTGTTCGTAATGTTTGATAAGATTACATAACCATTGATCGG
>Ga0181565_10002900_pt1 | contig 13152 bp, 16 predicted proteins | sample 101ome_16_FD_129661 | JGI IMG/M metagenome (GOLD analysis project Ga0181565, IMG submission 129661) | Coastal salt marsh microbial communities from the Groves Creek Marsh, Skidaway Island, Georgia - 101401AT metaG (megahit assembly) | ecosystem: Environmental > Aquatic > Marine > Intertidal... | reverse complement strand
CAGAAAACTATGACAATTTTTTAAGTGAACTTGGTTATAAACGCAAACCAAAATCATTTCAAGTAAAGAAAACCAAAAAGAAAATTGATGTAAAAACTCCTGATGAATCAATTACATTTTTTGGAAATGGTGAATGGGAATTCACAATTAAAGGTACATCAATTAAAGCAAAATATCCACTAGGTATGCGTCAATTGAAAGAACATATAAATGGAACAAACAAATAAAATTTTCATAGAACCAAAGCAGCAAGCCTTCCCATAGTCCTCTCAAGTCAAGATCAATATCCATAAGTATGTAAGTCGTGTCATTTTTCAATTACCAACCAAACTATTATAATCAATAAGCATATTACAAGTATTGGCCATGGAATAGGATGTGCTAATGCAGTTAAGAACATAATATAATCTCCATATAAATAGTATTACTGCATACACCGTAAAAAAGGAGGTTGATATGTTACGATACGCCTTTTTGTTTATGTGTTATTATGTATGGAACATCTTGATTGCAATCGATCAACTCGCAGCTGTTGTAATTTTTGCAGCAGATCCCGATGAAACAATTTCTTCATTGGCAGGCAAGGGTCGTAATCGAGGCAATAAATTTTGGACCATTTTGGCAAATACACTTGATTATATAGATCCTGGTCATTGTGAGGCTGCCATTGAAATTGCCGAGGGCAAAGACTCTGTTCGCAATAGGATATTAATCAGGCTAGGAAAACGATAATGGATAAAGATCTTCCTACACATGAAAGGTGGATGCACAACAAATGGCGACCTGCTATCGGTTGGCTCTATTTCATTGTCGTATTATTTGATTTTGTAATAGCACCTGTTGTATTTTCTATGGGTCAGTTTTTTGCTTCACAAGGCCTTGAGCAGTGGGAACCAATCACACTTAAAGGCGGTGGGCTATTTCATGTTTCTATGCTTGGCATTGTTGGTGTCACTGCATATGGAAGAACAAAAGAAAAGCTGAAGCAAATGGGCAAAGATATAAGGCTAGACAAATGATTACTGCACTTACAACTATCATTGGGTTCTTGTCATCTGTTGCACCGATGACAATTCGTTATCTTGAGAAATCAAGGAGTATGCAACATGAAGCTGAACTCATCAGGTTACGCATGGAAGCCGCGGCTCAAGGTATGGACTATCAACTTATTGTTGAGAATACTCGTGCCATTGTCCAAGAGGGAGAATCACTTCGCAAGCATGATATGGCTCTTGATGGTGGTGAATTCCTTAATACTCTTCGCGCAAGTGTTCGGCCAATCATTACTTACTTTTTCTTTTTTACCTTTATAATCATTAAGGTCGTATCTCTTGCCATTATGATTTGGCAAGGTGTACCGATTCTTGATGTACTGCCTGTCATCTGGGACGAAACTACATCTGCCATTTTTGGCGCTTGTATTGGGTTTTGGTTCGGATATCGTACTATGATGCACTTAGAAAAAGGAGTAAACAATTGATGTCAATTTTACTAGGTATTTTTGTCGGTCTTTGCATCGGATGGTTTTGGATTACAGATGCTCCAGCGTGGGCAATATCTCTGAAAGACAAAGCCGTTGAGAAAGTAAAGAGCCTTTTCAACAAGTAAAATAGTCAGGGAGCTTCGGCTCCCTTTCTTATAAATAATGATAAAGAATATTGGAGACAACCATGGCATTACCGACATCACGACAAGAATTTGTTGATCATTGCTTTCGCCGTTTGGGCGAGCCTGTGAATGAAGTACACATCACAGAAGAACAAGCAGATGATATTGTTGATGAAGCATTGAAATACTATTGGGATTATCACTTCAATGGTATGGACAAAGCATTCTTCAAGCACATTGTTACTGCTGGCAATCGTGGTGATGCTGTGTTTGGTATTCGTATTGATGCAGCAGGTACTGGTTACGCAAATACAGATACACTTACACTCACTAGCACATTAGGTTCTGGCGCAGCAGCTTCATTGACGACAGATGCCAATGGTGCGATTACTGCTGTTACGATGACAGATCATGGCGATGCATATGCGATTGCGCCTGATGTTACGATCACGACATCAACAGGTTCTGGTGCAACACTGACTGCTGAACTTGGTGGATTTATTCCTGTTCCAGAAAACATCAAAGGCGTTGTTCGTGTCTTTCCGCTCGGTTCTGCTGAAAGTTCAACCAGTAACATGTTCAACATTCGGTATCAGATTGCACTGAATGATATGTATACGTTGATGTCAAATTCAATTGTGCCATATTTTTCTGCTATGCAACACATCGGTTTGCTCGAAGATCTTTTGGTGGGCAAGTATCCGATTCGTTATAACCGACACCGTGATCGTCTGTTCATTGATATGGACTGGGAAAAAGCAACTGTCGGTGAGGTTATGCTTGTTGAAGCACATGAGATTATTGATCCAGACGTTTTCACTGATGCTTGGTCAGACCGTTGGTTGCTTCGTTATGCATGTGCTCTCATGAAAGAACAGTGGGGCACAAACCTCAAAACATATCAGGGCGTGATGCTGCCAGGTGGTATTCAGCTTGATGGCCAGACAATCTTTTCTGAAGGTCTACAAGAGCGCAAAGATCTTGAAGCAGAGATGGTCAATAACTTCTCAATGCCGCCTATGGATTTCATTGGAGGTTTTGCTGCAATAGGTTTGAGTTTGCCTGTATTGTACAATATATTACAGAACGTAAATTCTTACCAGTCATTGATGTTATAAAAAATAGCAGGATATACTTTCATGCCATTAGGAAAAACAACAAAGCCGTTCTTCAATCATTTCAAGCGCAAGAACACCATCAACTTGCTAGATAAAGTTGTTACTGAAGTTATTCAGAAGTTTGGTATGGATATGCAGTATTTGCCACGTCGTCGTTCAGCAACGACTGATGGGGTCTTTACAGAAGATGCAGGTTCGTCATTTGATACGGCATATACGATTCCTATCTATGTCAAAACCGCACAGGGATTCATGGGCCAAGAAGCTCTGATGTCTCACTTTGGTATTGAGAATAGACGTTCATTGGTTCTGACTATTGCTCGTATGCAATGGGAAACAAACATCATTCCCGAAGAGGCAACGCTATATCGTCCATATGAAGGCGACCTGATATATTTTCCTCTGGACAAAGTCTTATATGAAATCAAGTATGTTGATGAACATCCATACTTCTATCAACATGGCCATTTGCCGATGTGGGATTTGACAGTTGAAGTCTTTGAGTTCGCTGGTGAAGACTTCAGCACCGGTATCGGTAGTATTGATTGTATGAGCAGACATACATCAACCGATTCATATGACTGGGCCATTCTATCAGAAGACGGTTTGGTCATTGAACTTGAATATGGTGATATTCTTACACGTGAAGGATTTAGAACACATCAAGAAAGCGTGTTTGGCCTTAGCAATGGAAATGACTCGTTTCTCGAAGAGGCAGGTGAGCCAGAAGATGCCGAACCACTTATTCAATGGGGTGCAGATAATCCTTGGTCAGAAGGCGACTGGTAATGTTTACATTTATGCAATGGTTAAAAGAGTACGTTGAGAAACTTAAGCGTAATAAAAACGACAAGTTGCCTGATAACGACACGACTGACTACATGGCAACTGCAATGAAAGGTGACTCGTAATGTCATTATATGGAAACCAGCCGTTCTATTTTGAACTTCTGAGAAAATATGTAATTTATTTTGGCCGAGTTTTTTCTGATATTCGTATCACAGAAGAGGACGAGAACGGTACACAGATAGGATTAACACGTGTTCCTCTTGACTATTCTGGTCGAGATAAGAACCTATTACGTGTTAATACTAAACCAGATTCACCTGAATTTGAAAATTGCCCGCCTGGTTTTCTAAGGTTTCCAATCATTGGTTTTGAGATGAATGGCATGTCATATGATCCAAATCGCAACTTGCCTTTCATGGATCGTACTGTTCGTAAAGCAACTGACCTCAATAAACTGAGAGCACAGTTTAGGCCATCTGCATGGGACTTGACTTTCTCTGTATATGTTATGTCAAAGAACATTACACAGGGCAACAAGATCGTTGAGCAGATATTGCCATTCTTCTCACCATCATTTACTTCATCGCTAGAGGTAATTCCTGAGCTTGATATCGTCTTGGACATTCCTATTGTGCTTGATGGTGTTCAGTTTCAGGATGTTTATGAAGGTGAATTGACAGCACGGCGAAATGTTTTCTGGACATTGAACTTTACAATGATGGCATATTTCTTTGGTCCTATTACCGAGAAGCCAATCATCAAAGTCAGCAATACGAATTTCTTTGTGGGCAATACATCTGCCTATGGAAACACAGCACCACTATCAGTTCAAGTCACACCGGGTCTTGATGCCAATGGAGCAGCAACAACAAACAGTTCTATCACCATACCATATGCCAATATTGCTGTTGATGACTCATATGGGTATATTGAAACATGGTCAGATGAAACCAATTCAAACACAAGTTTCTAATATGAAAACATTTAAACATTTCAATGCAAAATCTAGCAAAAAAGGATAAATAACCAATGACGATAGTAGAAAAATACAGAACATGGCTTGATGAACAAGAAGAGTTAGAAGAGAACAAAATTGGCAAAGCAATAGCAACTGGTGTTGCCGTCGCTGGTATGGCTTCTGCCGCTCATCTAGGAAACAAGGCTTACAATGCATCCAATTACAATGCATCCAAGCAGTCTGCTGGTGTTGAGCAGCAGCAATCAACTAGAATATCACGTCGTATGTACAGACATGCCACCAAACATTATCTGAAAATGGAAGCAAGCGGAAAATCGGCACATGAAATCAACGCCGAAATTTTGCGCAATAATCACCACGATCATTTTTTCCACAATGGAGAATATCTAACTGCTTCACAGTCTGGTGGGTTTAGAAAGTACTGGAAACGATAAATGAGTCTATACGGCCATGCACCATGTGGATATCGCACCAATGACACAAACAAAGATACGTCGCATGACCAAAAACGATTTACAACTGGATTTATTGAAACATGGTCAGATTCAACAGATGCAAACACAAGTTTCTAACACGGAGTTTCTAATATGAAAACATTTAAATACTTCAATGCAAAATCTAGCAAAAAAAGGATAAATAACCAATGACATTAATAGAAGCATACAGAACATGGCTTGTTGAAAATAATAACGTAGTGTCACTCACGGATGTAAGAGCAAAACGCAATGAAAAAGAAAGACTGACTGCCGCAGTGAATAAAGCACACGAAACTTTCCATGATGTCAATAACGATGATGATGATGCCAATCCCAATGCTGTTCGAGACCTGTGCAAAGCGCACAACGATGCAACTGACGAAGGAAAGGCGCACATTGAAAAACTTATCAAAGGCCCAGAACATAAAGAAACGCGTTGGCAACTTGGAGAACATGGACCAGATCATCCATTGTCTAAGGCTGTAAATCAAGAATAGAGCTTGTAGAAACTCCGTGTTAGAAACTTGTATTTGAATTGGTTTCAATATAATCTTTAAGCGATACCTATATGAGATGCAGACAGCAAAGGTTATATACATAACGCACTGAGACAAAAGAAGAAATGATATGGCAGATGATAAATTAGCAGAAGAGCTAGGCATTGTGCCTATGCCACAAACAATCAACGTTCCTGCCAAAAGGCATGATGTTGATAGTGATGAACAATTCAGTGAAGTTCAAGCTAATATTCGCAGCGCAGCTGATGTTGGTGAAATGGCGCTTCAGGAGCTCGCACAGATCGCTTCTGCTTCACAGCATCCACGTGCTTTTGAAGTCGTATCAACAATGATTGGTCAGATTGTTAATGCAAACAAGCAGTTACTTGAAATAGAGAAACTGAAGCTTGAGATTGAAAAGGAGAAAAATGGCGGACAAGTTGAAGATCCCAAGGTTGTAAATAATAACCTATTTGTTGGTTCAACTACCGAACTTCTTGAGCAACTAAAAGGAAAGAAAGAATGAAATCCTTTCAACAATTCATCAATGAAACAATCTATGATCAGCAAGTCAAGAGTTTCATGAATAAAAAACCCGAAGTTGCTAAATCTATTATTGATCATGTTCGTAATGCACATAAGGATGGCAAGGAAGTCGGATTTCGTTCAGATCCAACAGAAGTCGGTTCTCCTCAAATAACACATAAAAGCTCTATATGGACTAGAAATCCTAAGGCAAAGGGTCTCGCTGGTACAGGGCATGAGAAGGGTGAAAAACATGCAGAGGGTGTGCATTATACGCCAGTGCATCCTGATAACAACGATCATGAAATCATACGTCGTGCATTGACGCATTTACGGTATAGTTCCAGTTATCAAGGCGTCAAAGAAACCAAGAATAACTTTCATGTTATAACCGGTGAGCATGACAAAGAGGCTTCTGCTGCATTGAATAAAAGACGCACACAGGGTTTACATCCACGTGATGCAGAGGAAGAAGTCAGAGACTACCCAGAAGGGATGTTGAATAAAAACAAAATAGTTCATTCGGTATCACATAACGATATGTGGAAATAATAAGGAAGGTAATTATGAAAAAGTACAAAGATATTCTTGAAACTAAAAAGGCAATGGGTAAAATCAAGCCAAAGGTTACAAAAAAGCCAGTTCGTAAGACAAAGTCAAAAAGCAAGTGGTAATTTGCCATGACCTTTGATAACCAACTCGGCGAAGAAAAGAAAGGTTATCTGGGTAATGTCCAGCTGAAACGTACAGGTGAACAAATTCCCTGGACGAAAGAACTGCTGGAAGAATACATGAGATGTGCAGAAGACCCTATTTACTTTGGTGAACGATACATGAAAATCGTTGTCAAGGGAAAGGGTCTTCAGACCATTGATATGTATGACTATCAGAGAGAAATTGCAACAGCTGTGATGGAAACGAACTCTGTTGTTGCTGAGTGTGCTCGACAGTCAGGCAAATCAACCATCATGACTGTTGTTATTCTATGGTACATTCTGTTTCATGAACACGTTTCTGTTGCTATTCTGGCCAACAAAGCTGACACTGCTCGTGAGATTCTATCACGCATCAGGCTCGCATATGAGCATCTGCCTGACTGGATTCAGCATGGTGTAAAGGTATGGAACAAAGGTGATATTGAACTTGAAAATGGTTCAAAGATTCTGGCTGCAGCAACATCATCCAACAACATTCGTGGTTTCTCTATTGATATGCTATTCATCGATGAGGCTGCATTTATTGATGGCTGGGATGACTTCTTCACATCGGTTTATCCGACAATCTCATCAAGTGATACAACAAAGCTTATATTGGTCAGTACCGTTAATGGTCTGAACCACTTTCATCGTATAACTTCATTGGCTCGTCAAGATGTCGATCCTAAAACTAAATGTGGCGTAAATGGTTTTCGTCTTATATCTGTTCCATGGAATGCAGTTCCTGGACGTGACGAAGAATGGAAACAAAAGACGCTTGCTGGTATGCAGTTTGATACCGAGCGGTTTGCACAAGAATTTGAAAATGAATATCTCGGTTCTTCTGGAACGTTGATATCTGGCCCAGTTCTCAAAATGCTCACTGAAGGTGTTCAGGTACCAGGCATTGATCATGAAAGTGCAAAAATCTATCAAGAATATATTCCACAACATGAGTATGTTATGACAGTTGATGTATCTCGTGGTCGTGGACTTGACTACTCGGCATTTCAACTTATTGATGTTACTGAAATGCCATTCAAGCAAGTTGCTGTATATCGTGATAACAACCAGACGCCAATTGACTTTGCACAAGTTGTATTTCGCTTTGCAACACATTATGGCAATGCTGCTGTATTGGTTGAAGTCAATGATATTGGTGGCCAGGTTTCTGATATTCTATGGGGTGACTTTCAATATGATAATCTGTTATGTACCGACAATGCCGGTTCACGTGGACAGGTTGTTACTACAAATGTGAAGTCATCAACCTATAGAGGTATTCGTACCTCAAAAACTACTAAGTCAAAGGGCTGTGCTTTATTGAAGTTGTTGATTGAGCAACACCAGCTTATTATTCAAGACCATGAAACAATTCATGAGCTTTCGACCTTCTCGAAAAAGGGTCGATCATATGAAGCAGAGTCCGGTCATAATGATGATCTTGTGATGTGTTTGGTTATGTTTGCATGGCTCTCACATGATCAGTATTTCAAACTATTGACTGATCATAATACTGCAGCTGAGTTAAGACAAAGAAGAGAAGAGCAGATCGAAGAAGCTCTGATACCATTTGGCTTTTCAACTGATTCGAGCCCTGCTAGTAATATAGCAGATGATCTTGAGTTATCAAAGCATACTGATGAAAATTGGTTTGCAGATGATTCATGGATGTTTCGATAGCTTATAAATATCTCAATTTCATAAATATCGAGTAAGCTAAAACTAGCATTAATAACCACCAACCCATAAGGGAGAAAAATATGGCTACTTCGCTTATTTCACCTGGTGTTGAGGTTAGGGAAATCGATCTTACAACGATTGTTCCTAACGTATCAACTACAGAAGGCGTAATCGCTGGCGTTTTTCGTTGGGGACCTGTTGATGAGCGTGTGCTTGTCGATAGTGAAACCAATCTTGTAAATCGCTTTGGACAACCAACTAATTTAAACCCAGAAACATTCTTCACTGCAGCAAGCTTCCTTGCATATGGCAACAAGCTTTATGTGACGCGTGTTGCTAACACAACCGGTTCTTCGCCATCATTCTCTGTTACAACAGATGGTACAACAACTGTTACTGTTGCTGACACGACTGGCCTGGTTTCTGGCATGGAAGTTATCACAGCCGGTGCAACTACACTAGCAACCGGTGCAACTGTTTCTTCTGTTATCAACACAACAGCTTTCACTATAACTGATGTAAACGACGTTGTTGGTTCTGCTACTGGTTCAGTACAGTTCCTTTCAAACACTGTTTTCTCTTCTGTTGCAAACTCTGGTCCTGTTGCTAACGTAGAATATTCAACTATTCTAAATGAAACAGACTGGGATAACAAAGACGAAACGATTGATACAGACGTTAAGTTCATTGCAAAGTGGCCTGGTCGTCTGGGTAACACCCTGCGTGTTTCTATGTGTGCAAACACAACTGGTTTCTCTTCGAATGTTGATCTGTCAACGTTCGGTTCATATGCAGAACTTGCAGTTGTCTCTGGTTCAAATACTGCAACACTTTCTATTACAGCTGATGCGATTGCTGATGCTTCTGCTAATCAGACAGCAATTCAAACACTGCTTAATGTTACTGATCTTCTGACGGTTGGCAACACTGTGATCGGTGAACAGAAACTGAAAATTACTGAAATTACAAATGCTGCTAACACCGGTACAGCAAACGTTGCTGTTACTGTTGATACAGTTGCAGGTAACACAACCGTAACAACAACAGACACAACTGGACTGTTGGCCAACATGATCATCACATCTGGTGATTCTACACTGATCGGCAAAAAGGTTGCTTCTGTTACGAACTCAACTTCATTTGAAATCGATTCTGTTTCAACTTATACGCTTGCTTCTGAGGCCATTCAGGTTTCACCTGTTGCTTCTGTTAGCATCAACTTTGAAGACAAGTTCACACTCTCAACTGATTATAAGTTCCAGTCATCCGTGATTGCTACTAAGTTCATTCCTCGTGAGTGGGAATTTGCAAATCTCGTTGATGTTGCACCTGGTCAGTCTGATTTCATGCGTGAGCAAGGTAACACTGCAGCATTTGATGAAATGCACCTTGTTGTTACTGACAACCTTGGTCGTATTACCGGCGTTCCTGGTACTATCCTTGAGCGTTATGACGCTTTGTCTGTTGCATCAAACGCTAAAACTGTTGATGGTGGCACAAACTACTATCGTACAGTTATCAACGAAAATTCTCAGTTTGTTTGGGCTGCCAATGATCCTGTTGGTATCACATCTAACACTGCCACAAACGTTGCAACACCGACGCTTGACACGCTTGTAATGAGCTTCAGTCTTGGTCGTGACGGTGCAAACGAAGAAAACATCGAAGTTTCTTCCTTGACTGGTGGTTATGAACTGTACAAGTCAAAAGAAGATGTCGACATTTCTTTGGTACTCCAGGGTAAAGCACGTGGTACTACGCTGGCTAACTATCTGATTCAACAGATCTGTGAACCTCGTATGGATTGCATTGCTTTGATTTCTCCACAAAAAGGCGATGTTGTTAACAACCTAAACAACGAATCTGCTGCTTGTGTTACTTTCCGTAACTCTTTGCCATCATCTTCATATGGTGTCATGGATTCTGGTTACAAGTACATGTATGACCGTTACAATGACATCAATCGCTGGGTTCCATTGAATGGTGATATTGCTGGCCTGATGGTTCGCACAGACCGTACAAATGATCCTTGGTTCTCACCTGCTGGTTATAACCGTGGTATTATCAAGAATGTCATCCGACTTGCTTGGAATCCACGCCAGACATTCCGTGATGAACTTTACAAGAATGGTATTAACCCAATCGTTACGTTCCCTGGTCAGGGCACACTGATGTTTGGTGATAAGACGCTTCTTGCTAAGCCATCTGCGTTTGACCGTATTAACGTTCGTCGCTTGTTCATTGTTCTAGAAAAGGCAATCTCAGAAGCTTCTAAGTATAGCCTCTTTGAATTCAATGATGAGTTTACTCGTCTGCAGTTCAAGAATCTGGTTGTTCCTTATCTTCGTGATGTCAAGGGTCGTCGTGGTATCACTGACTTCTTGGTTGTTGCCGATGGAACAAACAATACACCAGAAGTTATTGATCGTAACGAGTTTGTTGGTGACATTTACATCAAGCCTGCACGTTCGATCAACTTCATTCAACTTAATTTCGTTGCTGTCCGCACAGGTGTGGCCTTCAGTGAAATCGTTGGCAAATTTTAATGGGATACGGTGGGACTTCGGTCCCACCACCTTATATAAATAGTTTAAAAATAGGAGACATCCCAAATGGCTTTTAATATCGAAAATTTCCGTGCACGTACGCTCCCTGAGGGCGGTGCACGTCCTGCTCTATTTGAGGTAATTATTCCAGGTTGGCCTGGTTCTTCGCCACAAGCTGAGCAAGACTTTCGTTTTCATTGTCGAACAACTTCTTTGCCCGCATCCTCAATCTCAGCGGTTGATGTTCCATACTTCGGCCGTGAAATGAAGGTTGCCGGTGACCGTTCTTATATGGACTGGAACGTTAGTATTCTTCATGACGAAACATACAACGTTCGTAACTCCATGGAAGCATGGCACACTGGTCTTAACCAGCATATCGAAAACCTTCCATCACAAGGTGTTACATCTTCGCCAAGTTCTTATAAGAAGGACGCGATTGTAATTCACTATGGTCGTGAAGGTCTTGAAATTGCTCGTTACACCATGGTTGGTATCTTTCCTCTGAGCATCTCACAGATGGGTCTTGATTGGGAATCAAAAAGCCAAGTCATGCAGTTCGATGTTGACTTCTCTATTGATTACTGGTTGCCATTTGATGAAAATGGTGCTGGTGATTCTAATGTTGCTGTTGTTAACGAAGGTGGACGAAACTCGTCACTTTAATGTTGTCAGGGGACTTCGGTCCCCTTTCATCATATATAAATCTAGTGAGACGCGAACAATAAAGGATACTAACGTGAAATTATTTGGTTTTGAAATCACTAGAGTCAAAGATGAAGAACAAGCCGAGCTTCCGAGCTTTGCCGCCCCTGTCAGGGAAGACGGCGCAGTAAACGTTGAGGCAGGTGGCATTTATGGTCAATATGTCGACCTTGATGGTACGATTCGTACCGAAGCAGAATTAGTTACTAAGTATCGTCAGATGATGCATCAGCCAGAAATCGAAAAGGCTGTGAACGAAATCGTTAATGAAGCAATCGTTGATGACGATGATATTGATAATATTGTTGCCATGACTATGGAAGATTTAGAGCTTCCACAACGAGTTAAAAACGTCGTTCAAGAAGAATATGAAAACGTTCTAAATCTTCTGGACTTTGAACATGACGCACATGAAATTTTCAAGCGATGGTATGTCGATGGTCGTTCATATTATCACGTTATCATCGATCCAAAGAAGCCAGACGAAGGCATCAAGGAACTGCGTTATGTCGATCCACGCAAAATTCGTAAAGTGCGTGAAAATCGAAAGAAAAAAGATTCTGAAACTGATATCGTTATGACTCAGATTGCCGCTGAATATTACATGTTTTCTGAGAAAGGATTTAGCACAGGAACACGGTCAGCCGATAATCTAGGTGGTGCTTCTGGTATCAAGATTGCAAAGGACTCTATCATTCACTGTCCATCTGGTTTGATGGATGAGAACAACACAACGGTTGTAAGTCATTTGCATAATGGTATTAAGCCACTTAATCAGCTTCGTGCACTTGAGGATGCCACACTAGTTTATCACCTATCACGTGCTCCTGAGCGTCGTGTGTTTTATGTCGATGTTGGCCAATTGCCTCCGGCTAAAGCAGAACAACACGTTCAGGCATTGATGACACGTCACAAAAATCGTATTTCATACAACTCACAAACTGGCGAGATGATGGATCAGCGCAAGCACATCAACATGCTTGAAGACTATTATCTGCCACGTCGTGATGGTGGAAAAGGTACAGAGATTTCTGTTTTGCAAGGTGGTACACAGTTACCAGATTTGCTTCAATCGGTTGAGTATTTCCAGGATCGTCTATATCGTTCATTGCATGTTCCATTGACACGCATGAAACCAGACAGTGTTTATAATCTTGGGCGTGCAACAGAGATTACACGTGATGAAGTCAATTTTGGTAAGTTTATCGACCGTCTTCGTGGTAAGTTCATCATGTTGATTAAAGATGCTTTATATAAGCAGCTTATTCTGAAGAACATTATCACTCCTGAAGATTGGGATATAAATATCAAACGAGATGTAAAGTTCAACTGGGCAAGAGATAATTACTTCAGTGAACTCAAAGATCTTGAAATCATGAACGATCGTTTGATTCGTATGCGCGATGCCGAAGATATTGCTGGCAAGTATATCTCACACGAATATATTCGCCGTCATATCCTTCAACAGTCAGATGAAGACATAAAGGAAATGGACGAGCAAATCGAAAGTGAGATGAAAGATCCAAAATAT
>Ga0181565_10002897_pt1 | contig 13156 bp, 19 predicted proteins | sample 101ome_16_FD_129661 | JGI IMG/M metagenome (GOLD analysis project Ga0181565, IMG submission 129661) | Coastal salt marsh microbial communities from the Groves Creek Marsh, Skidaway Island, Georgia - 101401AT metaG (megahit assembly) | ecosystem: Environmental > Aquatic > Marine > Intertidal... | reverse complement strand
TTTATTCATATAGTTTGTATACAAATTACAGATTGCTCTGTTTGGATAGGGTCCAATCTTAATTTTCATATTTCACTACCTTTACATTAGTTTCCTTGCCCTTGAGGCGCCACACAGTTGCAGCCTGTTCTGCCTGTTCAAAGGTTTCGTATAGTTCGGGCATTAGATCCCAGCAGTTATCCGTTTGCTCGGTAACGTAGATCCAGTCACCATCACCCATCCTAACCATTATTGCGTACATTAGTAATCTACCTCTTCGAAACTTTCCTTAATGTATGCCATATTGTATTTGGAAGGATAGTGTTTCAACAGTCTACCTGCTTCTTCTCTAACTGCTCGTGGCACCCGTGGATACTTCTTGGGATCTCGCAAGTCCATTAGGAATTGTTCAACATTTAGTACTGCATTAGTTCTTTCAATTGGTAGCGTCATACCTGACAATCTCCTCCAGGGTAGTAATAGTTGCCAACCATATTAGATAGTTCTTCTCCATAGTCCTTGATGAACTCTCCGTTCTTGACCTTGTAGAATTCGTATCCATAGCCACGTACATATGCACGGCCACCATCAATCATCTTACCGTTATCAAAATGCTTGTAGTCATGATGGCTCTGGCTGTAATACAATCTATCATCAGGTCCTACTACCATTGCGAATTCAAGTTCCTCAACAACATCCGCATTGCAGATCATCACGCAGTCACGATACGTATCGTGATATAGACCGAAATACCTATTGCCAAACTCAGGGTGAGGCTGGGCTCTGTAAAAAATATCAACGGGAACGTCACTAGCACGGAGGTCACTAGTGCAAACGTATCGTATTTCGCACCCGTCCTTTTCTGTATATCTCTTGATAATTTCATCAGTGTTTAGTATCGGGCTGTGATGTATGTTCATACCCTCACTCCGCTCAGTCCTGCTATTACCTTGTATTGTTCCCAGGCATTCTTTACTGCGGGACTTGCTTCGTCGTCCGGAACAAAGCATTCCATCCAATAGTAAGGAAGTCTAGCAGGATGTGCTTTAAACTGTCGGGGTTGATGTATCTTACCATCATCATACATTTCGCACAACAATTTGCGCATGCCTTCCTCGTGTTCTTCCATGCCAGCCCATTCTGGATTGCTCATGCCACCATATAAGTATCCGTCCCATATGCCCTTCCAGTGTGCATCATTGTGTGGATTCAAATCGGTGCGAGCAATGATAACTAAAACATCGTTCTCCTCGACCTTGCCTTCCCATACGTCACGAAGGCACCTACTGAGTGATAATCCAATTTTCATTTAGTCTCCTTAGACTAAGTCTTCTGCTAGTGGGAATATATCCGCTATAACTTTCGCACAGGCGTGTGCGATTTCCATGTGTTCTTTCTGTGTTCCGTTTGCGCCACGCAGTTCAATGTAGTGAATCCATGAGCGCAGTGTTCCATTCATATACAGCCTTGTCTTTGTGTTACCTTCGGGTAATACAGCACGGGCCTGTTCCTTGGCAATGCCATTATCGATTGCCCATTCATATGCCTTCTTGGCAGCATCAATTACATCACGCTGATGGTTTTCCCACTGTGCGTGTAACTGTAAATCATCCGTCTCGATTGAATTCTGCCTATTCTTTTCATCCTGCAGTCTTGCGTCCCTAATGACAAACTGATCGCCAAACTCCGCAGGATCCGCATAGCGTTGGCTAAACTCCTGGAATGAGAACGAGCGATGGCGCACAATTTGATGTGCGATATCACGTGTGGTATTAATTTCCAAACAGGCACTTACCATCTCAAGTGGAGACCAGTGTGCGTGTTTGATCAAATACTTGATTAATTTCTCCGATGTTTCCGAATTCATTTGGTTGCTTGGATTGCTTACCCTTGCACAGTATGCAATCAATTCCTGGCAGTTATCAAGTCCTGTACCTTCCGGTGCTGTACTATAAGAAACTAATTTTACGTTTGGTTCCGTCATTAGAAGTTTGGTCCTTTCATATCATCTTCTTCTTCAATTTCGCATAAACTTTCCAAGTGCTTGTAGTGTTCGTATGCCTTTTTTAGTGCTTCAAATTTTTCCAACTTTGCTGGATCCGGCTGTAGTATTGCCATTCTCTTTTCCATGGTGTCCATAAAAGTCTTTAGGCTTCTATTTCCAATCTTGATATCACCTTCTTCGGGTACTGAAATATCATTACCCCAATTACCATAATCTGGATCAGAGATGCTGCCAGTGTTTATCGTAAATGTTCCTGAATTAATATCGGATGCGTAATCGTCACTCATGCTACCATCATGGTCACCCATGGTGACAGTGCTGGGTATTGCAGCACTGTCACTATATGTATAAGTTGGATCAAGCGTTATTGTGTAAGGCTTGTCGTCATCACCCATTTATCCACCCATTTTCTCGGCTTTGCGAGCATTCTTGGTGTCAGTGATTTCCTTGCGTCTTTCCTTGATAGCCTTGGTCATTTCCTGTAAGGCTTTTCTAGCGCGAGTTCCTGCTGCGCCATTACCTGCTTCAAATTTCTCATCTTCTGCTAGGAATGTTTCCATTGCAGATTTGATTGCTTCTGTATTTGACATTATTTTTTCTCCATAATTAATGTCGTGTATTTAAACACAACACTATTATATAAGCCTTAAACGCGGTTGTCAAGAGCAAGAGTGGTTAAATATGCATATAATGAATGATTTTACTCTAATACCTTTCCAAAATATAGTCAAGTTTGGACAGTTTACCATGCTAGATTATCCACTTTTTAACGTAAGTTGGATACTGGGAAGGTTCTGTAACTATAAGTGTTCCTACTGCTGGCCATACGCAAACACGGACAAACCGGATCACCAAGAGTTTGAAATATATACGAGAACTATAGACAGCATTAAGAGCCAGGCTAGACAGAATGGATTTGACAGATTTCATTTTTCATTCAGTGGCGGTGAGCCAACTGCTTACAAGCGACTGTTGGATTTGATAGAATACTATGCGGAGGATAACAGTCCTTATCAAAGCATACACATGACTACAAATCTATCACCAAATGAAACTTGGTGGTTGAGATACATTGATAAGACAAGGCAGTTAAGCCACAAGAGTCTCACGGCGAGTTATCATGCGGAGCATGCGGATGAAACTGAATTTGGTGACAAGTGCCTATTCCTTATGGAGAACAATATAAATGTTACTGTGAATCAGGTAATGGTGCCCGCACTGTTTGATGAATACTATGAGAGATGCCAGCGATTGTGGGACAGGGGAATTAACGTTACCCTAAAACCTCAGAGCAATGAAACTGCAAGTAAGATAGTTGATGGCTATACCGCAGAACAGATAGAAAAATTAATGGCACAGTTTCCAAACAGATATATTGATGGCAAGCAGTTGATGCAGGTGAGGCTGGAAGACTCTAAAGGAAATGAATACGGAATTGATCAAGCGGAAAGAATGAATGCATTTGGTTTCAACAAGTTTAAGGGTTGGACCTGTAATGCAGGTTATCAGAGTTGTGTGATAAGAGGTAACGAAGTCAAGCGAGCATACAGTTGTTCAGAACAACCAATAGGAACACTCACAGAAGGATTTAGTTTGTTTGACACTCCTAAACCATGTGTGACAGAAACCTGTGTTAGTTCTGCAGACTCCAAGATACCAAAGGCCAAAGGTCAAGCATGAAGATTGATATACAAGATATAAAGTTTTGGATGGACGCTATTCGTAACAGCGATGACAGAAGCCGTACCTTAGAAAGTTTTTGGGGAGGACAACTTCAAAGCAAAACGTGGCTGGTTGAAACTTTAGAAAAGACTAACAAGTTAACCAATGCTAAAATTGTAATACATGGTGGATGGAATGGTGTTCTAGCCAGCATGCTGTTTAACAGCGATATAGGAATAAGCAAGATTACTTCTGTGGATATAGATCCTGCATGCGAGGAAACGGCAAGAACCATAAACAAACGACAGGAAATGGAAGGTAGATTTAGGGCAGTTACAGCGGACATGTGCGAATATGAGTATGACGAGCATCCTGACATAATTATAAACACCAGTTGCGAACACATCACCCAAACGCAATATATAAAGTGGTTGAAAAAAATACCGAAAGACTGTAAAATAGTATTGCAGAGTAATGATTACTTTGAATTGGAAGAACACATAAACTGTTCTAAAAATATTTCACAGTTTGCAAAACGAAGCAAACTAAATGTTATGAAGAAAGATAAATTAGAGTTGCCAAAGTATACTAGATTTATGATAATAGGACACAAGGAATGATGGATCCATATCACATAATAGCACAATACGGGGATCACAGCCAAATGGACGTATTCGTGGAACCGGAAAAAATTGTTGACTATACTGAAAACAATTTTGAATACGTGAGATACAATCCACGCAAGGACATAAACAGATGGGGACTCAGCGTTACCAGCCTCGACGGCGGACTTAGTGGCATACCCGATTTGGATAGTTTACTAGAATACAACAAGGAAAACGGAACAGCATACGGTGAAAGAGACTTCAAAACTTTTACTGATGTGTATAACAACAGCCCGGAAATACAAGAAATAATTGAACCATGGAAGGATCACATATTTAGGACTCACTTCCTAAAGTTTGGTCCGGGCGGATTCTTTCCTCCACACAGAGATCCCAACTATCACACATTTGTATCAGACAGTTTTAGATTGATAATGCCTCTAAAGAATGTCAATCCACCCTACTTTAATTTTGTGCTTGAGGATAAACTGCTGCATTGGCAGCCAGGAAGAATGTATTATCTTAATACTAACAAGATGCACTATCTGTTTAACTCCAGCATACATGACAGTTATTGGCTGGTGCTAAATGTTGATTTGAATGAACACACCATAAGAGAAACGCTGAAGAGGTTCCTACAAAAATAATGTATTCACTAGCAGACATAAAATCAATTCATCTTGAGGTTACATCAAAGTGCCAGGCAAGATGCCCAATGTGTCCAAGGCGACTGGCGGGTGGTCCTCTGCTTGATAGTTTGTATCTTGAAGAAATTACATTGGAGCGTTTTAAGGAATGGTTCAAGCCAGAATTCATAGCACAACTAAATCATCTAAACATGTGCGGTAACTTGGGCGATCCACTGTTGGCAAAGGATACCGTAGAAATATTCCGCTACTGCAGGGAACACAACGAACACATGACCCTACAGATGCATACGAATGGTAGTGGTAGAAAAAAGGAATGGTGGGAAAGCCTTGCTGAAACAAGGGTAAAGGTTGTGTTTGGCATAGATGGGTTGGAAGATACTCATGCATTGTATAGAATCAATACCGATTGGAACAGAGTAATTAATAACGCTCTCGCATTCATAGGTGCGGGTGGAGATGCTCGCTGGGACATGCTGGTGTTTGCACACAATGAACATCAGGTAGATGACTGCGAAAGAATGAGCAAACAGTTAGGCTTTAAGGGATTCTCAATCAAGCACACAACGAGATTCAAGGATGGCAAGTTTGAAGTATTAGATGATGACTACAACATTATTAATACACTGTATCCATCACAGAAGAGCAAACAGATGATTGAACCCGCACTGGCAGCACAGGAAGAAGTAATGCCCGTAATTAGTTGCAAGGCACAGAAGGATAGCCAACTGTATGTGAGTGCTAACGGAAACGTCAGTCCTTGCTGTTGGTTGGATTTGGATTGGGTTCCACAATACAGTGGCAGCAGAATAGACTACATGATTAAGATTAAGAACGTGCCGAACCTAAACAAGGAATCCTTTGAGGAAATATTTGCCAGCGGACACTTTGATAAGATAAGTTCATGCTGGAGCAAGGATGGACTCAAGGAATGTTCCAAGCAGTGCGGAACATTTGACAAACTAAATGCACAATATGAAAAGAAGGCTTACGCATGACACGAAGTAAAACATTCTGTGCCCTACCATGGATACACCTAGCAACACGACCCAACGGTGACGTAAGGGTATGCTGCACGGCAAATGCAAGTGGTGCTGACGTGGATGACAAGACTGCGGGCCTTGTTAAAAAGGATGGCATTGCCATGAACATGCGAAACCATACCATAGAAGAAGTATGGAACAGCGAACACATGCGAGCAACACGATTAAAAATGCTCAACGGCGAAATACCCAACAGTTGTAGAAAGTGTTTTGCGGAAGAGGAAAAGGGCATAGTAAGCAAGCGAAGATGGGAAACGGAAGTTTGGGACTCTAGGCTCGACATTGATGATATTGTAAGCAAGACTGACGAACAGGGAAACCTACCGGTTAATATTCCCTACTTTGATTTGAGACTGGGAAATGTGTGTAACCTTAAGTGCGTGATGTGTTCTCCACACGATTCAAGCAGTTGGATCAAGGAGTGGAAACTAAACATGCCCGAATACAAGAATAAGGATCTAATCAAGGATCAGAGTTGGGACAGTGATTTTGATTATACATGGTATAAGAAAGGTTCATTCATAGATTCCATGAAGGAACAGGCACAGCACATCAAGGAACTATACTTTGCTGGCGGCGAGCCTCTCATGATACCTGAACACTATAATATTCTACAGTTTATGGTTGATGAGGGACATGCACAAAACTGTTGTGTAAGATACAATTCAAACGGAACGGACATTCCTGAAAAGTTATTATCTCTTTGGGAACACTTTCGTGAAGTTACATTTAACTTTAGCATAGATGCATATGGCGACAAGAATGATTATATCAGATATCCAAGCAAGTGGAGCACGATAGAAAACAATATCAAGATGTTGGACAGCACACTTCCGCACATAAGAATAAACATAGCCGCGGCAGCACAGTTGTTAAACATTGCCTACATAGATGAACTGGCGCAGTGGAAGCAGGACCAAAACTTTTCAAAGGTTAATCTGCCTCCATTCGGTGGCGGCATGATAAGCACGCACCTAGTTTATCTACCCAACTATCTAAATGTGAGGGTGCTACCCAAGGAACTAAAGGAATTTGCAAGGAAAAGAATCATGGGCTTTGTGGATAGGCAGAAGTTTAATAGAGAATTTAATAACAGTCCAATGGGCAGGATGAGATGGCTGGGAGTTATTGATTACATGATGGCAGAGGATTGGTCAGATAAGTTGCCTATGGTTAAGGACTATTTAAGAGTGTTAGATAAAAACAGGGGAACGGATTTTAGAAAAACCTTTCCTGAACTAGGAGAAATATTATGAATAAACTAGCATTAGTAATCGGCGGTGAGCCACGCTTTGTAGAAAAATCATTTAGAGAAAACATTATGTTCTGGAATTGGTTAAATGAAAATTATATCGTGGATGTTCATATTCATTCATGGAATCACAAACTTGAATGGAATAAAAAGGATCATGATGAATTGAGATACACAGGGGAAAGAACTGGCGAAAGTTATTACCCAAGAGGAATGACAACTAAATTAATAAAAAACATAGATGCAAAAACAATTGAAAAAGAATTTGCAGTTTATAATCCTAAAACATTGATAGTTGAAGAATATGATGCTAAAAAATTCACCATTGAAGAGTTTCCGTTTGGGCAGTATGTAAGTAGAGCCAATGCATATACACAGGCTCTTAATACAGACACTTATGATTATGTTTGGCTTACACGATCGGATTGTGTTTATGATAGTGATCATCCGGCTATGTTTACACCCTTAGAAGATATCGGTAATAAGATATTATGTGATCAAACCAGAATTTCGGAAGCAGGTTATTTTACAACACAGGATTGGTTTTATGCTGGTAAGACAGAATTGTTTAATAATTTAAAATTATTTGCTGATGACTTTGAAAGTTATTTTGATAATAATATCGAAAGCAAGGAATGGCATAAAAAATTAATTGACGAAGGTAATCTAAGAAACAGCCATATCTGGCAGGGCTTATTAACAAATGATCTGGGAGAGAATGCGTTCATCGAAACGGCACAGAAATGGAAACTTTTATACGATGAATAAACCTCTGCTAATATTTGACTTTGATGGAACTCTTGCTGATTGCAAGGAATTACACCAAAATGCATTTAGAAAGGCAGCAGAAGAAGTATGTCCTGGAATCGAATATACCAACGAAGAACTTGAAGCATTACCAACCAAAGAAAAAATTAAAATGCTATTGGCAAAAGGATATGTGTTTGATGCCGACAAATTGTATGAAATTAAACAGCATTTAACCATGGCAAATATTTACAAATACATAGGTCCCGACCAACAGTTATTAAGACAGTTAAATGATTTAAAACAAAATTATATTATGTGTGTAAATTCAAACGCAACAAGAAATTTTGTGGATAAGTGTTTATCAATAATGAAACTTAATTGTTTTGATCTTGTATGCACAGCGACAGAATTTCCAGCAAAGCCTGATACATTTATGTACGAACACACTATGAAATGGAGTGGGGTTAAAACACAGGATACAACAATATTTGAGGACAGCATAGTTGGAATAAATGCTGCTAGGAACACAGGAGCGAATGTAGTTGAGGTAAGGAATGTTTCACACCTCAAGGAGTTATTAAGTGAATATTAAATTAATCATGCCCATGGCAGGCAGTGGAGAAAGATTTAAGAATAGCAGATATTATAAGGGAGTGTCGAAACCCTTGATAGAAGTAGATGGTGTTCCGATGTTTCAGTTTGCTGAACAGAACATAGGCATTGACTTTGATGAAAGAATTTTTATAGTCAGGAAACAAGATAATATTAAGGATTATATTAAAAACATTTATCCTGAAGCAAAAATTATTGAACTAGACGAAAAAACTGAAGGTACTGCTTGCACAATATTAACAGCAAAAGAATATTTTCAGGATGGCTGTTCAATATTTATAGCCAACTGCGATCAATATGTTGATTGGAATAGTAAGGAGTTCTTAAATCTAATTAAGGAAGAAAATGTAGATGGAGCAATAGCAACATTTCATGAATCAGAAAGAAGCACAAAATGGAGTTATGCTCTTACTAATGAAGAAGGGCTAGTTACAAAGGTTGCTGAAAAGGATCCTATATCTGATCTTGCAACGGTAGGATATTATTATTTTAAAGATGGGAGAGATTTTATTAAAGCAGCAGAAGCAATGATCAATGCTGATGATAGAGTTAATAATGAATTTTATACCTGTCCGGTTTTTAATTATTATATTCCAATGAATAAACGTGTAAAGACATTTAATGTAGAAAAAATGATTGGCGTTGGAACTCCTGAAGATTTAGATTTATATAATTCAAACAAACTAAAGGAATCAGCCAAAGAAATATCAATCACGGATAACATTAATTTTCCCATGTTTGACGGTAATATAGCCTGTTGTGTAAGCGGCGGCGCAGATAGTGCATTGATGCTTTATAATATACTAATGAATAATAAGAATCATACACATGTTTTTACGTATGCAAATAATACTTTACTCCTAAAGAACGTAGTTGCATCAACCAGAGTGGTAAACAGATGTGTAGAGATTACAGGAAATCATAGGGTGAGCCATCACATAATACATAACAATGGTGATAAGGCTGATGGAGTTGATCCTTTGTTGGATATGACAGAACCATATGGAAAAAAATTAAATGTAAAAATTTTGTATCTAGGAGTAACAAATAATCCTCCCGAGGAAGTAGTCAGTAATTTTAAGTATCCTGATTGGAAGGATGCTAACAGGGATGAGGGATCGCAGAAATTAGAAATACATAAGGGAGACAACTTTGATATAATTGTTACACCTTGGATAAATTTGAATAAGAAACAATTAGCACAGGCATATATCAAACAAGATTTGATGGAAAACCTATTTCCAATCACATATAGTTGTGAATGGTATCCGAGAGATGGAAATGATCCTGGCATGGAACACTGCGGCGAGTGTTGGTGGTGTGAAGAAAGGCAGTGGGGATTTGGTAGATTGAAATGACACACATAGAACAAATACTTGACACATTCGAACAGAGATTTGATGATGTGAAAAAAACATATCACATGCTTACCAACGAACAGTTTAACTATCCGGATAGAAAAATATATAGCGGAGATTGGAAGTTTATAGGATTAAAAGCAAAGGAAGACATGCCCTATTCTAACCTACCAATCAGTGACATTTTAAATGATCCCCTAATTATCATCGCAGGTTTTAGCATAATGAATGCAGGAGTGGAGATTACTCCGCACAGAGGATACAGAGATTTTGCGGACAAGGTATACAGGGCACATCTGTGCATCAAACAAGCACCCGATTGTTTGCTAACGGTTAATGGCAAGGAATACACATGGCAGGAAGGCAAGGCATTTTATTTTGATGATTCACTGGAACACAGTGCATACAACAGAAGCACTGAAACTAGAATCATTATGCTGTTTGACATAGCAAGGGATCCCAATAACATTCCGGAGTTTACAGAAAATATGATGAGAGATTTTGCAGAATGAAATTAGAGTATGGTGATAAGTCAACAGAGAACTGGTTCCTTGTTAGTTGGACTCTGTCCAACAAGTGTAACTATCGTTGCGAATACTGTCCTGACATACTGCACGATGGTAGCACGGGACAGCCCAAATGGGAAACCGTAAAACACTTTGTTGAAAATCTAAAAGTTGATAAGGATGTGTGCTTTAGGCTGAGTGGTGGCGAACCCACTTACTGGAAACACTTCAAGGATCTAGCAAAGTTAGTAAAGAGTTGCGGACACAATTTTACATACGTTACAAATGCCAGCCAATCAGTCGAATACTTCAAGGAAATAAATGAATACACTGATGGCGTGTTCCTAAGTTATCATAGTGCATATGCCGATACACAACACTTCATCGATGTATGCAAGGTATTGGACTGCCCCAAGGTAGTTGCGGTAATGCTCTTGCCAGAACGCTTTGATGAAATGTATGCCGTTGCTGAAAGAATACACAGAGAAACGGATGCACTGGTTGAACCTAAGGTGATAGTTGACAAGGTAAATGACGAGCATCCAACCAATAGAGTATATGAATACACGGAAGAACAGAAACAGAAAATTAAATCATGGCCCTTTGCGAGAAACATGCCCTACCAAGGCATACATAGGGGTCCACTGATGTATGACGAACAATACATTGATGCCAACAAACTGATACTGGAGGGCAAGAACAGGTTCTCGGGTTGGAAGTGTTGGGCTGGAGTTGACGGAATAAACATAGACATGTGGGGAAATATGTATAGGGCAGACTGCCAGTTCGGAGGAGCAATAGGTAATTTGGAAAGATACAAACTGCCAAAGGATCCCATAGTATGCGGAAAAAATATTTGCAGTTGCCTAAGCGACATATATATTAGAAAGGAAACAGTATGAAAGTTTTAGTAACAGGTAACCCTAACTACAAGGGATTGGCTCACGGAATACAGCAGGCCCTGGAAGGGACCGAGCATACCGTTGAGTTCATGGGGCGATGGAACAATTGGAATATCAGAGAAACGGACAAGGTGGCTGACTATGCCAAGGACTTTGACGTATTTGTTAATTGCCAATATGGTCCAACGGGAGAACAACAAAATCTACTTAATGATATCTACGATAAGTTTGAACGTGGACACATTATCAACATAGGCAGTTCCAAGGAGTATTGGCGTGATAGAGATGATGCCTACACTGCAAACAAAATTGAACTGCATGATATGAGCAAGGAACGCTGCAAGTGGCACTGCTTTGGCAGCAGCGAAATCAAGATGACTTATGTCAGTTTCGGTAACATGGCAAGCGAAAGCCAACTTGCACGCAATGACGGAAAGGTTAAGATTGATTTAAAACGGGCTGGCGAATACATCAAGTGGATAATGGAACAGCCGGCTAATATTAACCTACACTACCTTGCGTTAGATCCTGTTCAAATAGACTAGCAAGTTCAGGACAATAATCCAACACATTCGTATTTCTAATCTTATCCAATCTCTGGGTAAAATAAACTAACCCCTTGAGATAGAGTTCGCTGTTTTCCTTCTGCGTGTAATTTATGTTGGGCAGTTTGTATTGAATGCTTTCCAGTATCTCATTGGGCAGCACCCTAGGATTTAGATAGGGCGGTGCTGCTACAACATTGTTAAAGTAGATGCTCCAGTTATCCTGCTTTGCACCATCATACCAAGACTGTATCTTGTCAAGGTGTGCTATGTTGTAAGCCATGACAGTTACAGCAATAATGATTCTATCAAAGTCATAGTGTTTTAGATTTTCATTTAGTTGTGCAAATGTAAAGTTCTTGCCACCGCGTATGTATTCATACAGTCCGTCCGTCCCCTCAATGCTCACGGTCCACTTGGTGTGTCCATACTGTTTTGCGAGTTCATGTACTTCCTCATCAACTATGGTTCCATTGGTAGTCCAGTCAAGCGTAACATTCTTGGCAATGCCCAAATCGATAAACTTTTGTAATATTTTTTTGTTTGCGGGTTCCATGTAGGGTTCACCACCCTTGATGCTGAGGTAACGCAGATTCATAAACGGAGTGGGATCCTCAAACAGACGTTCTATAATTTGTTCGCTCTTGTTGGTGTATCCAAATTCCGGATCGTTTATTCTTCGCTGTAGTATGTTGCCATCCTCGGCAAGTTTGAGTTCATCCTTTACCCATGCACTTGAATTGATGCCATCACACATTCTGCATTTCAAATTACAGATGTTGCTCATGTTGAATTCCAAAAACATGATGTCGTGGAAGTTTTTGGAGTAATCATTTTGGTTACCTTCCAGCATTGGATTTAGTATATCACGAAAGAACAATCGCCTGCTGTGTCCTACAGAGGCTTCTTTTAAAGCACATTGTTCGCACTCTGGCGGTAACACTCCACTTCGTATCGAATCCTTTGTGTATGACGCTGTAATGCTGTTTAAAACGTCATTTAAACTTGATTCTAGCACGTTACCGTAGCGTTTGGTATATACACCGTCCGGAACTATGTCTCCGTTAAAACGGACCAATATGCTATGCCATGGAGCGTAACACTTCATCATAGAGTCCTCCAAATGCTGATTTCAAATCACTCTTTATTTTTCTCTTTACAAAGAATTTAGGATGCTTGCCCAAATTGTCCCAATCTATCATTTCTATTACATCACCGTCAATTATGATGTTGCTCAACACCCAATCACCGTGTGCGTAGGGCATTGTGGTTTGGTATTGCTTGTTTACA
>Ga0181565_10002894_pt1 | contig 13160 bp, 10 predicted proteins | sample 101ome_16_FD_129661 | JGI IMG/M metagenome (GOLD analysis project Ga0181565, IMG submission 129661) | Coastal salt marsh microbial communities from the Groves Creek Marsh, Skidaway Island, Georgia - 101401AT metaG (megahit assembly) | ecosystem: Environmental > Aquatic > Marine > Intertidal... | reverse complement strand
GCAGAGGCGCGGACTTCCGCAATGGCCGCCGACGTCGACCGACCGCCCTCGGTCGTCCGCACTTCGCGCCGACGCGACGCGACTCGAGACGCCGACAGCGATCGCGAGAGACGCTCGAACGATGAGCGAGACGACGACTGTTCTCATCACGGGCGCGGCCGGCCAGATCGGCTACGCCCTGGCGCCGATGGTGTGCGCGGGCGCGGCGACGGGGCGTTCATCGAAGATCGCGCTTCGGTTGTTGGACGTCTCGTTCGCGGCGCAGGCGCTGGAGGGGGTGAAGATGGAACTCAAAGACGCCGCGTTCGATCTCGTCGAGTCCGTGGAGTGTTTCACGGACGCGGACGAGGCGTGCGCGGACGTGGACGTCGCCATCATGGTTGGGGGATTTCCGCGAAAAGCTGGTATGGAGAGGAAGGACGTTCTCGGGAAGAATGTCGCCATTTACAAGGCGCAGGCGGCGGCGTTGGCGAGCAAAGCGAAAAGAGACGTGAAGATTGTCGTCGTCGCGAACCCGGCAAACACGAACGCGAAGATTTTGGCCAAGTTTGCGCCCTCCATTCCGAAGACGAACATCACGTGTCTCACGCGGTTGGATCACAACCGAGCGCTGGCGCAACTGTCCGAACGAAGCGGTAAGCCGACGAGAGAGGTGAAGAACGCCATCATCTGGGGAAATCACTCGTCTACGCAGTACCCCGATGTGAATCACGCGACGATCGGTGGTCAACCGGCGCGAGACGTTGTCGGCGACGACGCGTACCTCGACGTCGACTTTGTCGACGTCGTGCGCAAGAGAGGCGCCGCCATCATCGAGGCGCGAAAGCTTTCGTCCGCGCTCAGCGCGGCGAGCTCGGTGTGCGATCACGTGTACGATTGGATTCACGGTACTAAAGAGGGTGAGTGGACATCCATGGGCGTCGTCTCGGACGGATCTTACGGCATCACGGAGGGGCTCGTGTACTCGTTTCCGGTGACGTGCACCGGCGGTAAGTGGCAAATCGTTCAAGGTTTGACCATCGACGAACGCTCTCGAAAACTCATGGATGAATCCGCACAAGAGCTCACCGAAGAATTCGCCGTGGCCGAGGAGTGTCTCGCGGAGTCGGCGTGACGAGGATGGTCGCGGTAATTTTAGAAATTTGTCGAATTTGTCATTGACTTCTTTTACATGCTCACGTGCGCGGCGATGCCGACTTGGAAGCCGTCCTTAACGCGATCGTGCGCTCCTGCGCGCACCACCTTGCCGTAATTAATTTCAATCTGACCGATCGGTAGCGGCCAGACCACGCCGACTCCCAGAGACACTCGCGCCGAATCTCGCATTGCCTTGGCCAAGTCTCTCGGCGCGCTCGGCACGGCGCCGATGGGCAAGAGCGCGCCCGCGCTCGCGAACGCGTGGAAGTGAATGCCAGCCTCGCGCATAGCCTCAAACTTTTCGCCCGGAACGTCCATTTGCACCGCAGCGGTCGCGCTCCACACAAAATCGCCACCCAAGGCGTCCCTTTTGAGCGGCGGCTCTTCGTCGGCGGGCGCCTTTTCGCTTTTGGACGCCGAGCGTCGCGAATCGCTCGGACCCACGCCGTTATTTTCAAATTGACGCAAACAACCGACACCGCCCAAGAAGAATCTATCCGCGATGCACGTCTGCAGTTCGCCTTCCTTGTCCGACGACCCCCACGGCATCAAGAAACCGAGTCGTCCCGACAACGACGCCGTCACGCCTCGATCGGCGTCCAACGTCTCCACGACGTGCGCGGTAACCTCGGATTTGGCAAACTTGGTCGCCATCGGATCGTTCATCAGACCTATGCCCGCCAACTCGCTACGAATTTTCCACAGATAACCCGTCATCGGACGCACCGGTCTATCGAGATGATCGGCGACGTAGGTGTGCGTCAGCGCCGATTTGAGAGAGTGTCCGAGCTGTCGGCGCACGCCGCGACTCGCCGCGCGCGTCGGATCTTGCACGTCTCGCCAGGCGATCGTGTAGTCCAGCATCCCCGGACCGTCACCGGTGAGACCGACGGATATTCCTCTCGACGTCACGTCGAATGAGCTCAGCTTTTTAAAGCACTCCAACGCCTGAAACGCGCGTACGTCCAAATTCACGTCGCTTCCGTACAGCTTTGGTTGACGCCACAGCGCGGAATACGTCGAGCTTAGACTCGCCCCGCGAATGGCTTCGACTTCAAACTGATCCGCGTATCCGAAGACGTTGCGCAACCCCATGGAAACCTCGACCTCGCCCTCTCCTCTTCGACTCATAAACGTCCCCGCCTTGAAGTGAAACATGTCCTTTTCCTCAACGTTTACCACAACCTTGGCCCCCGGGACGTCGTTTTCGCCCACTCTCCCGCCCGCGGCGTCCGCATCGATCACCATGGACACGTCTTTAAAGATACCGTATTCTTGTAACGCCGCGTTCGCCGCGAACAGCGCATCCTTGATGCCCTCGAGCGTCCTCGCCTCGTACACGCGCCTCAACTCGCGCTCCACCAACGAGTTCCTCGTGCGTTCGTTCCCTCGCACCTCCACGCTCGACACCACGCACGCGTCCTCGCGAACCGCGTCGTACCGCGCTCTGAAATCTCTCGCCCCCGATCCGCCCGCGGCGCCGCTCGCGCTCGCGCCGTCCGACGCCTCGCTCCCGCGCGCACCGTTCACCCTCTCGCCATCATCGCGTGCGCTCCGATCCTCTCGCGCCTCGTCGCGCGCGTCCGCGCGCGCGGCGTCGTCCACCATCCCCGTTCGTTCGTTCGTTCGTTCGTTCGGCCTCGCGCTCGATCGGTCCGCGCGTGGACGTCTCGCGGTCCCGCCCGCGCGACAATCCATCCATCCATCCATCGTCGTCGTGGGCGGGGCTCCCTTTTCCACATTTTACATGGGCCTCCAAACACCTTCACTACGTAAACTTTGATGAGTCAGGATTCAATAAACCAACACACTCGCCGGTTCAAACGAATCGACGACGACGACGAGTCCCGCGCGCATCGTTCGCACACCGCGACGCGCGCCGCATCGCCGAGAGGTACGTCCGCGACGAAACGATCGCGTCACCGTGCGTTCCCTTCGCGCGCGTCGGTGCGCGCTCTCTCTCTCACGCGCGCGCCTTCGCGACGACGTCGACGATGCGCGACGAGAGGGGAACCGTCCGTGTCCCACCATCCCATCGTCGCCGCGCGACGCGCGAGCGCACCGATCGACGCGACGAACGATCGACTGACGAACGACGCGCGCACTCTTTCCTCTTTTCGTCTCGACGTAGATGCACGCGCGCGACGCGACGACACCGTTACGCGCCATGACCAACGACGACGAGGCGAGGACGCCGACGCCGCTGCGAAGCGTGTTGAAGAAGGGTGCGTCTTCGTCGTCCCCGCGCGATCGATGCGCGCGTTCGATTCGATTCGATTCGTTCGCGATTCGATGCGTCATCGCGCCGTTCGACTGACGTACGTGATTCCCCGTTCGCGATAGGTGGTTTGAGTAAATCGCGCGTCGTCGTCGAGTCGGATGGTTTTAAATACAAGAAGCGCAAGAGTACCAAGGATGTCGTCGGGGTGACGATTTCCGAACCTCTGTGGGGGAATGGACGCGGAAGCAACGCGCGGGCGTTGGTGAGCGTGAACGCATCATCGGACGTGAACGCGATGTCGAGCGATGAGGCGCGCGGACGCGAAGATTTTCACGAAAAGTTACCAAACGACATGCCCGAAGACGAGAGAATGCAACTGTTGTGCGAGAGCGTGTGCGAGGCGGAGTGCGCGTCGGTGGTACCGCAGTTAAAGGGAGAGAACGCGTTCGCGGCGAACGCCATCAGTGAAGCGTTGCAAGAGTTTCAATTGCGCGTCGAACAATTGTTGATTGATGAGGAGGTGAGGTTTAAAGAGGGTCCGCAAGGCGTGGCGGCGAAGATTGAAGCGCGCAAGTGCGAGTTGCGCGCGCTCAGAGACGCTCTCGAGCAAGAGTCCACGCAGTGGTCGTGCATGCTCGAAGGTTCGGCGAAAACGGTCACCGCGGAATCTCCCGCGATCGACACCTCCGAACTCGGACCGAGCGAGGCTGGGACTCTCGCCGAGGCGTGCGCCGACACCCACCGCCGCCTCTTGCTCCAAACCGAGGGCTCGCGCGGTTTAGTCGAAGGCATCGAGAGTTTATGCGTTCGCGCCGAGCGCGCTTGCGACGTCTTCGCCGGTGCCATAGCATCGAACGATTTCCGTTCACTCCCTTCGTACCAGTCTCCTCACAGACTCATCTCCAGTCTCATCGGAGGCGGCGTCTAGAGTCTCAGGTTGCAATACCACGCGCGTCGACGCGCTCCCCTGTATCACAGTGTCCTCCCCGCGGCGCCCATTCGTCCCGCACTCGTCGTCCGTCCGTCGACCGCGCGTCCGTCCGCACGCGCACGCACGCGAATCGCGTCGAGTCGCCTCGTCATGGGGTTCGGGCAGCTCATCACCGGCCCGCCCGGTGCCGGGAAGACGACGTACTGCGTCGGCATGAAGCACTTTCTCGAACTCCGCGGTCGTCGCGTGGCGATCGTGAATCTCGACCCGGCGAACGATGTCGCGCCGTACGAGGCGGCGGTGACGATCGAAGATTTGATCAGCGTGGACGAGGTGCAGAAAGAGTACGGACTGGGGCCGAACGGGGCGATGATATACTGCATGGAGTACCTGGAGAAGAACGCCGACTGGCTCAGAGACGCGTTGGCGCCGCTGCGGGACACGCACTACTTTATATTCGATTGTCCGGGACAGTTGGAGCTGTTCAACGTGCACGAATCGTTGAGGAATATCATACACACAATGATGAACGAGTGGCACTATAGATTGTGCACGGTGCACCTGAGCGATTCGCATCTGTGTTGCGACCCGGGAAAGTACGTGAGCGCGCTCGTGGCGACGCTCCAGGCGATGCTTCACCTGGAGACGCCGCACGTGAGCGTGTTGAGCAAGGTGGACATGTTGGAGAAATACGGGGATTTGGCGTTCAATTTAGACTTTTACGCCGACGTCATGGATTTAGACTACTTGATAGAACACATCGGGAACGACCCGAAATTAGCAAAGTATAAAAAACTCACCGCCGGTTTGTGCGAGGTGATCGAAGACTTTGGTCTCGTGAGGTTCGTGCCGATGTCCATCGAAGACGAGGATACGGTGAGTCGAGTGGCGACGTTGGTGGATAAATCAATCGGGTACTCGATCGGTGCGCACAAAGGCGCGCGTTTGGGCGCCGATGAACTTCGCGAGCGCGCAGAACGCGACGCCGAGGAGGCGTTTGACTTGAGAAACGGCGTCTCGCCCGCCGTCATCGCGGCGTCGACGACTCTCGACATTCAAGAGCGTTACGCGCCGGAGAGGAAATACGTCCCGGATGCGTGATGACGTCGAGTGTCTCGAATAGGACGACGATGCGCGCGTTCATTCGTTTGTGAAATACATTTTTAGAGTTACAACACGACGACCTGCGAAAAGAAGAAAAACGCGCGTCACGTCAGTCGCGTTCGTTCCGCGTCGTGCGCCGACGTCCTTCGGAAAAAGAAAAGAGATATCCCGAGGTTTGCTCACAGTTCCTCGTCGACTGATACGACGGAAACTCCGATTATACCCCGCGTTTACTGTCGCGTGTTAAAATAATAATGATGGCTCAGAGCACAGCTGGGGTATCAAGCCAGCCTCGATCAATGAACCCGTCCCACACGCTGTATCGACGCGCCTCGAGTCGCGACGACGACGCGAAAAGAAGAAGAAAGAAAAAACAACAAATCCACGATGCGCCGCCGCACCGCCGCGCCCTTGTCTCGGGTCAGAGCAAAGATGACATTCAAAACGTGCGTTTTCCCCACGCGCGCGACCTCGAGCGAGACGCGCGGTCGGTGAGAAGATTAGCATTTCGACGCGCGCTCATCACGCCCGAGACGCGCCGCGCGGTCGCATCGCGCGAAACATTTTTATCGCCGTCGCCTCGTTCGCACCTCACGCTCGCGTCGTCGTCGTCGCGCGGTCGCCCGTGCGCCCGTGCGCCTCGCGCGACCGCCGCCGTCTGGCGGGTCGTTGACCGTCCCGAGTCCCTCGGACGAATGAAGGAAAGACACGAGTCAAGTGATTGATGGATGTGATTCGGTGCGCGTCGCGTCACACGGCGACGCGCGCCCGGGGTGAAGAAACGCGCGGACGACGTCAATCTCTATCGCACTCTCGCACTCGACATGAGCGACGGTCGATACTCGTTCTCGCTCACGACGTTTTCCCCGAGCGGGGAGCTGCTGCAGATCAAACACGCGCTCGCGGCGATCTCGTCCGGGGCGACGAGTCTCGGGATCAAGGCGAGGGATGGGGTGGTGCTGGCGACGGAGAAGAAGTTGCCGAACGCGTTGGTGGACGCGTCGACGGTGAAGAAGATCGTGACGCTGACGGATGATATCGGGGTGACGTACAGTGGGATGGGTCCAGATTTTCGCGTGTTGACGCGCTTGGCGAGAAAAGAGACGCAAACGTATTATCGAACGTATAAAGAGAGCGTGCCGGTGAGTCAGTTGGTGCGTGAGACTGCGACGACGATGCAGGAGTTCACGCAGCAGGGGGGGGTGCGACCGTTCGGGGTGTCGCTGCTCATGGCGGGGTACGATGACAGAGGACCGAATCTGTACCAGGTGGATCCGAGCGGTTCGTATTTCGCGTGGAAGGCGAGCGCCATCGGAAAGAACATGGTGAACGCGAAGACGTTCTTGGAGAAGCGTTACAGTGAGGACATGGAGTTGGAGGACGCCATTCACACCGCCATTTTGACGCTGAAGGAGGGGTTCGACGGGCAAATTTCCGCGGAGAATATTGAAATCGGCATCGTGGGTGCGGACAGAAAGTTTAGAATTCTCACGGCGAGTGAGATTGCCGATTACCTCGAGGAGGTTGAATAAATGCAGTACCGTAGCTAGTGTGTGTGTCTATAAAAAATTAAACGTCTTCTACATCGTCCTCGGCCCACACCGACGCGTTTAGAGGGAAATTCCACGAGTCTCGCGTCGACTGTGAACAATACATGACGTACGCCAGCGCGCGACGCGTCGGCGAATCGTTCGCGCCGCCTCTGTGCATGACGCGATAATCGTACACGAGCATCGACCCCGCTTTCAAAACGTGAGGTCGATAACGAGGCGCCGCCTCTTGCGATTTACACTCCGTCGACGTCACGTACGCGGCGTCGTGATCCCACTCGTGCGAACCGTGAATAAACTCGGTCGGTCCATCCGTCGGATGTACGTCCTTCACGGGGACGAAGACGTTAAAAATACCAAACGACCGTCCATCCGCGTGAAAGTGTTGCTCGGGTGCGCCCGGTTCGGAGCTCACGCACCCGAGAGACTTCACGGTGAAGCCACAGTCGCCGTACGCGCGCGCGAGAACGGGCTTGATCCAAGGCGCGCACGATTTCTGTACAGTCTCCCAGGCGTGAACGGCGCGTTTTCCCGTCTCCGTCGCGAGATCCCTCACGGCATCGCTCTCGGGACGCGTGAAGTCGTATCTCAGTCCACCTCTCGCTCGCGAACATATCTCTGAAAAGCGAAAAATCTCCGTCGTCGCGTCGACGCCTCGATCGGCGACGCGCACGAGCAATTCGTTCAAGTGCGCATCGCTCGCCTCTGCGCACTCGCGTAACGCGCCTTCAGGAATCAACGATTCATCTTCGCTCACCGCTCGTATTATCACGAATCCGTGCGTGCGTAAACTCTCGGCAGCGTGTTCGATGGTTCCCGCTTCCGGCGCGCCCGCGTCGACTTCTTCTTTGCTCGCCTCCACCACGCATGCGCGCGCGTCGCTGAAATCAACTCGAACCGCGCTCGTGGACGCATCCTCATCATCACACGCTCGCGTCGCGTCGCCTGTGCGAACGTACGCACCGATCGAAAACGCCTCTAATTCCTCTGCGAAATCCGCGAGCGCGGCGTCCGCCTCCGTCTCCGCCTTTTTCTCCCTCTCCGCCTCCAACAGCGCGTACCCACCCCTCGACGTGATCTCATCGTCGTGTTCGTGTTCCTCCGCCGTCGTTCGCATCTCCTCGTTCACGCACGCCATCGGCGTCATCCTCACCGTCATCCCTCTCGCTCTCAACGCGTCGACGAACGCCGCCGTCAATTCTCGTCTTCGCACGCCGAAACCGGCGATAAACGTTCCATGCTCCCCCACGTGCGCGTCCACCGCGTTCGCCAAGTCCTCGACGTGTTCCTCGAGATACAACATATCCGCCGCGACGACCACATCGTGCGTCTCCTCGGTCGCGTACGTCGTCTCGTCGCCCCAATCTAACCGTCTTACTGACACGTCGCACGCCGCCGCCCGCGCGTCTCCGTCAAACCATCCGTTCCTCTGCGCGTTCGCGTGCGCCAGCGCCAACGTCGCCTCGTCGCGATCCGTGAGACACACCGCGCTCGCCCCCAGACTCGCGCACGCCAGCCCGCACGCGCCGACGCCGGCGCCGAGTTCGAGCACGCGCTTTCCAACGACGAGCGCGTCGGCGCGCGTCGAGAGATGGTCGACGAGCGCGTACGACGAGCTCCAGAGGCGACATCCCGTGCGCAGAGGGACGACGTCGGCGTCGTGCTGGACGCTCAACACGATCGGGTCGCGAGGGAAATTGGGCGTCGTAAAGGCGCGACGTTCGGTGAGTCCCATCGTCGGGCTGACTCGACGTCGGCGCGAGGCGTCGAGTGACGCGCGAGAGGGAAAGAGGGAAAGAGGTGTGGATGACCGCGCCCATCGTCGACGACAACAACCTAACCTACTAATTTGTTCGCGCCTCTTTTTTATCTCGAACCGCTGAACGCGCGAGCGGTGGCGTTGGCGCCGAGCACGATGGCTCTTCTCGCGACGACCAACGCGGCGGCGGCGAAGACGACGGCGCCGGCGCCGGCGAACGCGAGGGCGGGATCTTTGGCGAACACGCGACCGAACACGATGGGTGAGATGATGCGAGCGATGGCGTTGATGGCGGAATCGACGCCCATGACGGTGCCGCGTCGCGTCGGTGGCACGCACTGCATGAGGAGGATGGGGACGGCGGGCGTGAAGAGGGGCAAGCCGGAGACGTAGAGAAAGGCGGCGGGCGGCACCGCGGCTGGATTCGCTTGACCTATGCACACGAGACCGACGGCGACGAGGGTCAGACCGATGACGGTGGTTTTTGTGAGTCCGAAAAACTTTTGCGTCGGCGCGAAGAGCGTGGCGCTCACGGTGAAAGACACCGCGGATAACGCGGTGAGCAGGGCGCCGATTTGCGTCGGCGCCATGGCGAGCTTCTTGGACAGTAACAGCGGGAAAAAGGAATCAAACGTCGATTGACCGGCGTTGTACAGGAAACTCGTCACGCATATGGTGGCCACCGCGGGTAAGTACTGTTGTCCGAGCGGACAACTCAGGGCGTCTGGATCGTACACGCCCGGAAGCGATTGCGGCTGCTTGGTCTCCGTCGGAATGCCCGCCGTCGGACTCTTCCTCTCCTTCTCTTTTTTCGCCGTTCCACTCGCCTCCACCGCGTCGCTCGACGTCGACGCATCACCGACCACCTCACGCATCGAAGCCTTCATGCTCTGCGGCGGCGTCATGAATAATAACACCATCATCGCCGCGGCGACGGATGCCCATCCCGTGACGGCAATCGCCGCTGAGAGACTAAATCCGGCAAACAACACCCCACCCAGCGTCGGACCGACGATGAACGCCAGCGTGCACGACGCCTCGCGCCACGCCATCAATTGAGGCAAAAATTCGGGCGTCGACGCGTCCGCGAGATACGCCTTCACCACCGGACTCGCCCCCGCGAAGGCTCCGCTCAACACGCGCAGCGCCAAAAACGTTTGCAGCGACCACCCGGATTGCACGCACAGTGCCTGTAAAATCAACCCCACGCCCACACCCATGAGACTCGTGACGATGATGGGTTTCCTCCCAATCTTATCGCTCAACTGCGGCCAGAAAAACAGCGCCCCGAACATCCCCAACGGGTACGCGCTCGTGAGATATCCCACGTGTTCGGCGGCGACGTCGAATCGTTGCACCAACCCGGGCGTGATCGGTCCCGTCACCGTGAACCCGAGCAGGTGCAAAAACACCGCGAGCATGACGCATGCGACGCTCAAATTTTGTCTAAACCCGATGAACGACGCCGTCGGCGCGCTCTCACTCGCCGAATTCGTCGCCGACGGCGTCGTCGTCCGCCTCTCGCGTCGTCGCGCCGATCGCGTCCCCGTCGCGTCGCGCGTCCATCTATCGAACTCGTCCGCGCCAACGACCGCGCGCGTGGACGTCCTCAAAACCATCGTCGTCGTCGTCTCACGCGTCGACGCGCGTCGCCCCTCCCTCGTCGTCGTCGAGCGCATCGGTCGGCTCGCGCGCATCGTCCTCGAGCGTAACGGTTTCGTCGCGAGCCCCGCGTCGCGCGCGACGCGCATGTCGCCAACCTATCGTCGAGCGCGACGAACGCGCGCGTGTGCGCGCGCGTACGTTCGCGCGCGTCTCTCGCGGTCGTCGCGCGACGACGTGTGTGGTCGAGGGCGTCGAGGGCGCGCGCGATTCCAAGAGGGGGGCGTCATTCGTATCCACGCCGTGATGATGACCGTCGCGCGTTCATCGCGCGTCGCGCGCGCGCGAGCACCGACGCCGAGACGAACCGTGGTGCCGTCTCGCGCGTCCGCGCGCGCGCCGCGCGCGACGTCGAGCGACGAGGCGCCCGCGCCCGTGTACGAATACGAAACTTTTGACTTGGGCGTGACGCTCAAGGGCACGCACTTCATCGATCTCACCTCGCGCATCGACGACATGATCGCGCGCACGGGCGTTCGCGAGGGTACCGTGCACGTCATCTCTCGTCACACGACGACGGCGGTGACGATCAACGAGATGGAGGATCGATTGGTGGACGACGCGAGGATGTTTTTCCACGAGCTCGTCCCGCCGGGACGTTTTTATTTACACAACGATCTCGATCGACGACACGGACCGCCGGATTGGCCCGGAGGAGACGAGGCGTGGCGCGCGCAAGAGCCCGAGAATTGCCACTCCCACCTGTTGAGTATGCTCATCGGAAACAGCGAGAGCATTCCCGTGAGCGGCGGGAAGACGACGCTCGGCACGTGGCAGAGTTGCATGTTCGTCGAGTTGGACGGTCCGCGTCCTCGCACCGTGGGCATTCAGATCGTCGGCATCAAGTAGATTCATAGTAGATGACACATCATTCACACTCAATCGCACGCTCGCCTCGCGCGCGTCCTCCGTCGTCGTCCACCGCGTCTTCGTCGCGCGTCCGCCTCGTCCGCCTCGAGTGCGAGAAAGCGAATCGTCGCGCGTCCGTCGGGATCGATCGGGAACGCGCGTTTTCGGCGGTACGAACGCGTCGCCGAGCGAACGGGCGGGAATCGTCGCGCGGTCATCGTCCATCGTCCGTCGCGCACACGCACACCGCGCGTCGAACACACGCGTCATTCATCAGCCATCGGGCGCGACTTTGAAGAGAAGAAGAACCGTTTGAAGAACCGTTTGAAGGAAAAATTTGAAATTTAAAAATGTCGCGCGACGACGCGGGCGCCGCAGAGCGCGCCGCGGTCGGTCGATCGAGCGCGAACGCACGAACGCGCGACGCGAACGACGCGAACGACCGCGATGCGCGCCGTGATGCGCGAGACGCGCGCGTCCGAACACCCGGCGGCGAGATTGGTGTTTGACGATGAGGCGAGCGAGATGGTGACGCTGACGCCGTCGGACGACGAGGAGGCGCGCGCGAGCGCGAGAGAAGGGCCGCGCGTGCTCACGGTGGCGATGGACGTGGATGATTCGAGCGAAGTCGCGGTCAAGCCGAGCGAGAGACGCGGACATACGACGACGGCGGCGACGACGATGTTTGCGCGTTTGAATGCATCCTTGGGGGACTTTTTCACCAATCACCCGACGCACAAGCGCGAACGCGTGGCGTCGCCGGCGGTCAAGGCGAACAGGCGTAAAGCCGCGGACGGTGGACGAGGGTCTGATGTGTCTCGAATCGCTCGAGAGATCGCGCAGACGTTGGATGAACCCAAGGTGAGACTGCTCGCGAGAGCCGTCGACGCGCTCGGGGAGCCCGCGTGCCGAGCCTTCGCCGCCGAGGCGCGCGCGCTTCAAGAAAACGGCGGTGAGATGACGGCGACGGGCGATCGCAAGCGCACGACGGGTGGTTTATTCTGGAACATCGTTCGCAATCGCACGCCCAAGGAGACGTACGATTTGATTTTCGCCGAGGAGCGCGAGCGGTCCAAGATTCGCGTCAAGGCGCGCCGCGCGCGCGCCCGCGGCGCCGACGGCAAGGAGAACATCCCTCCGTTCGGTCACGCGCCCACGATGGCGCAGATTCTCTTCGGAAGCATTCGAAACGAACACTTCCCCGCCGATCGCGTCCCTCTCGCCCCTCTCGACGCCGTCACGCCCAAACCGACGCTCAAATCGCTCGGCGGCGCCGCCGATTGGGCCGACGTCGTCGACGACGACGCCGACGCCGGAGTCGACGTCGCCGACACGACCCTCGCCGCGCCGATGAAACCGGCTCGCACGCCCGGTCGCTCTTTCGCCGACATCGCGCGAACGCCTCGATGATCGTTCACGTCGCCAACTCGCGTCGATTCGATTCATTCGTCTTGTACAGCACCACCTTTTTCACTCACGTCGACAGACATGTCCCACTATAAAACCCCCGAATCACACGCACTCCATCCACCCGACATCCGTCGAATCCATCCACGCCCGCGATCGATCGCGACGGGTGCGGACACGGACGAGGATCTCACGAGTCACGACTCAAACGCGAGTCCTCCCGACCCTCTCGATCGCCGATCGCGTCGCTCGGTCGCCATCGATCGATCGATCGTCACTACGAGTTTGACGACGGGATGTTCACCGTGACGAGCGCGAAGATTGTTCAGGTGCGTCCATCTCTCCATCAATCGTCGTCGTCGCGTCGTCGCGAGACCGTCGTCGTCGCGGTGGGACGATGACGGTGGGATCGATTCCGCGTGAAGACGCACGCAGAGCGTGGGACGAATGGGACCGACCCGCGGGTCGTCTCGTCGACGACGACGACGATCGCGACGACGACGATCACGACGATCACGACCTCTACGGTCGTCTCGTCTC
>Ga0181565_10002892_pt1 | contig 13167 bp, 12 predicted proteins | sample 101ome_16_FD_129661 | JGI IMG/M metagenome (GOLD analysis project Ga0181565, IMG submission 129661) | Coastal salt marsh microbial communities from the Groves Creek Marsh, Skidaway Island, Georgia - 101401AT metaG (megahit assembly) | ecosystem: Environmental > Aquatic > Marine > Intertidal... | reverse complement strand
CAATTCTGTTCTATCTATGGATATCTATCGATCGTCAGACGTTTTCGTCCGTTCCGCGGAGCACGCGCGCGACGGCGTCCGGATCATCGCCGCTGCCCGCCGTCCCCGTCGCGCCGCTGCCGAGCCTCCGTCCGAACCCGGCGATCGGGTTCCCCGCGATCCCCCCCCCGCCTAAAACCTGAATGAAGGGGAGATTCACCTCCGTCGTCGCCTTGAGCGAGGCGAAGAAAACGATGGCGATCCAGAACGCCAACACCGCTGTCCAGTACCGGTCCATCCACACGAAAAGATCCCACGCGACAAAGTAGCCCATCGCGATGCCGGCGAGGTGCCCGACAAAGCTCGCCTTGGGGACGACGACGGAGGTGAAGATGAGGGACCCGAACGGGGCGAGGTTGACCGGGAGCTCCACGAGCCCGAAGAACTTCACCGCGTGTGTCGGTCGTTTCACCGCGAGCACCGTCATCCATCCGAACACGACGCATGAGTACCCCACGGCGGTGACGTTCTCGTAGCGCTCGAGACGCGCGAATCTCACGAGCGCGTGGTAGCTCGCCAGAACGAGCACCATCGTGCCGACGAGCATCACGAGGGTGTATCGGAGGTACCACTCGCTCCCCCAGCCCGGGCCGCGGCTCCCCATCTGCTCCACCACGCCGAGGCTCCACAGCGAGCTCGCGTTGAAGAGCAGGTGGAGCGGGGAGACGTGTGAGAAGGACGCGGTGAGGCATCGCCAGTACTGCCGCTCCAGCACCGCCTTCTTGTACGACACGCCGACGTCCTCGTACCCGAGCCCGCGCCGGTTCAGGTAGTACCACACCCACGCGCACGTCGCGATGATGACGGACGTCACAGGTCGCTCCCAGGCATCCAGGAGCAGCGGGCGTCCCATGTGTCTCGCGCGAAACGTTCTGGAATCTCGGATGGTTCCTTCCTTCCCCTTGGAGAGAGACGTTTCACGAACGAAGCAAGAAAATTGAACCGCTCGGCGCGGTCGATCTCGGGCGGTTCCGCCGGAATCTACGAGCGAACGTGAGGATGAGGCGAGCCGATCGTCTCAGAAAGAGGTGTGTCTCGTCATATACTCGAAACGTCGCGCATCTCCACGCGAGGTCACCGCCGCCCGGGGCTATTTACGGCGTCGCACTCGCCGACCACTCTCCCTCCGTTCCTCACCGTCGCCACAGGGTTAGTAGCGGTGGCTCAGCTTCTCGTTCTCTTTGAAGTTGACCGCGTACTGGTACGTGGCGATCGTGGGAGCGAGGCCGAACAAGGCCATGTCAGTCCAACCCATGAGCTTCTTGGTCATCACCGACCCGAAGTCCTTGAAAAGGCCACCCATCACGCCAACCTTCATGGGGGAGACGGTGTAGACCACCTCGGAGAGCCTGATCGGGAAAGTACCACGAGGGTCGGGGGGATGACGATCGGTCAGCGAGGGAAGGGAACGTCGCGACCGGGCCGCGTCGTCGCACGCACGCGCGCCCTCGCGAGGATCGCCGACGGTGCGCGTCGCGTCCGCTTTCGGGACCCCGGCACGCGCGGACGCCGGGGGCTTTGAAAACCCGTATGGGCGCCAGTCAGCCGAGACGCGCGCGAGCGGGATCTTCGACGGCTCGGGGAGGCGAGAGGCGAGGACGCGGAAGCGCCGCGCACCTGACGGCGGCGCGACCCATCGCGCGAGCAGGGGTTGTTCTCGTCGACTCGAGTCGGGTCGAGACGCGCGCGGCTTCACGACCGCGTGCGGAGAGTGCCGCGAGGACGCCGGCGGCGATGGTGAAAACCCCTTCCCCGGTTGGCACAACGATCGAGTCCGGATATTTTCTTCCCGAGACTTTCTCCGTCTCGCAACCCCGGGAGAGCGCACGCGGTCGACCGCTATCGACGTGACGTGTCTCGGAGACGGGGAAATTCACGAGTCAAAGATCCCTGGAAAAAAAAGGCGCGTAAATCTCCCCTCGTCACCTCTCCCCGGGTCGCGCCGCCGCACTCCGAGACGCGCCGTCTCGCTAACCCACGCGCTTCGCCGCCGCGAAGCCCACAAGGGTCACAACCGACACGGTTCTCGCGCCTCGTCGCCTCACTGGACGCTTTCGCCGTCGTTCGCTCCTCCAGATCGGGCGTCCGTAGGCTTGCATTGCCCCCGGAAGGGCGCCTCTCGGAGTTTTACCCTAGCTAGACCAGCCGGGCTCTTTCGTCGCGCCCCGGGGTGTCAGCGCGCGCGGTTTAAGAGGTCGGGCGAAGATGGCGTCCACCGAAAATACTGCCGTCGCGCCCGTCGCCACGTCTCCGTCCGCTGACGCCGCCGAGCCGCTGTCCGCCGAGGCGCTCGCGGCGCGCGCGGGCAAGTCGGTTCTTCTGGAGGATGAGGAACTCAGATCGCCCCTCGATCACGACCAGGGGTCCACGGACGGGTCCAGCTCCGGCGCGGGCTCCTCCGGCGCGTGGAACCGCGATAGGGACGAGCCCATGCTTCAGGATAACGAGGATCGCTTCTGCCTCTTCCCCATCAAGGAGAACGAGGTGTGGCGCATGTACAAGCAGGCAGAAGCTTCGTTCTGGACTGCCGAGGAGATCGACCTCTCCACGGATTTCAGGGACTGGGAGACCCTCACCGAGAACGAGCAGCACTTCATCTCCCACGTCCTCGCGTTTTTCGCCGCCTCAGACGGCATTGTTTTGGAGAACCTCGGGCTGAGGTTTTTGAAGGAGGTGCAGATGCCTGAGGCGAGGGCGTTTTACGCGTTTCAGCTCACCATCGAGAACATCCACTCCGAGACGTATGGCCTCCTCCTGGACACGTACATCAAGGACTCGGTGAAGAAGAACCACCTGTTCAAGGCGATCCACAACGTACCGACGGTCGCGCGCAAGGCGCAGTGGGCGGTGAAGTGGATTCAATCGTCGGAGTGCTTCGCCGAGCGCCTCGTGGCGTTCGCGTGCGTCGAGGGCATCTTCTTCTCGGGCTCCTTCTGCGCCATCTTCTGGCTCAAAAAGCGAGGGCTGATGCGCGGGCTGACGTTCAGCAACGAGCTCATCTCCCGCGACGAGGGCTTGCACTGCGACTTCGCGTGCCTGCTCTACTCTATGCTGAAGCATCCGCTTGAGCCGGAGCGGCTGCAGGACATCGTCAAGGACGCCGTGGAGATTGAGAAGGAGTTTGTGTGCGAGGCGCTGAGCTGCAGTCTGGTGGGGATGAACGCAGATCTCATGAGCGAGTACATCGAGTACGTCGCGGACCGGCTCATGGTGCAGCTCGGTGTGCCGAAGGTGTGGAACACGCCTAACCCGTTCGATTGGATGGAGTCCATCTCGCTGCAGGGAAAGGCCAACTTCTTTGAGCACCGGGTTGACCAGTACCAGAAGGCAAACATCATGGCGTCCATGGACGGCCGGGGGGCGGAGGGGTTCGAAAACTACGTCTTCAGGACGGACGTGGACTTCTGACGGGAGAACGCGCGGGCGAAGCGCATCTCCATACATTTACGTGCCTGTAGCATTCATTTGGTTTTTTAATATCGACGCGAGCGGCGACGGACAGTGAAGAAAAGGTTCCTTGCAGTATTGACAAAATATCTCTCCTTCGTGCGGCGACTAAAATGAAATCCCTTCCCGAACCCGCTGCGCCGCGCGCTCGTCGCGCGCCACGCATTTTGCACATAAAGAATGTCACTCACCCTCGCGTCCACGAGATGGGATCACGCGCCGCTGTAGCTCGCCTCCTTCTTGATGAGCTTGTTGAGCTTCCCCTGCGCCGCGAACGCCTGCAGCGCCATCGCGGCAGAGATACCGAAGCCGACCTTGGCCTGAACAATCATGCCGCTGACGTACAGCACCACGCCGACGTTGATGGCGGCGCACGCCATCATCGCCTTGAGCATCACGTCCTGCATCACCGCCACGCGCTCGAGCGCGCGCTCCGCCTCGAGCGCGCGGACGCGAATCTTGAGTTTACCGCGCTCGATCGCCTTGATGATCTCGGCAATCTCCTCGATGGCGTCCGGGCCCTTGAAGAGGTTGACGATGGCTTTGTTTTGGCGGTCAAATCGGCGCTGGAAATCGCGCTGGCGCGCGACAACCTGCGGGGGCAGGGAGGACGGGTTGTCCTCGATGAGAAGGTTTCGTGCGTACGGCGCGGAGATCTCCCCGATGTCGAACTTCTTGTTGAGCCCCTTCCCGATGCCGTCGAGGACGGAGAAGGCGCGCACCACGAAGGTGAGCTCCGCGGGGAAGCGGAAGGGCTGGTCCTTGGACACCACGAGCAGGTCCTCGCCGATGTTGGAGAGGATCTGCTTGCGCCTCTCCTTCTTCTCCTCCTTCGTGCGCTGCTTCTTGAATTCCGCCTCGTACTCTTCCTTGTTCTCTTCCCGCGCCTTCTCCTGACCCTCCACGCGCTTGTCGAACGACCCGAGGAAGAAGTCCGCGGTACGCTTCACAGCGGTGAGGTCGCCCCCGGTGTCCGCCAGGATCCCCATCTTGCTGAGCGCTTTGACGGCGCTGTCTGAATTCTTCTCGAATACCGCGTAGAAGAGGTCGAGGAATCCGCTCCTCACCTGGGGATCGATGCGCCCCATCATGCCGTAGTCGTAGATGACGAGGCGGCCAAGCCCCTCCGGATCACCCTTGTCGACGGCAACGTTGCCCGGGTGCGGGTCGGCGTGGAAAAAGCCAAAGCGCAGCACCTGCTGCAGGTACGCCTCCACGGACAAACGCGCCATTCGGTCCGGGTCGATGCCCATCTTCTTGATCGCCTCGAGGTCGTTGATCTTCGTCGCGGGGGCGTACTCCATGCACATCGTGCGCTGCTTGGTGTACTGAGAGTACACCTTAGGCACCTTGATCCACTCGGTGTCCGCAAACTGCGCAGCGAACTCGTTGGCGTTCTTCGCCTCGTTCTGGTAGTCCACCTCGTCGTAGAGCACGCGCGCGGTCTCGTCGAAGATGGCGACCCAGTCGCGCGCGGCGCCGTCCGTCTTCGGGTCCACCTTCTGGAGCCACTGCGCGATGACGCGCAGGTTTTTGAGGTCGATGTCGAAAATCTCCTTGAGCCCCGGGCGCTGCACCTTGACGATGACCTGCTCGCCCGTCGTCTTGAGCTTGGCGAGGTGTACCTGCCCGAGCGACGCCGCCGCGAGCGCCTCCTCCGCGAAGTCGTCGTACACCTCCTCCACGGGTCGGCCGAGCTCCTCGGACACGATCTGCTTCGCGAGCGACGTCGGGAACGGGGGGACGCGGTCCTGGAGCTTCTCGAGCTCCTTGATGAAGGGCTTGCTCAGGACATCCACGCGGGTGGAGAACTGCTGGCCAATCTTGATGAACGTCGGGCCGAGCTTGAGGAGGCCCAGGCGGAGCCAGTTCGCGAGCTTCTCCGTGCGCTCCAGCTTCTTCGCCTCCGTGAATCCGCCCTTGTACGTGAACTTGAGCTCGAGGGAGACGCGTCGGATGACGAAGGAGAACACGAAGGACCAAATCTCCAAGGTGCGCACAAACGTGCCCACGGATTTCAGGCGATCGAAGTTGAGAGGGGGCTCCGAGACGGTGACATTCTCCTCCTTCGGCGCCTTCTTCTCCGCCTTCGGCTCCGCGGCGGGGGCCGCGACCGCGACCGCCGCGACGGGGGCGGCGACGGGCTCGGGCGCCGGGGCGGGCTCCGCCTCAGCCTCCACAATCGGCTCGGGCTCCTCGAGCGCGTCTTCAAGATCGGAAATCATCTCGACCTTGCACTCCTCATCCTGGGCGAGGGGGGATCGAGGCAAGGGCGAGCGAAGGTCAGGATGTCGTTCCGGTCACACCGCCAAAAAAAAGAGATGCGGTGCGGTCGCGGGACGTCGTCGGCGCGCCCTCGAGCTGGGGAGGCGTCGGTCCTCGTTAGGATTAGGAAAATCCGCGGGAGAAGATAACTGAAGTCGGATCCGCTCCGCCGGGCAAGGCCCAGCTCGGTCCGAGCGCGCGCGTACCTGGAGGCACTCCTCGATCTGCACCGTGTCCAACGGCCCATCGGAATCGGGCTTGCGCTCGCCGACGATGACGCGAACGCCGCGCTGGGGGCGGCGGCGCAAGCCGAGCGCGCCGCGCCGCGCCACCCCGGGGACCGGGCTGGCGAGGCGAGTCGCGCCGGAGGCGCCGGAGGCGCCGGAGGCCCGGGCGGCGGAGCCCCTCGCCACGGGGGCGACGGGTCGAACCGCGGGAGCGGCGAGGCCGGCTCCGACCATGGTCGTGATACGCTCGCGAAGCGACGCGACGGTGTCGTCGGCGTGAGGCGTGGACTGCGTCGCCGCAGCGCAATCCGCGCGTCGACGTCGTCACCGCCGCGGTCGCGAGAAACGGGGGAGCCCAAGTGGCAGCATGGCATTTTCCACGGCCGAGGTTCCCTCTTGGATCTCCCTCGATCGGATCCGCCTCACGTGCGGATCTCGAGACTGTTTGCCCACTCGCGAATTTCTTCCGGTCGCGAAATTGAATTTGCCCGTTTCTGGGTTCGCAACTCGTCATCATGGCCGTGGTGTTTCCCCTCCTTGGCGCGAAAAAGAAAACGAGCCGCGCGGAGACCGAGCCGCGCGCGCGCAGAGTCGTCGACGCCGCGACCTCGCGCGAGCTCCCGTGTCGCGACGCGAGCGAGCGCGCGCGACCTCTCCGGTTCGCGCGCGCGCGCGTGACGACCCGTCTCCCCTCGCGCGCCCCCCCACGCCCGTTTTTCAAACCCAAGCTTCCCGCGCCCCTCCCTCCCTTTCCCAGCTGTGCGTATGACCCCCTCCGGCACGCCCGCCGCGAAGCTCCTCGCGGCGCTCGAGGATCACCCGCGAAAGGGCACGCCACATGTCGACCAGCTCAAGCGCGCGCTCGGGGAAGCGAGCGCGGGGACGAAGGGGAAGCTGGGCGACACCGCCGAGGGTCTCTACGCGGTTTTCAAAAGCCTCAAGAGGGTGCGTCTTCTTGCCCCCCTCACGCGGCGACGCGCGGGCCAACGCTGACTTCCTCCTTCCCCCGACCCCCGACTGCTCCGACGCAGGATCTCGTCGGCAGATCCAGGGAGAGCTGGGACCTGCCCCTCGCGCTGGATCTTCTCAGGGTACCCAGGGGCGAGTTCAGGTGCGACGCGTTTGAACGCGCCCCCCTCGTGGCTTTCCCGCGCTCGCGCGCGAAACTCACCCCTCCTCCCTCGACCCTCCGAGATCCACAGGCCAGGCTTCCTCGAGAATTTCAAGGCCGACAACGGCGGGGACGTCGTCTCAACCATCCACGCCGTCTTCAAGACCTTCTCCGAGTACTGCCTCGACACGGTTCGCGACCGCCCTCTCGAGGTGCGGTTTTCCTCTAGAGGGGTGCCAAGTTTTCCCCCTGGGGGTTGCCAACTTTTTCTCCCGCGGCTTCTTGTCTGATCCGCCGCTGACTCAACCACCCCACCCGATCCTCCTCGTCACGCGCGCTCGCAGTCGATCGAGCTCGACATACTCGCCGAGCTCAACCACCTCGCAAGACGCGCATGCCTGACGAACAACGACCGCGAGATTCTCGCGTCGTTCGGGGCGTTCCTCCCTGAACTTCTCGACTTCATCCTCAGCGACCGCGCGCCGTTCCTGGCCCGTCGCGACGTCGCAGAGACGCTCGAGGCGATCATCAAGCCCCGCAACGGAACCGCTACGAGGAACGTCAAGGCATTCGCGAAGATCCTCAGGAGCGACGAGTACGGTGTCGGCGATGACGCGGCGAAGGGGCCGGCCTCCGGGTCGGCATCCTCCCTCGTCGCGTTCTGCCGCGTCTTCGACGGGTGCGGCGATTATCCCACGCAGCGCCACCTCGCGCGCGCGCTTCTCGTCGCGCTCACGCACGGAGGGCTCACCCGCGCCTCCCTCGAGCGACCCTTGTACGGTTCCATGAACATGACGGAGCTGGATGGCCTGGCGACGCGGATAAAGAGCGCAAAGGACGGCGTGAAGGAGGACTCAGCGGAGACGTGGGATCTCCTCTCTGGGTGGGTGTCCGCGTTCAACGCCTCCCGCGGCGGCTCGGCGAGCACCAAGACGATCATCTCGAGGCGGTTCGTGATCGGGGGCGTCGTGGCTGACGCCTCCCAGCCGTTCGTCGAGTTCGGGCGCCACGGTATCAGCTTCCAGCACAAGTTCCCTGACGACGAGGAGCACGTCTTCGTGACGCTGTCGTACGACAAGTGCGTCAGGCGACTGACCCGACGCGGCGACGTCCTCGGCGTCGGGTTACGGGCCCGGCCGCACGGGTTCGGGGCGGGGGACGCGTGGAGCGGCGAGGACGATCACTGGGCGTCGTTTGAGTTCGGACCGAACGAGTGGGCGCAGGTGGAGGCACGACTCCACTCGGACGCGAGGCCTTGGGCCCACCTCAAGGCGGACCTCGCGTCGTTTGCGCCGCGGCGCCCCGACTCCAAGTGCTCGCGAGGGGTCTCCGTCTCGGTCAGTCAGATCAGCGACCACCCGAGGCTGCCCCCCGTCCGCACCTCCATCCGCATGGAAGACCCCACGCTCACGTTCAAGACGGATCTCACCTCTCCGCGCGATACCGTCGAGGAGCTCCCGTACAACCTCCCCGCTAAGACCCGCGCGTCCCCTCCGGGTGGGCGGCCCTCGGGCACGCCCGGACGCGCCGGGGAGAAGGAGCCCCCCTCGCAGTCGCTCAAAAAGCACCTCGACGTGGACTACCCTCTCTCCGAGGACTCCGGGTCCGAGTCTGAGAAGTCCCCCGAGCCATCTCCGAAGCGGTCGGACGGGAAGACGGCGGCCGAGACTGCGGCGAAAGCGGCGGCGGCGGAGCGCGACTCGGACTCAGATTTCGCCGAGGACGGGGCGGACTCGGAGAGCGATGCGGAGATTGGACTGCCCAAGACGCGGGGGAACGGGCGCGTGACTCGCGCGGCGGCGGCGAAAGCGGCGAAGGCAATCGCGGCGACGGCGAAGAGGAACCCTCCTCCGCCGCCAAAGGCTCAGGCTCAGGCTCAGGCTCAGGCTCAGGCTCTGGCGAAGAAGGCCCCAACGCGAGGCTCCAAGAAGGCGACTGATCGCGGCGCTAAGGAGAAGGCGCGAGCGTCCCCCGAAAAGGAAAAGCCGCCGGAAAAGCCGTCCTCGCGTCCCAACGCCCGCGGTCTCCGCGGGAAAAAAACGAAGGCCGACTCGACCGCCAACGCCGATCGCGCGACACTGGAACCCCCGGCCGCGCCCACCGGTCCATCGGCGTTCGACGTCTTCCTCGCGGACAACGCCCGCGCGAAGGGCGAGACGGTCCCGCCGTCACGCGAGCCGTCCCCTGGGCCTGAACAGTGGTGGTCGCCGAGGGCGCGCGATCTGCCCAAGTCCAGGCCGTTCGCGCGGGACAGCGCGACGCCCAAGCGAGCGGTCCGACGGAACAAGAGCCGCACACCCGAGCCCGCGCACGAGCCGGAGCCCGAGCGAGAGCAGACGCCCGACCTCGCGCCCTTGCCTGACTCGGAGCCAGAGCCGGAGCCCGAGCGCGCGACGAAGAAACCGGCCGAGTCCGCCAAGGTCGTCGCACAGCACGAGTGCGACCCAGACGAGCGCGCGCGGAGGACGCGCGGCTCTCGCGCCCCCGCCCCGGCCCTTGCCCCCGGTCTCCCCAAACTCGGCGGGAAGAAGAGCGTGCTGAGGCGGCGGAAGATCGCCGCCGCCGAGCCCGAGGAGGAAAAGGAGGAGGCTCCGCCCCCCCCGCCAGACACCGCGTTCAAGACCGCCGCCGTCCCGAGCAAGACGCCCCTCGGGTCACGGATGGTGACCGGTGAGGGGCGCCGGAAACCGTCCGCGGGGTCCTCGCGAAAGCGCGGCGGGAAGCAGGACGACGCCACGCCGCCGCTCATCACGCCCGAGGCGCCCGAGAAGGGGAAGGCGATCGCGAAGAAGGTGGAGGCGCAGGAGGCGAGAGAGGAGGAGGCGGAGGAGGAGGCGCGCGCTCGTGCTCGTAGGAACGAACGCGGCGCCAACTTCCGCGAAGCTGAGCGGTGGACCTTCGCCGACATGCCCGAGCTCCAGGAGAAGTCCGACGGGGCGCGCAGCGCCGGGGAGAGGAAGAAGTGGGAGACGGTCATCGACATCTTGGAGTCGCGCCAGGAGCGCGCGCGCGAGGAGAGGAAAGCGCGCGCCGTCGAGCCGGAGCCGGAGGAGCCCGCGCCGGAGCCGGAGCCGGAGCCGGAGCCGGAGCCGGAGATGCCCGCGCCTCCGAAGCGGAAGCGCGGCGCGTCTTCCGGCTTTGCCACCGCCGACGCGCCCGGACGGACGCAAAAGAGGCAGAGAGCCGCGAACGCGCCGGCGGTCTCGGCGCCCGCTCGCCATGATTCGATGCCGCCGCCTCCCCCGCGCGTCAAATCTCGCGGCGGCGCGGCCGACCCCTCTTTCGACTTCCTCGAGGACTTCTCTCGCTCGACGCCGTCCGACGATGTCGACACCGACGACGAGGAGGATGACGAGGATACCCTCCTCGCCGATCTTGAGGATGGCCCCTCGAAGCGTCGTCGCTCGGCGCCGCGCTCGCACGCGCCCCGCGCCGTTTCGCCTCCGCCGGCGGCCCCGACGGGCGCCGACGGCGAGATGGAATTCCTCGTCAGCCACCTCGCGAAGATGAAGGAGGAGAAGTCTCGTATCGCCGAGGAGAAGATTTCCGCCGTGGTCAAGAAGCTCCGAGCGGAGACGGCGGCTGCGGCTAAGGCGCTGAACACCGAAGTCGAGCGCGAGCGCGATCAGGTGGAGTGCCACGTCTTCGCCGCGGCGAAGTCGCAGCGCGAGAAGCTCGAGAGGCTCGTGGAGGAGCTCCGCGCGGAGTCCGAGCGCTTCTGCGGAGAGGTGAAGCGCATCGCGCGAGAGTTCGCTGCCGCCGAGGCGGAAATCGAGCGCGGGAAGGAGGAGACGGCGGAAAAGGTCGCCGCCGCGAGGGCGACTCTCGCTCGGCGCGCGAAGGACGTCAAATCCTGCGCGGCAAAGAAGGGCGAGGTGGCCAGCCACAAGATCGCGAAGCTGCGCCGCGACGCGCGCGAGGGGTGCGACCTCGGCTCGATGCTTCGCCGGCTCGCCGATTCCTTCGGACAGTGAGGGGAGAAAAGGGGGACGAGTCATCGAGCGTCGCGCACGACACGTGGAAAGCGAGATGACGCGCACCGACGCGCGCGAGCGACGACGGCGACGGGAGAGCGACGGTGTAACGGCAAAAAGCGAGAATGTTCACAGTCCCGTCCGGACCATTATTTCTTTCGGGAGGAGACGGACGGGCGTTTTCTTCTGTCGCTCGACTCCCCGGTGCGCGCGCGGCGCCTCGTATCCCAACGCCCCGCGAGGCATGAAGATGCACGCGGACGCCGTGCGAATGATAAACCTGCTGGAGTGCCTCTCGGAGGACCATCCGGTGCGGCGTTCTCGCGATCACACGGGCGCTTTCGTCCCGTAAAAACGCTCCTCACCACGATCGGCCCCTCCGACGCGATGCGCAGGAGGTCCCCACGCCCCTCGACGACGAGGTCGTGACGTGGACCGAACCAGAGCTGCGCGCCTTCTTCGCGAGCGGCGGCGCCAAGCGCCCCGAGGCGCGGGACGCGTCTTTACCCGGCGGAACGAGAGCGCTCACGATCGACGCGCGGACGGACCCGTCGAACGCTCCGGTGTTCTTTCACGACGACGCGTCGAAAGAGGCGTTTTGCGACGCGGCTAACTACCGCGCCGCCGCCTTCGCGAACGGCATTCCGTTTCGACCCAACGGGCTGTTTCCCCCGAACGACGCGCTCTTACTCGAGCTCGCCTCCGACGCGACCCTCGCGCCGTTTCAGAAGAACGTCATCGGCCCGGGCGCCGCCGGCGAGCCTCGGTTCGAGCCTGTCGGTTCGTGGGCGCACGGCGACGTCGCCGCCGCCAACGGGCTCGACCTTCGGTGCTTCTACCGCACAGAGGCCGACTCGGGCGTGAAATTCGGCAAGCTCATCGCCGCGTTCAGGCTCGGCGACCGCGCGGGGATCGGATACCACAAGTGGACCAACGCGCACGGAGGATCGGTGCGAGCGATCGACGGCGCGAAATCGCGCCGACCGCGCCGACGCCGCCGCCGCAGTCCCCGCCTCCATTCTCTGACCCCCCCTCGCGCCTCCCCGCGACGCAGATCGAGACCGTGCTGGACGAGACCACGGCCGAGCTGATGAAGTGCGCAATCACCGCGGACTGCGCCACGAAGGAGCTCACCGCGAAGATCTCCCAGCCCGTGAGGCTCCACTTGACGTACCGCGTCGAGTGCGAGATTGCGCGCCACTCGTCGGTGCAATCTTGGGTCACGGCTGCAATCTTTGACCCGCGAGACGAAACCGTCGTCGCGTCGTGCGAAGCGCGCATGGCGAACCTCAGCGCCTTCACGCGAATGCGTCAGAAGTGAGAAGAAGGCGAACATGACGTTTGGGAGAGAGGGGGGGATCGATGCGAGACCGCCGTTCGCGGCATCGTCGTCTCCGACGCGGTCGACAGATCGAAAAGTCGACATCACTCTACTCGGGCTCGCTATATTTTCGTCCCTCTCGCTTCGCGAATTCCCTCCTTCCTCCCCCACCCTCTCCTCACACGTCCAGGTAGTTGGCCGCCATCAGGAGCTCCAGCGCGATCTCCGGGGGCAGGGGGAACTGCGGCAGCGCCTCTTTGCTGTTCGTGTGCCGCAGCTTGTAGTAGAAGTACTGACATACCTTCTCCAAGATGGGCCCCGAAATCTCGGGGAACTTGATTTTGTTCGACTCGAGCTCGCTGAACCCGCCGGCGGAGGTCATCAGGTTCTTGATCATGTTCGACACGCACGCCGCCTCGTAGTCGACGACGTACTCGAACCCCTCCGCGCTCACCAGCGTGACGTACTTCCCGCCCATCGTGCACGCCGGGCCGGCACGAGTGGGGAGCGAGACGCGGATCCCGACGGTTTTGGAACCGCGAGCGAGACGCGGGGGCGGACTCGATCACTTGTCAAGAGACTGATGTGCACGATTTTTTTTTTGCCGGCGCGAGCCGGGGTGCGCTGGGCGGAGATATGCGAACCCTACTGTACTACTCGGAGACAACCGGAAACGCCCGACGCGGGATCCTCCCTCGCCTCCGTCACCTCTCTACGTGCCCATCCACCACTCACGACCTATACCCGTCCACTAGAGCAGCGTAAAATGCTGCGTGAGTTGTT
>Ga0181565_10002886_pt1 | contig 13176 bp, 10 predicted proteins | sample 101ome_16_FD_129661 | JGI IMG/M metagenome (GOLD analysis project Ga0181565, IMG submission 129661) | Coastal salt marsh microbial communities from the Groves Creek Marsh, Skidaway Island, Georgia - 101401AT metaG (megahit assembly) | ecosystem: Environmental > Aquatic > Marine > Intertidal... | reverse complement strand
TTCAACTTCAAGTTTGAATTATGGAATTTATCTAAATGCTGACGCTCTTGGAAACGTGCAGGCTTCTTCAGCTGGTAACCCAAATAGATTTGATGTTTTCGTTGGTGGAAACACAAACATGAATTGGGGAGCAAGACTTGGTTATCAAACTGTAACAAATAAAACAGCTGCTCTTGATGAAGATGCAAGTGGATTTGATTTCACTGTATCTGCAGAACTAAGTGGTGCAAACGTATGGTTATCTTATGTTTCAGCTGCTGACGCAACTATCGCAAATTCAAGAGACCAAAATGCTGACATGGCTTTGGGTGCAACTTACATGATGAACGATTATACATTGTTTGGAGAATATACTTCTGAAGGTAATCAAGCTGCATTAGGTGCAACTACTGAAGATGAAGCTTCTACAAGAATTACTTTAGGTGCAGGTAGATCAATGGCGATGAGTGATTCAGCAACTGTTTTTTATGATGCAAAACTTGTGAGCACTTCTCACTACGCAGCTAACGGAACATATTCAAAAGATGCTAGCTCAATGAGTCTGCCTGTGACTTTTGGTGTTGAGGCAAAAGCTAATTCTTGGTTAACATTAAGAGCTTCAATTTCTCAACCAATTTACAGTAACCAAGAAGTTAAAAATGGTAACGACACTGAAGAATCTTCTTCAAGAAGCACAACTTTAGGTGTTGGTGCATCATTAACTTATGGAAACCTACAACTTGATGGAACAGTATCAAATGCTGATCAAGGTACGTTAGGTGCGTCAAATGATGTTATCAGTAACGTTTCTATGACTTACGTTTTCTAATTTCATTTATCCTAGAAAATAGAGTTATATGGGGAGTGCTTCGGCGCTCCCTTTTTTTTTGCGTAAAATTTAAGATGATGAAATAATAGATTAGTATTATTAACTCAGGGAGAGAGAATGAAAAAATTATTAATAGTTGCTGCGTGCCTTGGAATGCAAAGCGCTTATGCGACAAAAGCAAGAATGAGTGCCCTAGGACAGGATGCAGGACGTGGGAGTTTTTACCTTGAGGACAATCGAAATATTTGGCGATCGGCGAGCCATGTAAATGATCTTGATCGTATGCTCACAGTTGAGCATGGAACAAATTATCTCGAAGCTGACGGAGAAACACCTCAGAGTGCAACGGCCGAAGGTGGTGTTTTTTTTAACACACTTGGGCACCAAATTGGACTTTACTTTAATAACGACCAATATGGAAATGCTCACGGAGCTGGCGGAGTTATTGAGCCAGCAAGAGTGGAGCTGTTTTTTGGGCGCGCCTCTTTAATGAATCTAGGCGTGAGGCTTGGTTATGAGAAAATTAATTATGATTTAAATGGACATGAGTCCTATGGTTTTGACTTTGGTTTTGGCCTAGAGGTATCGGGTGTTGATCTATGGTTAAATTATGCGCCTGAGATAACGACAACAAGAGGTGCTGCAACGACCTTTGATGATCCTGCTGATATGAATATTGGTGCTGGGTATGATTATGGAGATTACAAATTATTTTTTGAATACACGTCTTCTGAAGACTACAACACGGACACAAATAGCACAGTTGAGTCAGCAGCTATTACAGCTGGTGTTGCGCGAGTTTATCAAAAAGATCAATACACGGCGTTTTATGATTTAAGAGTTGAGTCGACAGAAGAAGGCACAACAGAAGGCTTACATATTCCTCTTACATTTGGTGTAGAAACAATTGCTACTGATTGGCTAACATGGAGACTATCTGTTCGCCAAAGCTTGTATGGAAAAGATGAGGTTGGTGGACGTGAGTCATCAGCACGGACAACAAGCGTTGGAGCAGGTGCGGCGCTTACGTTTAATGAGTTAAGTATTGAGGGTAGCTTACAAGGACTCGTGAATACAGATGCTGGAGACACAAGACTTGGGATGAATGATTTACTGAGTAACGTTTCAGTGAAGTATAATTTCTAAGTTTAGGTTTAAGATTTATTCTTTGATTAGGGAGTGCTTCGGCGCTCCCTTTTTTATTGGGAAAAGTTAATTTGGCGTAGGGCTTCGTAAGCGGCCGCGCAGGCGGTGTTAGAAAGATTGAGGGATCTGATGTGCTCAGAGTACATAGGAAGGGTCACGAAGCATTCAGTGAAGCTCTCAAACAGTTCTTCCGGTAAGCCTTTGGTTTCACTTCCAAAAATGAGGTAGCATTCGCGGTTGTATGTATTTTCATAATAAGGCTTTTTGGAAAAGCGGCTAAAAAAATGCATGGACTCGTTTGTTGGTTTTTCATTCTCGTAAAAATCTTCAAAAGAGTCATACTCAACTAGATCAATATGCTTCCAATAATCAAGCCCCGCGCGACGGAGAGCTTTTTCGGTGATCTCAAAGCCATAAGGCTTAATAAGAATGAGGCGTGCTCCGAGCGCTACGCAAGTACGCCCGATACTCCCGGTGTTACCGGGAATATCTGGACGATGTAAAACAATGTTTAAAAGAGGCTTAGTCTTATGCATGAGTACCTAATAAGCCTTATGCATTTCTTAGGTAATCAACAAGTGTTCTAATCACAAGACCTGAAGCACCTTTTTTCGGACAGTATGGAAGGTGTCCTTGAGAGTCACCAATCCCCGCGATATCTAAGTGTGCCCATGAGATATCATCTTTAATGAAGTTCTCTAAGAACGCTGCAGCTTTTGCCGTCCCACCAAAACGTGATCCACCAATATTTTTAAGATCAGCGATATTTGATTTCATGTCTTCATGAAATTCAGGAATGATTGGCAGTTGCCACATGTACTCATCAGTTCTTTTAGCTGACTTTAAAAGTGAGCCAATTAATTTATCATCATTTCCAAGAACTGCCGCTGTTTCACTACCAACAGCAACAAGACATGCGCCAGTAAGAGTAGCTGCATCAATAATTGCATCTGGCTTTAAGTCACAGGCATAATCCAGACAATCAGCAAGAACAAGTCTTCCTTCCGCGTCTGTATTTAAAATCTCTACTGTTTTACCACTTCGACCTGTAACGATACTGTCTGGCATTGTCGCGTGCTCATTAACTGCGTTATCAGTCATCCCAAGTACACATGTTACTTTTACAGGAAGCTCAAGTAGGGCTGCTGCTCTAAATGCTGCATAAACAGTTGCTGAACCGGCCATGTCAAACTTCATATTCATCATGGAGCCACCTGGCTTTAGAGAATATCCACCAGTATCAAAAGTTAAGCCTTTTCCAACAAGCGCGATGTGCTTTGTTTTCTTAGTTACTTTTTTCGGTGTGTAAGTCAGGTGAACCATTTGAGGGTCAAACGCTGAACCAGCATTTACAGAAAGAAATAGTCCCGCGCCCATTTTTTCCAATTCTTTTTTTCCGTGCGCTTTAAACGTCACGCCTTTAATTTTTGCCACATCTTTCTTAACAGCTTTTGAGTAGCTCACAGAGTGAAGATCATTTGGTGGAGAGTTAACAAAATCTCTAGCGACAGAAATTGACTCAGTTACTATTAACGTTTGATCAACTACTGCTTGAAGTTTTTTAAGAGCTGCACCCTTTTCTTTTGTATCAAGAGTGACAGTCTTCAGTGTCGCTTTGGTTTTAGTGGATAGGTACTTATCAAATTTATAAGTGGCCATTTCCATACCTTCAACCACAGCGTTAACTGTTGCATCAGCGCCGCCGGTTTTTAGCGCGTCAATGTTGACAGTCATGGTTTCAATTTTTGATTGGTAAGCAGATGCAAGTTTTGCCATTTCTTTTCGAAGATTTTCTATTTTAAAAGATCTCTTCTCACCAAGTCCAAGTGCTAAAAGGTTGTTGCCCTCAATTGAGTTAAATAAAACAGTTTCGCCTGCAGCAGCTTTGAAACCTTTTGCGAGCTTTAGTTCGCCAAAAAAAGATTTAAGTTCTTTAGTCCAAACTGAAGTGTATTTTAAGTCATCATCAGATTTGAATACAGGTAGGATAACCAAGTCACTTTCAGTGAAGTCAGTTGTGGTTTTTAATTGGAATTTCATTGATTCTCCTTTTTGATAAAATGAACACTTTTATTGTCCAGATTTGGAGGGTAAACTAGCACTAGAGGATGAATCTGGCCACGTGGGCCAATGAGGATTCATTTAAAATTATGCTTAAAATCTTACATAAATATTTAGCTTCAACTTTTATTCTGCCTTTTTTAGGCTCTCTGGGCTTTTTTGTTCTGTTTCTTCTCACCTCACAGTTGTTTCGCATCATGGGTTTTGCTGTGCAGAAAAATGTTGAGTGGGCTGTTATTTTTGAATTGATGGGCCATATCTGTATGTCTTTTTTGGCGATTTCTCTCCCGCTGGCGGGACTGTTTGCCATGATTTACGCCATGGGGAAGTTGAGTGATGACGCTGAAATTATTGCGATGCGCTCTTTTGGGCTGTCAAAGTATAAGCTTTTTGCCCCGTTTTTTTTCTTATCAATCGCGATTGGTTTTTTTGCCTACTTACTTTCTTCTGATGTCATTCCTTATTCTCAAGATCGATTTAAAAATCAAGTCGTTCGAATGACCTCCAAAGGGGCGCTGTCGGAGATTAAGCCTGGGGAGTTCTTTACTGAAATTCCTTCTCTTACACTTTTTGCAGAGAAGGTAAAAAATGATGGAGAGCTGCTAGAGGATGTTTTTATCTATGATAAAGGACAGGAGCAAAATCGCATTATTTCAGCAAAGAAAGCCGACTTTATTATTCAGAATAAGGACGATCTCACCAAGGAAATAAAGCTTAAATTTAAATTTTATGACGGCAATTTATTTCAATACAAACACAATGAAGTTAATTTTCAAAAAGTGAATTTTGAAACCTATGAAATGCCTATCAATGGTAAGAACTTTGAAATTGGTAGTGTCTCCAAAGACAGTATGCTTAGTAGCAAAGAGCTGAGAAAAAAAATAACTTGGAATGAGAAAAAAGTAGCAAGTAAGAACGCAAAAAGGGATGATCACGTAACACTTGCTAAGTCAAAAATCGAGTTATTATCTAGGTACAATACTCCAATTCAATTTCTCATTTTTATTCTTGTCGGCTTTAGTCTCGGAATAAAAAGTATGAGAGGTAATAAAAATAATTCTTCTTATTATGGAATTATTTTCTTACTCGCCCACTACTTTTTATTTTTAGGGGGAGTCAGTGCTGCAAAGAAATTAACTATTCCAGTTGAGGCAGCAATTTTTGGCCCGACGTTAATAAGCTTTCTTTTTGGTGCCATGCTCTTTAGAAAAATGGATTGGGTCTCTTAAAGTCAGAATAAAAAAACAGAGTTAGTGGTGTTAATATCCAGGAGTTAATCAATGACGCCTGATGATACATATTCGCCGTTACTGCTTTGATAGAATAGTGGTAGCTGGTATTTTTTTGCGGACTTCAGTGGGAAAACAAGGCTTTTAATTCCTGTTTTTGATTTTATATCAACCTCTTTTTGGTTATGAATTAGTCTAATGGAGTTTGAGTTACCAACGACCATTCTAACTTCGTTTCCAGAGATGACGAGAACTTTTCCTTCTTTTAAAATTAACTGCTTAATTTCTTCGTTATCTTTTTGATAGGCAAGCCATGTTTTATCTTCGCTAGCCGAAATAATAATTTTTTCGCTAACACCTTCGTTGGCGCCTAAAATGTTCTCGGGAATAAACTTCGTGATGTCATCTTTACTTGTGTTTAAATAGCTAAGATAATTTGCAGGAAAATTCTTAAACGAAATTTCTGTCGGTAGTTGATCGCCTTCTTCATTCTCGTTTTGTTCCAACTCTTCTTTCTGGCTGACTTTGGTTTCCTTTTTTACTGCAGGCTTGATGGATTCAGTTTTCACTTCTGAAGACTCTTGTGAGAGTTCAATATTTGATGGGCTTCCAACAAGAGGAGTGTTTGAGTCAATTTTCTCGGTGGTGATTTCGGGGTTGATCACTTCAGCCATTGGTGAAAAGAAAAACTTCTTGATGAAAAAGATCGAGATAATAAGTGCGATTATAATAACAGCAAATTTAATTAATCCAGCTGTATTGATGTTGGTAGCGTCATGGTTTTCAAATCTGCCGTGAACATCTGCCTTGGGAGCATTTTGCGTGAATACTTCATTTAGAATTTCCAGGGCATCATTTGGGTTTGTTTTAAAGTAAGCTGTATAAGTTTTAATGAAACCAACTAGATAAATTTTTCTTGGCAAGTCCGTAAAGTTCTCTTCTTCTAAGTTAACCAAGACTGATTCATTTATTTTTGTATCGATCGACAGTTGTTTTACCGTAACTTGATTTTTCTCGCGTAGATTTTTTAAATAATTTCCAAGCTTCTTTTCTGAGATTGTTGTCGTTTCAATTGAATCATCTTCTTTAATAATCTCTTCAACTGATTCAATTATTTCAGGATTAGTTTCATTTTCTGTAGGTGTATTTGTTTGTTTCTCAGACATGCCAACATATTTACCACATGAAGCATCAAAATCACAAACTATCTACCGTTTTTTTATTATAGTCATCTAAAGTAAGCTGAATTTGCTCTTCTAATTCAGGATTTTTGATCATCATTTTGGCGAGCTCACTTTTTGATCTTTTGGCATAGGTTGATGACGCGAAATTGCTGAGAATTTCAGAAAATTTCCCGACTGCTTTTTGGGTTGATGCCAGGCGTTGGTAGATGCGCGCTTGATAATATAGTGGTGCTGGATTTTTGTAACAGGTTCCTTTCGACGCATTTTTGAAATGCTTGATGGCGGCTGATAGTTTCTCTTGGGCCAGGCTTAATTCTCCAAGCTTGTAGTGCGCGGGGCAAAAGTCGTCTCTCTCAGCGACAGACTCATTGAGCAGACTAATTAGTTTTTTGGTTTGGCCCTCTTGCTCAGCAATTAATGCCAAGTTGTAATAGGTTCGATATTGATGGGGGTAAATTAAATCCTCTTTTACTTTATTGTATTGAATTCGTGCCTCTTTGTAGTTTTTTTCCCTGAAAAGAATACTTGCAAGATTATTTCTTGCATTTGAATTTTGGGGATTTAATTCGATTGCTCTACTCAGATGTTCCTTGGCTTTAAGGGGACGTTTTTTAAAAAAGTAAGCCATTCCTAAATTATTTTGAATTTCTGAGTCCTTAGGGTTTAATCGCTGCGCTTCGAGCAAGTATTCTAGCGCTTTTGAATAGTCCTTTTTGACCAGCATTTCAGTGCCCTGTCCAAAGTATAAATCTGTTTTTTTATCCCTAGTTGACTTGGTGCTTGAATTAAAACTTGAGCATGATGCAAAAAGGAAAATAAATAAGAAATGTTTTAGTGCCATCGTTCACTCACTTGTTTAAATTTTATGGATTCTCTTTTGTTGCCAAATTAAATTCATTGATTAATTCTACGCCAGTTAAAAAAAATTATCAAAATAGAGATACCTAAATCGTTATTTCTTTAAGGCAAAATCGTCCTCTGAAAAGATATTTTAACAGTGAAGGGTAGTATTGTATTGATGGCCACGTTATTTTTAAGAATTCCATTTATATTAGAGCTCGTCTTTAGTGGCTTTTATATTGTTTTATTTTCTTTTAGTATGCTCGGCCAGTACCCGTTTGATTTTGTCCAGAATTATGCGGACACTTTACTGACGGTGAGTAGCTATATAATTCCCTTTATCATTTTTATTTCAATTCTCGCCAATTACATTTATTCAAATGGTGTTGAGGAGTTTTTTAGAAAGTATATTTTTTCAATTATTGTATTTATTCCATTGTTATTCACCATCGAAGACAAGCAATTTGTCTTTTGGCTATCATCCGCTCATTTACTCTCTAGTATTCTTAGTTTGTATGATAATAACGTCACAGGCATTCGAGACTATAGTAATGCTAAAAGCACAGCCTACAATCTTTTCCAGATCCTAAAAATGAGTCCTGCTCAATTAGTCCTGGCGTCATTTTTACTTGTCATTGTTTTTGGAACTTTTGGACTGATGTTGCCATTTTCAACCAAGATGGGAGTGACTCTTTCTTTCTGGGACGCCGTTTTTATTGCAACTTCAGCAACTTGTGTAACGGGATTGTCCCCGTTAAATATTGGTGCTGATTTCACGATGTTTGGTCAAATTTTGATTCTTTTTCTCATTCAAATTGGGGGGCTTGGAATCATGACATTATCCTCTTCAATGGCCATTCTTCTTGGTAAGGCAATGGGAATGAAAGATCGAGTAGTGCTTCAGGATTTACTCGATGTTAATTCAATGGAAGATCTCGTGGCGATGGTCACTGATATCGTTCGCTACACATTGGTTATTGAGTTGTGGGGAGCAATTATTTTAACTTTTGCGTTTACTTATGATGGGTTCGAATTTACCCAAGCTCTTTATTATGGAGTTTTTCATAGCGTCTCCGCATTTTGTAATGCTGGATTTGCACTATTTGATAACTCACTTGAATCTTACGCGCTTAATCCACTAGTTCATGGAACGGTCAGTTTATTAATACTCTTAGGTGGACTTGGGTTTATTGTTCTAAAGGAGACCAGAACTATTTTATTAAAGCCCAAAAGTTTTGCGCGCTTCACTCTTCATACTAAAATTGTTTTCGTCATGACTGCGGGACTAACCGTTGTCGGCGCGTTTTTTATCTTTTTTGGTGAATTTCTCGGGGCGCTTGATGGTTATACGTTGTTTGAAAAAATTCAAATTTCATTATTTCAAAGTATCACTCTTCGAACCGCGGGATTTAATACCATTCCTTTGACGAATTTGAACTCGTTTACCATTTACGGAATTTCGTTGATTATGTTTATCGGTGCGAGTCCTGGATCAACGGGGGGAGGGATCAAAACGACGACTCTAGCTATCTTGCTCCAATCAATTAAGTCCACAATATTTGGGGTAAAAGAAATTGATTTATATGATCGATCCATTCACTCTTCAACTGTTGTTAAGGCAACCGCATTGACTTTTATATCAATTATTTTAATGAGTGCGTTTATTTTAGTAATGATGAAAATTGAGCCCGAGCATTCATTTCTTTCCATCTTCTTTGAGGTTATCTCTGCCGGAGGGACCGTTGGCTTAACTCTTGGTCTCACACCGTATTTGTCAGTTGCAGGAAAACTTATTATTAGTTTTGTCATGTTCGTAGGAAGAGTGGGACCGATTACGCTGCTTCTTGCAATTGCACAACAAAAACAAGTTAGAGGAAAAATTGACTACCCTGTGGGAAGGATTATGATCGGGTAAAATAGGAAAAAGAGGAATAATTATGATAGTTGCCGTCATTGGACTTGGTACATTTGGATCTAAAACAGCTATTTCTTTATTTGAAAAAGGAGCTGAGGTCATCGCTATTGATATCGACGATACTCTTGTCGATAAAATTAAGGACCGTGTCACTCATGCTGTTGCATTAAATGTAACTGAAGAGCGTTCCTTGCGTTCGGTAAATATATCAGATGTTGACTCGGCAATCGTGGCGATTGGCGATAATATTGAAACGTCAATTATGGCGGTTGCGATGTTACGCAAGCTTGGTGTCGGTCGGGTCGTTGCAAGGGCGACTTCAAAACTTCATGAACATGTTTTAAGAGAAATCGGTGCCAGTGAAATTATCAAAGTTGAAGAAGAGATGGGGGAGATCATTGCTTCAAAGATTATTGCCCCACACGTTTTGCAGCGTTACAACTTCGCCGCTGGCTACTCACTCGTCGAAATTAAATTAGGTAAAAAGTTTGAGGGACGAACTTTAGTTGAAAGTAAGATTCGTCAAAATTACGCGCTAAATATTGTTGCCTTACAAAAAAGAGTTCCCTACATTACCGAAGATGGTAAGAGTGCTTATAAAATTTCAATCAATGACACACCAATGCCAATGGATGTTATTGATGAAAATGACATTGTCGTTTTAGTGGGCAGTGAGAAAAACTTTAATCGTCTTTTTAATGATCTTGAGGAGAAGTAGTTGAATTTAAGGTTACGAGGTTAATTTGAATTTATCGCTCAGAAATAGGGTTGCATTTAGTTTTATTATCGCCAATGTTGTGGTGCTTTTAATTACTTTTACGGTTTTTCAGTTTTTAAATTCTCTGAATAATGAAGTCGAGAGTAAGGCCACTGATCAAAATAGAATTTCTTTTTTAAATTTTGAAATAAGAATTTCCACCATCAATATTTTGAAAAATCAGCGAGAGCTTTTGAGTAAAGGGGTAACAGAGTCAACAGTTAAAAAATTAACTGAAACTTCTGAACTGCTTAAAGTTCAGCTACAGCGACTTGATGGACTACAACAAGACCCTACGATTAAAAGTAATATTACGAAAATGCTGTCTTATCTTGATTCTTTAAATTTGCTTCTCGCCAAATCTGTTTACTCAAGAGATAAGCTCGGCGTTATCTCAGTTGGAGAAATTTCAGATAAGATTCTTGATACCTTTAATGACCTTCAAGAAAGTTATAATCTTCAATTAACAAATAACGAAAAATCTCTCAAAGAGACAATTAACCAAATTAAGCAAAAAATGATGATTACCCTAATTATCGGTTTTTTAGGAACAATTGTTCTTGGTCTAGTTGTTCCTGGGAAAATTGCCTTACCTTTTAAGAAGATTAAAGACGCAATCAGGGAGCTTCAAGACTGTAACTTGGACGTTTCAATTTACTATAATCAGGATGATGAAATTGGTGAAATTGCCAAAGAAATGAATAAAATGATTCACTCGTTTAAGGTTTTTGACGAACTTAGAACCGATCGAATCTCTGTCGAGAATAGAAAGTTTGACGCACTCGCCAATATGACGAAGCGGCCGGTATTAGTCGCTAACGCTGAGCAAGAGCTCATTTACATGAACAATAAAATGTACTCTATTTTACAAGTTCAATCTGACGATGTTCTTGGCAAAGAAATGGAGGAGAGTAATCTTCCGGTAACAATCAAAGAGGCTTTTGAGGTGGCGATCAAGCGTCGCTCGAAGATTGAGAATACCGAAGTTCAAATTTTTGCTAAAAAAGAGTTAGAATCGCCTGTCGATGCTGGACAAGGTGCCGATTCAATGCAAATAAATGAATCAGGAGAACCTATTCCTGCTCAAGAAGAAGAGGCGGAGATCATTTTTAATGGTTACGCCAATGTTATTCCTGTTCGAGGAAAAGATAGTTCTCTAGACTATTACCTTATGGTATTGTCCACAGAAGTATTTGTATAAAATCCCCGAGACCCAATATATGGACCAAAAATTTATTCGTAACTTTTCAATTATTGCGCATATTGACCACGGTAAGTCGACATTAGCAGATCGTTTACTTGAGATGTCTGGCAGTGTTTCTGATCGACAGAAAAAAGATCGATTACTTGATAATATGGATATTGAAAAAGAGCGTGGTATTACGATCAAGGCGCAAACAGTTCGGGTCTTTTACAACGCAAAAGATGGAAATAAGTACATGTTTAACTTGATCGATACTCCAGGGCATGTGGATTTTAGTTACGAAGTTTCTCGCTCTTTGGCCTCTTGTGATGGCGCTCTTTTGGTCGTTGATGCTTCTCAAGGAGTCGAGGCGCAGACGTTGGCGAACGTATATATGGCGTTAGAAAACGATCTGGAGATTTTACCTGTTCTTAATAAAGTTGATCTTCCTCATGCTGATTGTGAAAAAGTTAGAAGTGAAATAGAAGATGTGATCGGAATTGATACCTTTGATTGTGGTGAAATTTCGGCGAAGACTGGTCTAGGCATAGAGGACCTTTTTGAAAAGATTGTTAAGGTTATTCCTCCTCCAACTGGAGAAATCGAGGCACCGCTTCAAGCGCTCATTTTTGATTCCTGGTTTGATCCATACCAAGGTGTCGTCATTTTAGTGAGAGTTGTTCAGGGGACGTTAAAAAAGAAAGATCGTGTTTTTTTAAAGCATAGTGATAGAGATTATGAAATTTTAAAGGTGGCGGTTAATTCTCCTTTTTTTACTGAAGTGGATGGTCTTCATGCAGGTGAAGTTGGAATGCTTATCTGTGGAATTAAAACAATTCGCGATGTCAAAATTGGTGACACAATTGTTGAGTACCGAAAAAAAGATACGCCAAACCTCCCTGGCTATGAAGAAGTAAAACCAATGGTTTTCTGTGGTATTTTTCCCGTTGAATCACCAGAATATGAAAATTTAAAAGAGTCTCTAGAGAAACTGGCACTTAATGATTCAAGCTTTACCTATGAGCCGGAGACTTCTGGTGCCCTAGGACTTGGTTTTCGCTGCGGGTTTTTAGGTCTTCTTCACATGAATATTATTCAAGAAAGGCTTGAGAGAGAGTTTGAATTAAATTTAATTTCAACAGCTCCCTCCGTTTCTTATCAAGTGATAATGACAGATGGCGAATTGATACATGTTGATAATCCATCAGATCTTCCTGACTCATCAAAGTATGAAGAAATTAAAGAGCCAATCGTTGATCTTTCTATTCACGTTCCAAATGACTTTGTTGGGGCAATTATCAAATTGTGTGAGCAAAGACGTGGAAGACAGCGAGAAATTAGATATATCACTGAAGAGAGAGTTCAGATTATTTATGATTTGCCGCTGAGTGAGATGGTTTTTGATTTTTATGATAAACTCAAAGGAATGTCCAAAGGCTACGCCTCTATGGATTATGAATTTAAAGAGTTTGAAACATCGGACCTGGTTAAAGTTGATGTTCTTTTAAACGGCGACAAAGTGGATGCACTCTCATTAATTTGTCACCGATCAAATTCATTTTATAAAGGCCGTGAGCTGACCCAAAAATTACAAAAGATTATTAACCGCCAACAATTTGACGTTGCGATTCAAGCGGCAATTGGAGCCAAGATTCTTGCAAGAGAGACCGTCAAAGCACTACGTAAGAACGTCCTGGCAAAATGTTATGGTGGGGATATTTCTCGTAAAAGAAAATTACTGGAGAAGCAAAAAGAAGGTAAAAAACGGATGAAAGTTGTCGGGAATGTCGAGCTTCCACAAGAGGCATTTCTTGCTGTTTTAAAAGTTGAAGAGTGATTACTCCTTCGGCATAATAGGTTCATGAGAGAGCAAATTTTTGACCACCTATCTAAAGCTTTAAAAATATATACAGATAATGATTTTCGAGATGAATTAATTTCTGCTAAGTCGGATTTTTTTAAGATTACCGGAAATTTAAATGAGGATGATGATGACTATTATCTTCGAATGCACTCATTTAATGATTGGTATTTAATGCAATATATTTTATCA
>Ga0181565_10002874_pt1 | contig 13205 bp, 9 predicted proteins | sample 101ome_16_FD_129661 | JGI IMG/M metagenome (GOLD analysis project Ga0181565, IMG submission 129661) | Coastal salt marsh microbial communities from the Groves Creek Marsh, Skidaway Island, Georgia - 101401AT metaG (megahit assembly) | ecosystem: Environmental > Aquatic > Marine > Intertidal zone... | reverse complement strand
CTTTACCAATCAAAATGGCAATGCTGCCCACGAGTAAAATACCAACAGTGTTAATCCAGCGGTTGGCCGCAAATGCCCCTTCACTTTTCATCTCTAAAGCTTTTTTATTATCACCAACAACATTTGTCGCTATTGTTTCTGAATCTTGGGCCATTGATTTTGAAAGCTGCACGCTTTGGCCAATTTCAAAAAGAGAAAAGGAGATTATTAAAACGACAGTAATTAATTTTCTAAAAAAATTCATTAGTCAACTTGCTCCAATAATTTTGGGTATGCGGATTTTAAGTACCTAGTGGAAATAACTTTAAAAATATTGGCGCTGCTAGAACCTGAAATATCATCCATTTTAATGTCCAGACCGCTGACTTTACTTCTCTCCTCTTCCATATCAAAATCGACGCCGCTTGCAGGCTGTTCATTAGATTTAAAATCAAACTTTAAACCGCTCATGAAATCATCTGTTTTGCCTTTTTCCTCGACTCCCTCTGCTTTTTTATCCTTCAGCATTTTTAATAAATCTTTTTGTTCAGCGTTTATCTCTTCTTTCGCTTTAGCAAGCGCATCTCCTCCAAGTGCCGCTGTTAACTCCGGAGCCTTCGAATTGATGACCGCTGACTTTAGAGCAGCGGTCAATCTTTTTGCCGCAGGAGCAGGGTTAAAAGGAGGTTGGCCAAGCTTTGATCGTTGTTTATTTAGTTTTTTCATCAAACGATCACGAACCGTATCAATTTTTTTAATCGCATTATTTAAGTTACTTGACGCTTGAAGCGCATTTGAAGAAATACTACTCGCCCCTCCAAGTTCATCGCCTAATTCACTCATGGAGTTTGACATGCCCGCAAGCCCATTAATCTCTAGGGCCTTAAGCGTTGCCTTTAAACCTCGACCGGTTTTTTTGCAGCCTCCTCTTCCATCGCCTCCTGCAGGGCATGGTAGTTTCACGCCCAAGTTTCTATCCTGAAACTCAACGGCCGCATTGCTTTCAAAACTAGACGTTACTGACTGATTAACAGCATTCACATTAGCGCCAGCAACATTCACTTCTAAATCAACTCGAGTGCTGTCAACCATGTGATCAAGCTCACCAATGAACTTATCCATTTCCTCTACTGTTTTATTAAGGTTACTCAAATTCCACCATGCCAGCCCCCCCAAAGCGGCAATCCAAATACTTCTTGAAAGCGGCGTTTGATAATAAAATCTCATGAAGGAGGAAAATACCTTGAAAAATACTGCAATCAGCGCCAGGGCAAATGGAATTGCCGACCACCAATGGGCACTCTTTGTTTTATTCATCTCAAAATTCTCGCCGGCGGTGGCACTAGCAACTAAAACCATCATCATTTTTTCAATACTTGAAAAAAATTCTTTTGCCTCCGGCGAGTTGAGCTCATCAACACCATTATCAGGAGATAAAAAACTGCCTTTTGTTCTCAATGGTCCTTTTCTTTTTGGCTTTGTCGGATTTTCGTTTTCCCCATTGATGCAAGATTGAACACAAGCATCGGCAATTTTATTTTCCGCAAGTCTCCTTTGGTAAAGTGAATCTCTTGCCGTCTCAATTGCCTCGACAGTTGTCGCTTTTTGTAATTTCTGAAGCTCTTCCATTGATTTTTGAAGCTCCATCATTTCCTTGAATTGCTCTTGAATTAAAATTTTAGAGTCTTCGGTCAATTTTTCTGATGCTTTTACTTTACTGACATATTGTTGTAAATCGACGGCTTTATTATCAAGAGCGAGAAATAGCTCTTCATCAAAAATATCGTCCTTCGAAGTCAATATCTCCCCAGAAATCTGATAATTTAGTTCATCCCACTTTTCATTTATATTGGAGACATCACCAAGAGAACATTCACCAGCATTAAGTTGAGCAAACTTTCCTTCTGACTCTTCTTTTTTGATGAACTCTCTAATACATTGGGCGCTAACCTCTTTTGAGAGTTGAGCTAATTTTATCTTATAGCTGACTGTCCCTCCAGGGTTCCCAGGTAAAATTGTAGAAACGGTACCAACGCCAAAACTATCGCCAACATTTTCACAACCGGCCATCGCAAAATAGCACGCCTGGCGGGAGTAGTCGTTCATTGCGGTAAATTCCGTGTAATCCTTTAAACACATTAGACCGTCACTACCACTTACTGGGGATGTTCCCTCAACAGCTTTTTTCTTTCCATAAACAACATGAAAAGCATAAGTTTTCTCAAGCGTTTCTGCACACTTTTGCATTGGTTGCAGGCATAATAATTTCACCTTATTTATGTTTGCCAAATCACCTTTTAATTTTGGTACATTAGCTTTTGCCATTGTATTTAAAGTAGTATCAACACTTGTAAAAGCTTTTTGTTGCTCCATATCAGCAATAATACTAGTCTCTAATTTTTGAGCTTTGGTTATTCCAGTTGCACTCTGTTTTTTTAAACAAGTAAGTAGTTTTAGAAGGTCAGATTTATCCTCAGCTTTAGCGGCGCCTTGGCGAACTGCTTGAACAAGTTCTATAACTCCAGCAAGTCCGAAGCTTGAAATAGCGGTAATAGTTAAATTCTTTTTAAATTCCAGGCCAGATTTAAGAGATTCAAAGGCCATTTTTTGACGTTGAACCATGGCGACTTGATCACAATAAACTTCAAATGGTTGAGGGCTTTCATTATTAAAGAGGTTTTCACTATGGCGAGGTTTTAAATCTTCTAGCTCGCCATTTCGAAGTCCGGCCAGTGCCGCATTTCGACTAGAATAGCTGTTATATTTTAAACAAAACTCGCTCCAATTATCGAGATCCTCTTGGTTATAGTTAAAAGACCCCATAAGGTTATCTTTTGTTTTGATGTATAACCCTATTTCACCGGCAAGATAGGCAAGCCCACCAATTGCGAGAGGAACCGCTGTCCAAGCGCAAGTTTTATTCATCATCCCGCTTCGAACTCCTCCAATACAAGTATAGGCAGCGCCAATTGAAACCACGGAAATGATGAACATCACAAATCCTGACAACCAACGATCAAGTGCCTTTTTCGTCAGTAGGCCAAAAAATTTATCTTTTTTATCAAAATTTTTCGATTTAATACAATCGGGATTATCTGTATTTTTACACCTCTCTTTGTCCGTTTGAAAATTTGCCTTTTCTAACCGATCATTTCCCTGCCATGGCGTAGATTCAGTCGCCGTGACCGTTTCAGCATACGAGGAACATAATCGAACCGACTCACTTACCTCAAACAAAGAGAGAACGAGAATAATCACAACTAAGCATAAGTGATGTAAAAACTTTAACAAGTATAACTCCTTTCTCTTCAGGTGATTTTAAGAAAGCGCCAACATTGAGATTTCGACATTTTTTCGGTTTTTATTTACCCAAAGCAGCCAAATCCAGCGTTGAATTAGCCTCCCTCAAATTGACCTATCTACTTGTAAATTCTAAGCTATTACAACGCGATGCACACCAGGGCAAAATGACACCAAATAACTGACATTTACCGAATAGTTTTGAAAATATTTCCCCAATTTAATCAAATGCTTGAAAAAGTGAATCCCCTTAGATACCTCTTCATAGACATAATTTATTGGGGAGATAAAGATGAAACATTTATTAATAATAGCTTTCGCTCTAACACTCGGTGGCTGCTATCAAAAAACAGTCCAAGGCGAGTTATCTGTACATGAGAGTTTTAATCTTAAAAAAGGCAGAAAACTAATCACCATTAATCCAAATGAATATTCAGCAAAGCTGAGCTTAAAAGATAAAAGAAAATTTCGTTTAGTGATAGACGGAGTTAAAGGAAAAAAGTTTACCTTTAAGTTCCCAAGACAATTTTCACTTCCAAGAAGAAATGGCACACTCAAACTGAACGCAAGAGATTTAAACCAACCAGTAGATGTTGAATTAAACTTCAATACTTCAACCTCAACTTCACCCGTAGAGCGAATGAGAGAACAGTGCTCTCGAACTTTTTACGACAGAGTTTGTCGAATGGAGCGAGTACCAGGACGACGAATTTGTCGAACGGACTCAAATGGCCGTCGAGTATGTCGAAATGAGCCCCCAAGAACAAGAAGAGTTTGTCGAAGCGTTCCAAGAACTGTGTACGGTGATAGAGAAGTTACATTCAGAACAGTTGACACTGAAACAAATTTTATTGCTGATCTCTTTAAACCAAGATCGAGTAATATCGTTGCCACTTTTAACGGCCGCGAGTTTAGAACGAAAAGAGAGGTAATAAACAGCAGTGCATGTCGATTGAACTACCCTGTTAACAGAGGCCCAAGAAGACGTTTCTAAGCTTCAATAAAAATAATTTAATAAAAAGGCCCTCAACATTGAGGGCCTTTTTATTTTATTTTAAATCTAATAATACCGAATTTTCATTATATGACCTGGGCAATGTGTTTAATCCTACTATTCTCTTTCCCCTCTCAATCAAATGATTGCAGTGATCTCCCAAATAACTCGACCATTAGACTAGATGCAACCGAAATGCCACTGGAAGGTGTCCGTCCAATGAATCAAGACTCAACTGGCCTATGCTCCTATTACACCCTCTCAAAGATACTCCAACCACACCTACCCTTTATGGCCCTTGGAAGAACCATCAATCCAAATTACCTTGGTGTACTTGGTTATCAATTAAATAAAAAATCAAAGATAAAATCCTACACCGATAAAGACGGTGATGGCTTTTATGATGGAGCCAACCTCTGTCAGGTTTTTGATAAATTAAAAAGCAAAAAACTTTGTATGGAAAACAGAGAAAATAGCATTAGCACAAGGCGGTTTTCTGAAATAACAAAAGGCCTTGATCAATTATACGAACAACTTAGTTCCCTCTCCCCTGAGCAAAAGGATTACCTGGTTAATAAATCTCGTTCAATAAAATGTGATGACTTTAAGTCAAAAAGTAAGTTTAAAGAATCACTTACTTCACTAATATCCACTTATGAAATTCAGCGCCACACTCACTCAATACAATTTGTGGCCCTCAACGATCAGATTCGCTATGCAGACCTATTGGTGCAAAAACAACAAACACAAAATCAAGCAAAGCACGAGGAATCCGAATATCAGTTTTATCTGGAATTAATAATATCTAATGAGCAGAAAATAGAAAAGCTAGAAATAAAGATCATTGAGATTGAATCAAAAATTGAAGAAATTAAATCAAAAACAATTGATCATCTCTCGCCGACAGCTGACCTTGATTACCTACAATTGGAATTACAAACCAAAAAGACAGACCTAGATTATTTTCAACGAGATAAACTAAAACAAGAAGTTGAAGCAAGCACCATTCTAGAAAGAATTCAAAAAACAAAAAAGGAAGTAAGCAAACTTGAAATTCTTATTTCTGACTTAGAAAAGTCTTTTCAAGATCAGATCGATGTGAATCCACATGCCAAGCAACTTTCCTCCCAATACAAGTATTTAACATCTAGTTTGAGAAAAAAGAAAAGCCAGTTAAGTCCCTACCTTCCTTTTTCCTGTAATGAGCTTGAAAAAGAATTGCAGTTAACTGAGTTTAAAAGCCTAAGTCAAAAGTTTGTTATCATCAGAAATGTTCAATCATTAAAAAGTGCTTATATCAATGAGTGCGAAGATGACATCAGTAAAATTGAAGATGAACTTGATCGCCCTATCCCCTCATACAACAAAATAAAATCATACATTTCAAATTGCAAAATTAATCAAAATATCAATCAGGATTTTTTTGAGTATATACCAAGCAGCGATGACGACTTCCCCGTGATAAAAAAGCTCATGGATACATGTGAAAAAAAACAACTGGAACAAAAAAAATATTTAAAAAAATGCTTTAAAAGAGAAATCGCCGACACCATTGGATCACCAATTGAGCAGTGTCACCCCATTTTTGAATCATCTAACCTTCTTTTTCAATTATCTCAAACAAGTGATGAGGTTGATGACTATATTAATAAAATAAATCGTCGAGTGGACTCATTCATTGATCTTCAATTTCCATATTGTAAAGATCCTATCCATCAACTTCGCTTCCCGAAGCTTCGTTGCAACGAAACCAACCTCTATGGAAGTATTGAAAACCGAAAGCAAAGGTCCAGGGAGACAATTTTATCGGCCTTGAAAGCAAAGAGTCCCAGACCCCTTGGCATTAGCTATTGCGCAAATCAACTCCATTACAACAATCACCGAGATATGGTGACACAAAATCGCTTCAACACCGACGAAAAGAGAGGAAGCCAAAGCTGTGGTAATCATGCCTCAACAGTTATTGGAGCAAAGTGTGAAAATGGTAAAATCTCCTATCTTGTGCTGAACTCTTGGGGAGATTCTTTTGAGCCATTTGAAAACGAACACATCACTCCAGGCTCCAAACGAAAGATCGCCAGCGGGGATGTTGAAAGTTACGGGAAATTTTGGATACCAGAAGAGGATTTTGCCAAGATGGTATATGGGATACAGGATATAAAATGAATTGGCTAAAAGTATTAATCATTTTATCTATTCACCAAAATCTCGCTGCAAGTGAGAAGAGTTTAGAATATAAACTTGGCCATTTTGACAAGAAAGTTCCTAAATCTTTTGTTTTTGAAATAAAAGATAAAGTAACTTTTTCAAAGAACTGTTATGAAAACAAGAAAATTTGCCTTGCAAAAAAACGCTATAAAACACCAAAAAACACAAAGAAATTTAAGCAGAAAAATCCAAATATTGATGTGTCGGCCATGACATGTGAAAACAACTTAAAAGGAGAAGTGCTTTACTATAAAAGTGAATCAAATACAATTGAAGGCTTTTGCTATTTCAAGGAAGATAATTCTGCTGTATCGTTGCCCACCATTAGAAATAAATATAAAGACAATTATATTGAACGTTAATAAAAGGGATATAAATTGAGAATAGTCGCCCAAAGAACAAGTAATGCAAAAGTTGAAGTTTCAGGAAGTATCGTTGGGGAATCCACCAATGGGCTGACCTTACTTGTGTGTATTGAAAAAAAAGATACCCAAGAGACTATTAAAAAAGCTGCAAATAAAATTTTAAGTGCAAGAATTTTTGAGGATAACCATCAAAAAATGAATCTCAATATTCAACAAGTTGGCGGAAGTGTCTTAGCAATTAGTCAATTTACTCTCAGCTGGCGTGGAGATAAAGGAAACCGGCCAAGCTTTGATTTATCGATGCCACCCGTTGAGGCGGAAACCCTTTTTAATAAATTTTGCTTGGAACTAGAACAAAAAGTCCCAGTTCAAACCGGCCAATTTGGGGCCTCAATGCAAGTGAGTCTCACTAACATGGGGCCAGTCACCTTTATTTTTGATTTCTAAGCAATATACTTATGATTATGCTCTAAATACTCGTCTTCTTTAGATGAGAGATGGTGCACTGATGAAATGTTATTTTTGTGAATTTTTTCCGTGATGATTTTTATCTCATGCCCGCTAAAACTTGAGGCGAGATAAAACAATCCTTTACGATAAAATGACCACGTTAACCGGCCACAGACAACAACTATTGCGGCAACAATTAAAAAACTATAGAGGAAAGTGGCCCTTGCTGCCTCAAGTGCTTTTTGAGCATTCATCGAAATTGATTCTCTTTTTAACTCTACTGGTGCCATTTGAGATTTTTCTAGTCGCTCAAAGCGTTTAATTAAATTAGGTAGACGAATAGAATATCTACCCTGCTCAATAGACTCCAATGTTTTTTCATAATCTGCAGTGATTTTCCCCCACATAATAATCTGCTGATTATAGAGAAATTTCATTCGATCAGCGCCACTCATTAAGAAGCTTGCCACTTGTTTATGCAAATACTGAGCACGCTCATAGGAAGAAATTAAGGTTGAAAATTGAACCGAATTTAATGGCATATCTCTTACGATCACAAAAGATAAATTATTTTTTAACTCTCTTGCACTGATCACACCCTCTTGAAGTTTTTCTAACTGAAATGTGTGAGGGTAAACACGCTCAAGATTAGAATACGTCGGTGAGAAGCTCGCTAACCAATTAGTGACTTCACTCATTTGTTTTTGGGTTTCTGGCCATCTGCTCTGGCCACTAAGAACTTGGTCTCTTGCGATACCAAGATGACTTAAAACGTTGACCTCCAGCCCTTGAATTGCCGCCGGAGAATCTGCAAAGACTTGTCTAAATTGACCAATTGCCTTTTGCGTAAATTCCTTTTGAAGCCGAAGGTGATCAAAATTTTGAACCCCTAAGTAAAAAGATCGCATCGACTGGGTTTCTCGAGACAGTTCAAGCTTTAGAGAGCTCAGCGCGATCATCTTTTTCAAATCATTTTTATGAGAAACTTCATCTAAAAAGTTATTGTATCTACCGGCAACAAAGTAAGTTGAAAATAAAACTAGCGTCAACGTTGGCACAATCATCGCAAGGCCAAGTTTTCTTCTTAATGTCCGCCATTTTTTGAAAGTGTATTCCATGACTCCCTCCCTCCTGGATGGATTTATTCGGATAATCATATCATTTGTTTGTCGAAGAATCCAATGTCTAATGAGGACAATAAATTGAGCGGAAAGCCTATTAACAGCCTTCTCCCTAACTGAAGACGACTAAAAAGATCAATTAACAAATATTGAATGAAACTTTTTTGGTAAATCTAAATATTTCTTATTTTGATCTTTCCAATTAAAAGTATCAATTATTTTATTGAGATCGTAAGAATTATAAGTCATCCAAAAAAGCGTTTTAATCGGTCTCTCATCTTTTTTTATTAAATCATGAAGATAATGAAAAGCCTTTCCTGAATATGTCGCATCTAGGTTAATAGATTCTAGCTCTCGAACTCGGTCAATTATCTCATGAACAATCTCGTCAGCTTCTCCGTAGCCAGGATCACTGTAATTTCCATTATAAGAAATAAGTGGGTTTTTTGAGTCAAATTGGCAATTAGAAAGTTTCGCCTTGTCTTCGCGACTTAAATTTTTTTGAATAAATCGCTCCAGCTTTTTTGCCGTTTTAACTAATAATTTTCTATTACTTAACGGCCCATCAGCAATTCCAACTCCGATAATCTCCACTTCATCTTCAAGTCCTGCAATACACCTTCCCATTAAAAGACCAGCAGTTGTTCCCGCTGTTCCCATCGGAAGAACAATTCGTTTAGGCATGTTTTCGACGCCCAATTGATCAACCAGTTCTAAAAAAGCATTTGCATATCCCAAGTTTCCCACCGGAGAACTTCCCCCCGGGGGAATATAATAACTATCTTTTTTAAAAAATGCTTTTAACCAAGACTTCCCAATCGCGATTCCTAAGCTAATTTGATTGGCATAAAAATTAAGCTTTGCCCCAATAGCATAATCTGCGAGTAACTTCTTTTTAACATTTTCTGTTATTGGTTGATTTCCCAACAAAAGCTCTACATTAAAATTAAATCGTTTCGCCGCAATGGCCGTCGAATAAGCATGATTAGATCCCCAGTTACCTGATGTAATCAGTGTGGATGTACCTTTTGCTTTAGCATCACCAATGATGAATTCCAGTTTTCTTGATTTGTTTCCACCAAGAGCAAGATGCGACTGATCGTCCCTTTTTATCCATAAATCAGCCTTGATCTTTCTAGATTGATAAAACTTATTCATCTCCTTTAACGCATGAACCTCAGTCACTGCGGTGAGAATCTCCACATGTGGAATTGTTGATAATGAAGGAAGACGACTCAACAAAGGCGAGATATCGGCCATAGCACTAGTCCCAAGGCAAAAGTAGACAGAAGCAATGAAGCTTCGTAGCATAATCGTTTTAAATCTAGCATTTTTCATCTTTATTAGGATCGGCAATGAGAGATAAAAAGTCAGGCCCCTATCAACTAAATCTATTTACTCGTCGGGATTTTATCCTGACAATTGGATCCCTATTCATTTTCTCTCTTCTAGGCTTAAGACTTTTAGCTGGCTTATATTTCAAAAGATTCACTAATGCTCACCATTTAACAGAGTTATCAAAGGTATCTAAAAACACCTTAATCGCCTTATACCCAATTATGACGGCGGAAGAGGACCCCAAATCAATCAAAAGTGGGATCAAAGAAATTAATCGATATTTAGCCGCACTCTCTTTTCGAACCAAGCTAGAGTTAGAGCTTGCTCTACTCTTTTTCAATCAAGCAACTCTTTTAACCGGTAACCTACTTCCCTTTCCTTATTTGGCTTTAGAGCAAAAAATAAAATATATTAATTATTTAGCAAGTGGCCCGCGTCTATTTGCCCCCATCTTTTTAGGATTAAAAGAAACATGTTTCTTAGGCTTCTATTCACTTGAAAGGAATTTTTCCTTAATTAATAACTACACTCCAATTGTTTCCAAAATGGGTGACCCTGACCCTGAGTTTAATCAAGAATATCAACGGCTAGAATACAAATGATTTACCGAGCGAACCATCTTCAAAAAAACAAAGTCTGGCAAGCAGATGTGTGCATCATTGGAACTGGTGCCGGCGGCTCTGCCGTTGCTTGCGAACTGGCAAAGAAAAACCTCAAAGTCATCATGATTGAAGCTGGTGAGTTTTTATTGCCAAAAGACATGAACCAACGAGAACAAGATATGTTTCCTAAACTTTTTTATGAGGGCGGGGCAAGAAGAACGAGAGACAAATCTATTCGCGTTATTCATGGCAAGGGCGTTGGAGGATCAACTCTACATAATATTAATCTTTGTAAAAAACCGCCAAAAGAGCTGATTGATCATTGGGAGTTACCAAATTTTACTCATGAAAACTTCATCAATTCCGTCAATCAAGTTTGGGAAGACTTAAAAGTAAGTCAAATTGATGATAGTTATAGAAATACCGCCAATGAATTATTTAAAACCGGAATAGATAAATTAGGTTTTTCTGGTGGCCCATTATTTCACAATCGTATGGGCTGCTACCAAAGTGGATTTTGCGAGCTCGGCTGCAGCTTTAATGCCAAGATGAATGCGCTACGTGTTTACATTCCCCAAGTTGTTAATGCTGGAGGAATAATTTTATCTGAAACAAGGGCGATAAAACTCCATCACACAAGTAAAAAGGTTACGCACCTCAATTGTGAAGTGATTAACACTGCAGGTGAAAAAGTATCAACCCAAGTAATAAAAGCAAAAAAATTTATTAGCGCTGCTGGTGCGATTGAATCCCCCTTGCTTTTTCAACGGTCACAACTTCCAGATCCAAATAATCAAGTTGGTAACAACTTACGGCTTCATCCTGGAGTTGTTGCTCTTGGCGTATTTGATCAAGAAGTGAATTGCTGGCAAGGTATTCCACAGAGCTACGAATGTGATGAGTTTTTAAATTTCTCAAAAGACCCTGAGGTCAATCGAGTCTGGTTAATTACCTCAAGCGCGCACCCCATCGGGGCATCAAGCATCGTTCCAGGTTTTGGCCATGAGCATCGCCGAATGATGACATATTACCCGCACATCGTGCCCGTCACACCAATGATTCATGATTTTAGCGCAGGCCGGGTTTCATCATCTTTTGCAGGAGGAGTTGATATTAACTACTCTCTTATTCAAAGTGATCGCCGACAACTGTCCATTGGATTAAAAAAGGCAAGCGAAATACTTCTCGCGGCCGGTGCCAAAAAGGTCATCATTCCGACGAGGTCACCAATGGAATTTAAAAATTTTAGTGACGTAAAGAAAGCAGATTTTACTATTCTAAACTGGGACTTAGACATGGTGGCCGTTCATCCAATGGGAAGCCTCAGTATGGGAGAAAATGTCAAAACGTCGGCGATTAATAGCAATCTTCGCTACCATCATTTAAATAACCTTTATGTTGCTGATGCCAGTGTCTACCCAACGAGTCTTGGAATCCCACCTCAAATATCAACTTACTCTATCGGTAAACACCTTGGCAGATATTTGGATTAGTTAATTTCTTGAATTTTTAATTACATGACCATGCAAATAATTAATCTGGTTTGCTCTATTTATTCGTCTATAGTTTTTAAATCTAATCGAGCGGTAAATTTCACTAGCTCTCTGAACATCATTTTTCAAGACGGCATTTTTTAATGACTCTAGTTCTCGATGATAGACTCCTATGTTGTTGGCAACAGTAGAATCTCGTCTCATCTCTTGTGCGTTTTCCGAAATATCAGTATTTGAAGAATAGTGTATAGCTTCCCTGATTTTCGTGATTGAAATATTATTTTCCTCGCTAAGCTCATCAATATTTTGTTTTGAATCAGTCTCACAAATTAAAAACACAGGATCAGAGACCTTCACATAAGTTGAGACTTGTGGAAGCAATGCTTTTGAGGCCATCAAAAGAGATACTGAGGGCAAGTCAATCATCTCAAAGCTCAACTTTTCATACCCTGGCTTGAGGTCATAAACTATTTGCTCACTTATTTTATTCCAGTTGTCTCGATCATTTTTTAAATTAGACTCTTCTCCCGTGTACGTATAGATCCTCATCCGAGAGGTCACACCAGGTCTAACATTACCAATATTCTCATATCGACAAATCCCAAGATAAGTTTCTTTTGCTAAATTTTTGTCAAGTTTTGGGGCTTGATTTTCCCGAAAGGGCCCCGTTTGTTCCCCTCTTTTGAATAAATTATTGTCTCTACTTATTAGTTTTCTTTTTCGATTAGATGATTGACTAGAGCGATATAAGGCCTTTGCCCTTATGTTTTTTTGTCGATTAGATAATTTCTCTGATGCATTCACCTTGTTGATCAAAGAAGAGAGAGGATCAAAACGATCATAATTTAAACTAGCAGAAAAACCTAAATTCGGATCATAAAACAGACTATCAGCTGTCGGTTTAAAATCAGCTCCTAACGTTAGATCTAGTCCACTAACTCCCCAATCTAAATCTCCATTTGGTAAAAGAAATTTATTAATACTATTTCGATTTCTATGCCTACAGTTATACCGGTTCCAGAAAGCCTCATTTCCACTTACTGCCCCCTCCTGAAAAAAGATAAACTGATCAAACTCACGACATCCGACCTCTGGAGTGAGTCGAAAATGAGTGACTGGAAATGACCCATTGTCATTTAACTCTACCGCCAACATCAAAACAGGTCGTCTTGTTTGTTCAGAAAATGCATCTAATTTAAATTGCCCTGCATTGAAAGTATTCATCAATTTATAATCAGTTAAGGAAGAACCATTGTAAAAATTTGTTTCATCGGGGTCTCGAAAATACACCTCTCCTATTGCTAAATTATTTTGTAATTCAGTTTTAATCGTGACGATATCTCTTACGTCCTCAG
>Ga0181565_10002860_pt1 | contig 13248 bp, 8 predicted proteins | sample 101ome_16_FD_129661 | JGI IMG/M metagenome (GOLD analysis project Ga0181565, IMG submission 129661) | Coastal salt marsh microbial communities from the Groves Creek Marsh, Skidaway Island, Georgia - 101401AT metaG (megahit assembly) | ecosystem: Environmental > Aquatic > Marine > Intertidal zone... | reverse complement strand
CATGGTCGAAGGCGATATGGCTCCGCTGTCTCGAGGCGGAAGCTTCATCGGACATCACATTCTCGTTCCGAAGCGTGGAGTGGCCGTGCATATCAATGCATTCAACTTCCCGATCTGGGGAATGCTCGAGAAGATCGCGGTGAACCTGTTGGCCGGAGTACCTGCCGTGGTGAAGCCTTCTGAATTTACCAGCTACCTCACCGAACTCATGGTCCGTGAGATCGTGGATTCAGGCATTTTACCGGAAGGATCTCTTCAAGTAGTCACAGGTTTAGGAAGAGGAATCATCGATCATGTGACGAACCAAGATGTGGTCACATTTACAGGCTCGGCCGCCACAGGAATGAAGCTGAAGGCGATGCCTCACATCATTGAAAACTCGGTTCCGTTCAATTTGGAGGCTGATTCTTTGAATGCTTCTATGTTAGGCGAGGACGCAGCTCCCGGAACGCCCGAATTCGACTTGTTCATCAAAGCAACCCGCGCCGAGATCACGGTGAAGGCCGGACAGAAGTGTACCGCCATCCGACGCATCATCGTGCCTGAGAAGTACATGGAGGATGTACAGATCGCGTTGGGTCAACAGCTGGCCAAGACCACAATCGGAGATCCGTCGGTCGAAGGGGTTCGTATGGGGTCACTTGCCTCACAGCTGCAAGTGGAGCGTGTCCGCAAGAACGTGGAGGTATTGATGGAAGAGCAGGAGATCGTGTATGGCGACCTCGACAACTTTGAGGTGACAGGAGCCGATAAGAACAAAGGAGCCTTCTTCAGTCCGATCTTATTCCGAAACGATGATCCATTCAACAAGACCAAGGTACACGACGTAGAAGCCTTCGGTCCGGTGAGTACGCTGATCCCTTACAAGGACATGGACGAAGCCATTCGCATTACCGAAATGGGTAAAGGTTCATTGGTGACCTCTATCGTGACCGCTGATGATCAGATCGCGAAAGAGTTTACTTTGAATACAGCGCATTTACACGGACGAATTCTGGTATTGAACCAGCGTTGTGCTAAGGAAAGCACGGGTCACGGTTCGCCCATGCCGTTGTTGAGCCACGGAGGTCCGGGGCGTGCCGGTGGTGGTGAAGAGATGGGAGGAACCCGCGGGGTGAAGCACTACATGCAGCGCACCGCGATCCAGGGTCATCCAGAGACGATCACGCGTATTACAGAGCAATTTCAAGTCGGAGCCGATCAACCCGAGGCGAATCCACATGTTTTCCGTCAACACTTCGAAGAACTGCGTGTGGGGGATACCGTATTCACCCATAAACACACGGTGACGGATGCCGATATCGTCAACTTTGCCAACGTGAGCGGGGATAACTTCTACGCGCACATGGACGCCACTTCCTTGGAGGGCACCATCTTCGAACAGCGTGTGGCACACGGTTACTTCTTGTTGTCCAAAGCCGCTGGCTTGTTTGTGGATCCAAAGAAAGGCCCCGTGCTTCTTAACTACGGTGTCGAACAAGCTCGATTTACCAAGCCGGTGTATCCAGGGGCAACAGTCGGTGTTCGTTTTACGGTCAAGGAAAAGATCGATCAAGAGAAGCGCAGCGAAGAGGATATCGCGAAAGGCATCGTCAAGTTCTTGGTGGACATGTACGATGAGACCGGTGAGACCGTGGCAATAGCAACCATCCTCACCATGGTGAAGAAACTCGACCAAAGCAGTTGATCAACTGGAAAGACGATATCGTTCAGGAACCACCCTACTACGCTTCCATCTTCAACTACCTGATCGGCGAAGACCTGGAGGGCTACCCCGAAATGGACGAGATCACCTTGAAGTTAGCGATGGAAACGGAGGGCTACCTAGGCTATGAGAGTCATAAGGCAGATGGAAGAGGTTTCTTCATCAGCTACTGGCGTGACCAAGCATCCATTGACCGCTGGCGGAAGAACGCCACCCACATTCAAGCCAAATCAGAAGGAAGGGCACGGTGGTATAAGTACTACCACTCCATGATCGCCAAAGTGGAGTCGGCGCACTTTCACAAGCTCGAGGATTGAGTTCACGCAGACCTGCCTAGCGGCAGGATCGCAGAGTTGAAAGAGCGAAATCCCCTGCCTGCTAGCAGGCTGGCCCGCGCCCTCCGCGTGAACCCAAAAGAAGGTCAATATTTAATACAAACGTTCTTAGGCTCAGTAAAGAACTGCAGCGCCTCAAAGCCCCCTTCTCTACCTACTCCGGAAGCCTTCACCCCACCGAAAGGAGTCCGCAGGTCGCGGAGCAACCAGCAGTTGATCCAGCAGATGCCTGTATGCAATTCCTTGGCAACTCGGTGAGCGCGCTTAAGGTTGGAGGTCCAGACCGAACTGGCTAATCCATACTTCGTACTGTTCGCCATCATCAGCGCTTCTTCTTCTGTATCGAATGGCATCAAGGTGACCACTGGCCCGAAGATCTCTTCTTGATAGGTGCGGCAGGTGTGGGGTAGTCCTTCGATCACCGTAGGCTCAAGGAAATATCCTTCCTCAAATTCTCCCGTCATCTCCTTTCTCTTTCCACCGGCCAAGACGGCCCCGCCTTCTTCTTTGGCCAACTCGATATAGCTCAATACCTTTTCCATGTGCGGCTCGCTGACTACCGCTCCAAGGTCAGAAGATGGATCTTTTGGGTCACCTACGTTCATCGCCTTGACTCGTTTCACGAACTCTTCTTTGAATCGGTCGTAGATCCTTCTTTCGATCAGGATGCGCGATCCGCACAAGCAGATCTGACCTTGATTCGCAAAAGATGAACGCATGGTCGTGTCCATCATATCGTCGAAGTCGCAGTCGGCGAAAATGATGTTCGGATTCTTGCCCCCTAGTTCGAGACTTAGTTTCTTGAATTTGGGCGCTGCAGTCCGCGCGATCCACTCACCCGTTGCGGTACCTCCGGTAAAGCTGATCATCGGAATGTCGTCGTGCTCGATGATGGCTGCGCCTGCTTTAGGACCGAGACCGTGAACGATGTTCAACACGCCCTTTGGCAAGCCTGCCTCGATGCACACCTTGGAAAGGAGGCAGGCAGTGTATGGAGTCACTTCTGAAGGCTTTGCTACCACCGTATTTCCTGCCGCCAGTGCCGGAGCGATCTTCCAGCTGAAAAGATAAAGAGGAAGGTTCCAAGGCGAGATGCATCCGGCTACTCCGATCGGTTGGCGCAAGGTGTAATTGATCGCCAATTCTCCCATTGAATGAGACTCGGAAGCAAAGTGAAGGATGGCAGTTCCGTAGAAATGAAAATTGGAAACGGCCCGAGGTATATCCACGGTGCGGGCCAGAGAAAGCGGTTTTCCGTTGTCGCGACTTTCCGCCTCGGCAAATTCCTCAAGATTGGCTTCGATCAGTTCAGCGATCTTCATTAAATAGTGCGAACGCCTCTGGATGCTCATCTTGCTCCAAATTGGAAACGCATCTTTAGCGGCTTTGGTGGCTCGCTCCACATCTACAGCATCGCTGTCGGGAATTAGGCTGTATGGCTTTCCGGTGGCCGGAGCCATGTTCTCGAAATACTCTCCTGAGCTAGGAGCCAAGAGTTCACCGTTGATGTAGTTCTGCAGCTTTTCCATGGTGTCAAATGTAGCCTGAGTAAAAAGAAAAAGCCCCATGCAATATGGAGCTTCTTCTGAACCTAACTAAACAACGAGAATTTATCTTATTCGAGCACGAGTCGTTTCGTGTATTTGCTTTTCCCTTCACGAATTTCGATCGTGTATGTTCCGGAGGGAAGTTCGTCCAAGTTCATCCGCATGTTCTTCTTGCCCTCTCCCTTGATCTTCATTTCGCGTACCGTCTTTCCTTGCAAGTCCTTGATCTGGATGTGGACAGGTCCATCTTCATCATTTTCAAACTGAAGTTGAACGTCTGCTTGGTACAGGATAGACTCTCAAGTCCTGAATGGATGAGCTTCCGGTTTGAGATTCCTCCACATCCTCAACCACCATCTTTGTACGCGTCACCTCGACCTCCTTTTCAGTGTCACCGTCACTATCTGATCAAACCTCCACTTGAACGTCGATCTCCTCATCTTCATCCTGTCCGTTGGAACGAATGACGATAACACTCTTTGAGGCATTGTCGTCCATATCGAAATGATAGCGTACTTCATTCATGGAGCGCTCGATCTCAACACCGATATCTTCCAGAATCGAATCGACATTCATGTGTTTGATCTCCTCCGATACCTTTTCCAGTTCGGATGCAATGTCTACGCGAACCTGCCTCATGCTGGCTTTCATTTCTTCGATGTCGTCTTCGTTGATCTCTATCTCAACGATCGTACGCTTCTCTTCGCGAACCGACTCGCGCTTTTCTTCTCTGTCCTCAATGTATTGGCGGGCCGCTTGGCCTTCGAGTTCTTTGACCGTAGTTTTTCCATCCACTTTCTCGGTGATGGTCACTCTTGGGTCGTCCCCATCCTTGATCTGGATCGTACGTTCAACTGATTTTGGTTGATCCTGGGCAATGGACTGCACCCCGATCAGGGTCAAGATCACAAGCAGCAATAGCCATTTTTTCATGGTAGTCATTTTGTAAAGCCAAACCTATCTCGACCCGCTGCAACCCGCTGTTAATGGGCGGGGAACCATTGTTAAGTACTGTTAAACAAGCAATTAACGCTGGATGCGCCGTTACTTTTGTTCGGCCCCATGAAACAAGACCAGCTTCGCAACATCGTCATCGTCATCGCGGTGGCCCTGATCGGGTTGATCGGCATTCAGATCTACTGGATCAGCAATGCCATTGACCTTGAAAAGGACCGCATCCGACGGGGCGCTTCAGAGGCATTGGCAGAAGTCGTTGACCTGATCGAGCGGCACGAGACACTCACTAAGATCCGATCGCATCAGGAAGCGCAGTACCTTTTTGTAGAAGGCGAGGATGGGCAGAGTTTTCCACCGGATGATTCCTTGATGGAGTTTGTGGTCAAACGCAATATCGAGCGAAAGGAAGATGTAGTGGAAATGAAAGTGGAGGAGGAGCACGGAGGGCAACGCTCTGAAAAGACCGTGACCTATTCCGTCGATGACCTCCCATTCAACACGGATCTGGAAGATGAATTGAGATTGGAGATGTTCACGGCGGACTCGATCCAATTGGAGTTGGAGCATCGGGTCGATGATGTCAATAGAGATCTTGACCAGTTGCGGGAACGGCTCAAATCCAAGAAGACCTTTTTGGGCGACATTGTACGAAGCTTGATCGAGGTGAACATCAATCAACCCATCGACGAGCGCGTCGATCCGCGAATAGTTGATTCTTTGCTGCACTTGGCTTTAGAGAAACGAGGCCTCAGCTTGAAGTATACCATGGGCGTGTTTGACCAAGAAGGTGAGATGGTCTTTGGTCCGGAGGAGTTTGAAACATCTCTTCGGGCATCTACTACTAGCGCACGCTTGTTTCCAAACGATGTGATCCAAGTGCCTTACTTCATCAAGCTTCACTTTCCGAATCAAGGGGGGTACATTTTCAATAGCCTTTGGGTGCTACTCTTAGTGTCCTTGATCCTCCTAATTGCCTTGGTGTGGACGTCCTACTATTCCGTTCGAACCATTTTCTACCAAAAGCAGAGCAGCGAGATCAAGAACGACTTCATCAATAACATGACCCACGAGTTGAAAACGCCGATCTCTACGATCAGTTTGGCTTGCGAAGCGCTGGCTGATCCGGAGTTGGGTCGCATGCAGAATGTGGTCGATCGCTACTTGAATATCATCAATGCTGAGAATAAGCGACTTGGCTTGTTGGTGGAGGAAGTATTGCAGAGTGCGGTTCTAGATAAGGGCGATTTCAAACTGAAACGCGAGGATATCGATATGCATCAATTGCTCCAGGACCTGCTCGATAAGTATCAGATCCAGTTGAAGGATCGGGATGCTAAGGTGGACATGCAGCTCGGCGCTGAGCATTCGATCATCTATGCAGACCCGAATCACATGACCAATGTGATCTATAACCTGCTGGATAATGCCGTGAAGTACTCTCGAAGTAAGCCAGAGATCACCATTCAAACCAAAGAAGAAGATGGCAACATCATTCTATTGGTAAAAGACAAAGGCATTGGAATTTCATCTGAGAACCTCAAGAAGATCTTCGATCGACTCTATCGAGTGCCTACCGGAAATGTGCACGACGTCAAGGGTTTTGGACTCGGCTTGAGTTATGTTAAGATCATTACCGAACGGCACGGTGGACGCGTGTCGGTTGAAAGCCAACTCGATGTTGGAAGTACTTTTTATATTGAAATCCCGCTAAAGCAAGATGACTATGGAGAAGGAAACGAAAACAACGGATAAGATCCAGATCCTCGTGGCCGAGGACGACCCTAACTTGGGGATCATTCTCACGGAATATCTGCAAGCCAAGGGCTACGAGCCACACTTGGCACGAAATGGTGTAGAGGGTTGGAAGATCTTCGCCAACGGCACCTTCGACTGTTGTATCCTCGACGTAATGATGCCCGAGAAAGACGGCTTCACCTTGGCAAAGGAAATTCGAAATGCAGATAAGAGCATTCCGATCATCTTCCTTACGGCGAAATCGATGAAAGACGATGCCATCGAGGGATTCAAGAGTGGTGGGGATGACTACATCACCAAGCCATTTTCAATGGAAGAGGTTCTTCTTCGTTTGAAAGCCATCTTGCGTAGGACAAAGGGCGAGCAAAAGGCACCGGAGAAAACAGTCTTCGAGCTCGGAGCTTTCACGTTTGATTTTAAGAATCAGGTCTTGAAGCACGGTGATGATGAACAGCATCTTACTTCGAAGGAGAATGCCTTGCTCAAGATGCTTGCGCAACACGCCAATCAACTCCTCGATCGTTCTCAGGCATTGCTTGCCATCTGGGGGGATGATAGCTATTTCAACTCTCGCAGTATGGACGTATACATCGCGAAGTTGAGAAAGTACCTAAAGAAGGATGAAGGAGTCAAGATCATGAATGAACATGGAAAGGGATTCCGCTTGATCATTCCTTAAAATTCATTTTTCGTTTTTTCTTGGTCACCGAGGTGGGTTTACCTAGTTTAGTTACAATTAATCCCATCCCTATGAAGCACTTACTTACCCTTGCCGGTCTGCTGCTTGCTGGCCTAACCTATGGCCAGTGCACCTTGAGCGGCCTCAATTCATTCTATTGTTCTTCCGATACCGGAAGCCAACTCACGGCCTCTTGTGGAGGAAGTTCAGGAACCATCCTGGGTCCGGGTGTGAATAGCAGTGGATATTTCAATCCAGCCGGATTGCAAGACAGCATACCGATCTTGGTATTGTCTAGCACTACTACCTATACGGTGGATCAGTCGCTCCCTTATAACCCTGACACCACCAGTGGAGGCACTTCGGTCTCCCTTGGTGATGATGCGATTTCCGGTCAATTGAACATCGGATTCAGCTTCCGTTTTTTCGACAATCAGTACACGACATTCCAGATCTCTTCGAATGGCTTCATCACGTTTGGAACCAATACGGACAATGGATGTTGCTCGGGTGATTTTATTCCTAGTTCTCAGACACCAAACAACTATATCGCCCACGTTTGGGAAGACCTGTATCCTCCAGGTGGAGGTTCCATTACCTACAAAACGGTGGGTACCGCGCCAAACAGAAAGTGTATCATAGAGTTTGCTGGAATACCACAATGCTGTGGGTCGAGCTATCCAAGATACTCTCAGATCCACCTTTGGGAGGGGTGTGGACGAATTGAGATCCATACTCAGTCCCAACCATACCCATTCTCGGCGTCCACTCAAGGAATCGAGAATGCTACCGGATCTGCTGGTTATGCCACTCCAGGACGAAACTCTTCCGCATGGACGGCAACCAATGATTTCGTGGCCTTTCAACCGAACTGTGGGGACACCTTCTGGACTTTCGTGAGTGATGGGCCAGACCTTTCGATGATGGCAGATTCGAACGACTGTTTCTCCGATTCAAACGCGAGCGCCACCGTAACGGCAACGGGATCATCTCCTTTTGCATACTCGTGGTCGAATGGACAAACTTCTGCAACGATTACCGGTCTTGCACAGGGCACGTACACCGTTACCGTAACGGACGATGACGGCTGCTTCAAAGAGGATGAAGTGGATGTTTATTCACCACCGCCATTAGGAGTGAATACCAACCCTACGAACGCGAATTGTGAAAGCGACGAGAATGGATATGTCTTAGCCAATGGCAATGGTGGTGTTCAGCCTTACAGCTACTCTTGGAGTAATGGGTCAACAGCGGATTCCATTGGAGGGCTGGCAGCAGGGACTTACTCCTTGACCATCACTGATGCGAATGGATGTGAAACCATGACCTCGGCCACTGTTGGCTTTGACAACGAGGATCCCGTAGTAGACCTCGGACCCGATAAGATGATATGTCCTACCAAGATCGCTCTTCTCACTACGACTCCAGGTTATGCAGCTTATGCATGGTCCACGGGTGACACGGTGCCGAACATTGTGGTAAATGGAGCTGGAACCTATACGGTCACGGTAACCACTTCCGCCGGATGTACAGGTTCTGATGAGATCCAAGTGATCGAGGCGGTACCTGAGCAGGTAGAACTCGGTCCAAATAAGGAGGGTCTAGGTCCAATTCAGGTCGATGCGGGTTCACAATTCACCCAGTTCTTGTGGAGCACGGGCTTCAATGGGCAGATCCTCAATGTAGGACAGAGCGGAACGTACACCGTGACTGTTGCTGATAGCAATGGCTGTCAGACCAACGATGATATCACCGTGAAGATTTGGCCTGCCGGCGTGGAAGACGTGAATGCGGCTGGATGGATCGTATTTCCAAATCCTGCCAACAGCGTTGTGAACATCATGACGGGCTCAAGTTTGCAAAATGCGACGCTTCGTCTGATCAATGTTGCCGGGCAGGTAGTATTCGAACAAACAACCAACCTGGGAGCTAGGCAAAATCATGCCCTAGACGTTTCAGGAATAGCGAAAGGAAGCTATACGCTCGAACTAAGATCGGATGATGGCATTCGTCAGCGTTCGGTGGTACTGCAATAAACAGTGACCTTTCTCAATTGCTTAGGCGGTCGGAACTCCGGCCGCCTTTTTTACTTTTAGCAGCAAATCATAAACCATGAGCATTAAGCGACCTTTCAATTTGCATCAATGGATCGAGGAGAACAGAGATCTTTTGAAGCCCCCTGTAGGAAATAAGAATCTATATCCAGCCGGAGAGGACTACATCGTCATGATCGTAGGAGGTCCGAATGCAAGAAAGGATTATCACTACAACGAGACCGAAGAACTTTTCTACCAGCTCGAAGGCAATATTACCGTCAAGATCCAGGAGGATGGCAAAGCGGTGGACGTGAACCTAGGGCCTGGGGATATGTTCTTGTTGCCCCCTCGAGTGCCACATAGTCCAGGTCGTTCTAAAGGATCGATCGGACTAGTAGTGGAGCGCGTTCGTGAGGCGGATCATAAGGATGGACTCCTATGGTTCTGCGATGAGTGCAACCATAAACTGCACGAGACTTATTTCCACTTGACCAACATCGAAACGGACTTCCTACCTCGTTTTAAAGAGTACTATGGAAGTGAAGAGCTACGCACGTGCGAGAATTGCGGCCATGTGATGGAGACCGATCCGCGTTTTACCTGATCAGGTTGATCGTCCCGGTCTGTACCTGTTTCTTTTCCGGTACCACCTTGTATTGGATCGAGTACGTGTAGCTGCCGATCTGCGAAAGCTTGCCGGTGTTGAACTTTCGTCCGTTCCATCCGCTGGTAATGTCAGAGCTTCGGTAGATGATCTGTCCCCAGCGATCACGGATCACGATGCTGTATTCAGAGAGGTTGTGTCCTTGCACCATGAAGATGTCGTTGATTCCATCACCATCTGGCGTAAAGGCGTTCGGAACATAGATCTTACTGATCGGAGCCACCACTACAGAGTCGTGTACATTACATCCCTGAGAGTCCACGGCGGTAACGTAATACACGGTGCGCTCTCTGGGATAGACCAAAATACTATCGCAATCAACGCAAGGGATATAGCCCTTGGATGACCAGCGGATCTCAGTGTTCGACTGGGCGATGAGTAGCACATTACTCAGCCCTGTGATCGTGTCTTGGCGAGTCGGGATTTCCAATTCAGGTACGGGATAGACTCCGACGTAGACGCTATCCGTCTTGGCGCAATTCTGAAGGTTCTTTCCTGTGACGTAATACCACCCGCTTTCCTCTGGGTTGATCTTGGGTGCACTCGCGAAGGCTGGTTGCTCAAAGAAGGGGCCCGTCCATTGGTAAGTAAAAGTTCCTGTAGCCCTGAGCTGGACGGTGTCGCCCTCGCAGATGTTAGTATCGCCTCGAACGTCAAGCTCTACTTCTGACACTTCAATGAGTACCGAGTCGAAAGCGCTACCACAGGCGTTCTTTACCTCGACCACATAAGTGGTGGTCACTTCCGGGAATGCTGGAGTAGAATTCAAAAAAGGACTTAGTACGTTGTCCTTCGGGTACCACTCGTATTCATCCGTTCCTTGTGCATTCAACATGACTCGTTGTCCTGTACAAACCACGGTGTCTCCCCAAGCTTCCACTTGCGGAACGTAGCCATAGGTGAACACGGTGACCTCGTGTTGGTGAGTACAACCAAACGAGTCGAGGATAGAAACTACGTAGTGTGTAGTGGTGTCTGGAAAGACAGTTGGTGTAGCGCTATTTGGGGCGCTCAGGTAGATCGGGGGAGACCATGAAAAACTCACACCTCCGCTAGCCCACATCGGTCCTGACAGACCTTCGCAAATGCTGGTATCCGGCATCGCTTCGGTATTGTCAGGGAAGGTCTTTAGCGTGACCCAAGCGGTATCCGTTCCGCAACTATCGATGGCCGTGACTACGTAGGTGATCTGATTGTCCACGGTGGCGATCGGGTTCTGGATGTTTGGGTCGCTCAAACCCGAGCTTGGTGACCAAGAGTAGGAAGTTCCTCCAAAGGCGGTCAGCTGTACTTCGTCGCCTTCGCAGACTTTTGGGAAGCTTGGAACCGTGGCTTCCGGACCGGGAAGGACGGTTACTTGGATGGAATCCGTGTCTGAGTATACACAGCTCACCGAATCGCGAATGATCAAGACCACATCGTAGGTTCCTGCGGTGGTGTAGGCGTGTTTAGGTTCGTATTCCGTGCTACTATTTCCATCGCCAAAGTCCCATTCGTATTCTGACCCTCCGAAACTCTCATTCTCGAATTGAAGTGAGTCATTGATGCAAATGCTCAGGGGGCCGTCTACATCGGCTTCGGCTATCAGTGTGATGAGGTCATATTTAAGAGCAGCAAGGTTGCAGCTGGCTGAAGTAGGCTTTGTCGTAGAGTAAGCCCCGGTGGTAGTGGGGAATGAACTGTTCTGACCGCAACTCGCGCACGCCGCCTGGTAGATGATCCCTTTCTTGTCAAATCGACTCGTTCCTCCGTCCGTGTGCTCACCTCCGGATGCCCCTGTGTTTCCACCGAAAAAGCTGGCGAAGAGAATACTCGTCGCACTGTCCTCGAAGACGATGAAATAGAAGTCATGACCGTCAGTCGTGGTCTTGTAGGCATTATTCGTGACGGGGAGGCCGGTCGTGGTCGTCCCACTACTCGTTGAAGCTCCAATGCCGAAGAGAGATCCTCCCCAACCGGAGACGAAGATGTGGTTGCATTCATTCACCAAAAACGCCGTCATGGAGAGGTTGATGTTTCCATTGCCGGAACCCCACCTCGTAGAGAAAATGGTGTTTTGAAGGTTGTTAGAAAGCTTGTGTAGGAATTGGCCGCTGTTCGCCGCACTATAGACCCAGCTCGGCCCTATTGGATAACTCCCTTCGGTTTGTCCCACCACGTAAACAAAGCCAGACAGGTCGAGCTGAACGAAGAAGCTTTGATCATAATCGTTGGTGCCTAGAAAGGTCGATGCGATCAGGTTCGAACCATTGTTGCTCACTTTCGCAAGCCAGCCATCTGTCAGCCCTCCTTGGTAGGTCGTGTTGATCGTATTGTTGGTAGTTGGGAAGTTAGCGCTCTTGGTTCCCCCGGTACAAAAAACGTCGAAGTTCGGGTCAAACTGAATGGAGTAGGCTGCATCAGCAGTGCTCCCTCCGATGTAGCTCGACCACAAGAGGCTTGTCAAGTTAGAGTTGAACTTGAAAATGACGCCATCCGTAAGTCCACCCCCGTAGTTGGATTGAAAGCCATTCACGATCGGGAAGTCGTCAGAGGCAGTGCTCGTGGCGACGTAACAATTGTCGTTGAGGTCGACGATGATCTCCCCGCGGAACTCATCAGCATAAGCTTTCTGGAGCGTATCACTCATGTTGATCCCGTCGTTTTCTGTGCCGCCGATGTAGGTAGATGCGATCAGGTTGGTACCATTTGCATTCAGCTTTGCGATGATGATATCGGAACCAGTGGTGTATTGGATCTGACTGGAATTCGAGTTGACCCCCGTAGAGCCGATGGCCGTTCCTCCGTTAAAGTTTCCGTCGAAGGCTCCTGAGGTGGTCGGAAAGTTCGAACTCGAAGTGGTGCCTAAGATGTAGAGCTGGTTGTTGTTGTTTACCACCAAGCTGTGCGGAATCTCGTTTCCGTTACCCCCTAGATAGGTAGAGTAGACTATAGCTGTTCCGGCAGCGTTGAACTTCGTGATCGTCATGTCGGTCTTAAAGCCGCCCACACCGCCTGCAAATGTGGTTTGGTAGGCTCCGGTCGACGTGGGATAACCCGACCCGCTTCCGTTTCCGCTCACCAAAATGTATCCTCCGGCGTACATGTTTCCGAGTGAATCATAGGTAGCCGTCGAACCCCAGTTGTTGATGGTGGAGCCAGTGTAGGTACTGAAGATTAAGGTCGGATCGATGATCAGTGTTCCTTCGTCGGAAGCCATCACGTTGAAACCGATATGAGGGAGACCCTTGTCTTGCTCGAGTACTCGGAACGAACTCTTTACGAAGGACCGCTCGCCGTCTTTTTCCAACCACGAGACGGGTTCCTGATCAATGATCTGATCCACCGCCGTTTCGATGAGGATATTACCAAATCCAGGCTTCAAACCATCGATTCCCTCGTAGGCGACCTCGATGACCGAAGGGTCAGCACCGGGATGAACGATAAAGTCATACTTGAAATTGGAGTTTTGAGAATAGTACCGGACGTCGATGCCTGGATATACGTCTTTGAAAATGACACCGTGATACTGTTGGACGCCACTCGCCCATTTCGTCGAATCGTTCCCGAGGTAGTAATTCACGTAGTCGT
>Ga0181565_10002858_pt1 | contig 13250 bp, 10 predicted proteins | sample 101ome_16_FD_129661 | JGI IMG/M metagenome (GOLD analysis project Ga0181565, IMG submission 129661) | Coastal salt marsh microbial communities from the Groves Creek Marsh, Skidaway Island, Georgia - 101401AT metaG (megahit assembly) | ecosystem: Environmental > Aquatic > Marine > Intertidal... | reverse complement strand
TGGAAAAACTTTGAAGTTGTAACATCAGGACGTGCATTCAATGGTTCAAGTGAACATTTCATGGACAAAGAAATCAGTGATGAAGAATTCCGTGAAGAAAAGAAAACAATGGGAGATGTTGATATCACCATTCCTCACAAGTATCTCAAGCCATTGTTTGACTTGCTTGCCGATCATGAGAATCAAAGACTAACAAAAGATTTCATCTATCTTGGTCAGAACAAGAAAGAACAGCATGGTCATCAAATCAATGCCGTCTTTCAATTGCAAGAACCAAAAATCAACATGCAGATTGATTTTGAAGGAACTGGATATACAGACAAAGATGAGCCTGATGAGTTTGCAAAGTTCTCACATAGTTCAAACTGGGAAGATGTTCGTGCAGGTATCAAGGGTTTAGGACACAAGCATTTGCTTGTAAACATTGCTCGAGCATTGTCTGAAATTAAAAATGCAGTGGTGTTGACACCATCATCACCAGTTGAACCACCAGAAAAAATCAAGATTTCAAAGTCAGCCTCTGCAAAAATGCCTACCAACCTAGCCTTCTCTGTTGATCGTGGTGTTCGTACAAAGTATGAGCCTGTCAAAAATTCAAAAGGAGAGCTTGTTAAAGTTGATGGCAAGCAGGCTTTTCGTGAGCTTGCTACTTCCGATAGCAAATATGAAACAAACGTGCCAGCAATCTATACAATGATATTTAATCAGAAGCCAGACAATGAAGACCTATCAAACTTTCGAAGCTTCTCTGGTATTTTAAGATTGTTCAAGAAACATAATGTTGAGAAACGTTTGATTGAAAATGTTTTTCGTTTCATGATTGATAAAAGTTTCTTTGGTAGAGGCTCACAAGGTACAGATTCAAAGAGTGCAGAAAATGATTATGAAGTTAAGATGACGATTCTAAATAAAATGGTTCAAGAATTTCCATATTTAAAATCAATTCTTGAAAGTAAAGAAAAACAAATTAAAGCATACGTTGATAATTATAAAACAGTAGAGAAAAGAGACTAATGAAATCCTTCCGCAATTTCTTCATTCGCTCAGATTTTTTGGTTGAGGCTGCAAGTGATTCAATGCTTGACATTTCAATTCCAAATGCAGATAAAACTTTTAGTGGTAAACTTCATTTATTTTTTGATACAGAATTTAAGATTGAAGAAAAAACAGATGGTGTAAAGCTCACATTGTTTCGTAATGATGAGGCATATAATCCAAAAGATTTTAGTGCAAATTGGATTGTAGCTTATAAAAACAATGTCTTACATCCGAATGAATTCAAAAAGACAAACATCAAGAAAGTTGTCAAGTCAGGTATTGGTGTTACTCAATACAAATTAGTGTTTGAACATCTCAAAGCAATTCATAAGAATCTCGAATCAATACCAAAGAATACAGAATTCTTTATTGAATTTCTAATGACGAAACCAACCTTGACTAGATCATATGATCATAAGCACGGAATGATTTTGATTGGGTATTCTCACAACGTAACTGTAGAAACTCAAACAGAGTTTCGGCTTTATACAAAAGATGCAAAGTTAAATCAAAAACAGAATGAGCATTATGCTGAACTACTCGAACTTGATCTACCAGCACAATTGTTCAAAGGAAAAGTTGACACTTTTGAAAACTTGCTTCGAGGTGCAGAGAACTCAAATCTAAAATCTGCAATCAACAAACATAAGACGGACCTCAAGGATCTATACAAGAGGTCTGATTGGGATGACCTATATCAGAAAATCAAAGAAATCTTTTTGTCAGTCACAAGTTTCTATGGTGGTACCACAGAAGGTGTAGTCCTGCATGATGTGAATTCAGGAAAGATTTACAAGTTTCTACAATCAGATCAGCATGATAAAGAAACAAGACAAAAAGTAAAAGACAAATATAAAATGTCAAAGGACGAAGAGAACAAGTATTATGAGCAATTAAAAGAGATTGCAACTGATATTTTAAATGAGATTGATTTGGATAGACCATTTACACAAGTGATTGATGAAGTATCTGCTGCCGTGCAGAAGGTGAAGTTTCCTCAAAAACTTCATGCAAAGAAAAATGACCATCAAGTTCGTGAAGATTTACATCTAACAACCAAAATGAAATATGAAAAAATGTTGAAAGGTTGGGCAGGTGTTGTGGGTAAATTCCGAATCATCACGAAAGAACATGTGAAAATGATTGAATATGCCGTTGAAAAATATAAAGGTGCAACTGTCATGCTTGTTACTGGCGCCCGTGATAAGAAGCTTGCACAGGTGAATATGGAAATACTCAAAGAAATTTTCAATGGTAAACCTGTAGAAATAATCTCAGGATCGAATGGTAATATTATCTCTCTTGAAAGAAAGACAAGAAATCCAATTGTTACCTATGTGTGCGGTCCTGATCGTGAAGAGGACTATAAAAAACAATTAGAGAATGCAAACAATGATTCTGTTGTTGATGTATACGATAGCGGTAAGAGAGATTCAGTTTCTGCCTCATTGGCAGAAAAGATGGTAAGAAGGGGTGATATGCAACAAGTCAAACGCATTGTACATCCTGTTGCATATGCGAATATTGATAAATGGAGAAATTTTTATCTTTGATTAAACAACTGTGAAAAGTTTTTAAATGACATTGGTATTCGATATTGATGACCATTATAAAAATGCAACACAGTTTCAATTGATTCTAAGTTTACTGTTGAAGTGTTGTGTTCTTCAATGAATTGAATATTATATAAGTTGATATAATTTTTATCTGTTCCAAATACAAATGATTTAAAATGTGTATCAAGATCTTTTAAATCTAAACTATCCTTTTCTTCAATGTAAAATTGCGCAAGGTTGGAAAAATAAGCAGTGATGCCATTATCATTCTCAATCAACACATTTGCATTTGAAAAATTGAAAAAATTATTCGCAGTTTCGACTAGAACCATAATTACCTCTTCTTTTAAAGTTATCTAAATACTGTTATGAAAATCTTATAAACTTATATTCTTATATATGTAGCTATGCCAATAAATTTAAATACAAATACAAATCCGATCTCTGCATATGACAAAGTAACAGGATTCGCTGGGTTTCAAAAACCAGCTACAATGTTAACTGTTAAAAAGTCAATGGGAAATATTGAGTCCGGTGTTGCAACTGGTACAATTCCTGAAAGAGCCGAACTTATTCTAATGACAGATTCTGCTGGAAATATTAATGGTGAGATTCGAGTTGGAACAGGAAACCGATCTGCGATTGTATATGAAACTAGTGGAGGTACTGAATTTTATCCATTAACATCCTCTGGTGATCCAATCAATAACAATTCTCTGCCATTATATCAAGTAGGTTCTTTAATTTATTTCGCAGGACCAGAGCCTCCCGTAGGATATTTATTTTGTAATGGTGGTGTTTATAGCTCATCTTTGTATCCAGAATTAGCAACATTTTTGGGTAAAGAATTTGAAGTAAATGCAACTCAGTTTCGTGTACCCGACTACACTAATTCAATGGGACAAGAAGGTGCAAGATATCAAGGAGGATTGTTTATTCGTTTATTGAATCCAGGCGGTGCCGCAGGTTCAAATACTAATCCAGATTGGATTGATACTATTTTGGATGTTAACCAATATGGTGATTATCTACCTCACAGCGGAAATACATTCTTTGTAAATCGTGAATATGGATCAATTCAAAAAGAAAGTTATATTTCACACAACCATGAATTGCTTACAACAACTGTATCGAATACAGACGAATATCATAACCATCGATACTTTGGTGCGTATGGTGCAACCGATGGGTATTTTCTAGGAAGAATTGATGGAAATCATTCAGTAACTGCAACCAGCGGTAGTGATGGTAAAAGCATTGCAGAGAGAGATCCTATAACTAGTTTTATAGTCTATAGTGGTCTTGCAACAACAGATCAAGGTGGTGCGCCAGGAGCGCAAGATTTTTATGTTGGTGCTTCAGAAGCATATAAGCCAAATGCTGCCTACAACAATCAAGAATATAGTTTTCCAGTTGATTTAGGACTGTTATCTAGTAAGTATCCAATGGAAGGTGTAAGTCCTGGACAAGACATGCAGATTGGCGACCACTTACATACAGGATGGATTGGACATGGACCATCATTAAGTGACAACACCCACAATACTATACATTATACTACTACAACATCCTCAAATACTTGGAATAATCAGGGCGAAACGCAACCTAGAAATTATTCAGTTTTATTTTGCATTAAATATTAAAGGAATTATCAATGGCGGGTATACAGAAAATTAGTTCAGGTATTATTCAAAAAGGTTTATCTGTTGATAATCGAGATAAAGTTAAAGCTGCGGGTGAAATTTTTATTTCATTAAAAGAATCAGATAGACTTGATGGTAGCGGCAATCCTATTAACTTGATTACTGGTGATATTCGAGTACATGATGGTAAAACTCCCGGTGGTATTTCAACACCTCCTCCAGGAACAGTAGCACATATATTGACAGAAAAAGATCCTGATTTTCAGGACGAAACACATCCTGCGACAGTAAAACCAAAATACGGATTTGTAACACCTGATGGTTGGATGTACTGTGATGGTAGAATATTAGATAAAGTAGAATTCGGTGCATTGTATGCCGCTATTGGAGAAGCTTGGAATAATCCAGCTAGTTTTACTGCTGCTGGTAAGAGTACAGCAGATTATTTTCAAATACCAGATTTTCGTGGATACTTTCTACGATGCTATAAAAATGAACGTGTAAGTGGTAAGTTTGGAATTGGATCACAAAAGATGGACACTGTAACAAAACATGGTCATCATATTATGACTGGACTTGGTGGCGCACATACACACCAGTATCGTAAATGGGATATTGATTTAAGTCTTAACCCACCACATATGTCCGGAAGTACAAGACTCGATCCTATTGATGGTTTGAATTATACAGGTACATATGTTCTACAAAGACGTGGAAATCGTAATGAAGAATATTTTGAACAGAAGGTTGAAGAAGATTGGATAAAAAATATTATTGGTGGTTTGAATGCATGGAACATGCACTTTCTACCGGGCGAATCAATGCCTCCGGTCTATGGTTTAGATCCTGACTATAAGGCAGATTTTGGATCAGGTATTTCTAACCCACCTAATGGTGTAATAGACGGAAATGTTTATGGATTTAATCCTAAAAGCGCACTTGTATCAACCTTGCCAAAAACAACTGGAACATTCGTACCTGGTACTCACACCGAACCTGTATTAAAATCATCTATTCATCGACAATGGATTGACGATAATTTTCCTACAAGTAGCCAACCAATATTTAATTTTGATAAACATTTTGCGACAACAGGTACTTCATCACTTGATCCATATCCTGATTATGTTGTAGTAGGAGACAACACTTCTTTTCCTGTTGATGTACCGCAACAACACTTGCATGAAGTTGCGACAGGATTTTCTACAGGATCTTATCCAGCAAATACAACAATTAAAATGGTGCCTTCAAATACATATGCACAATCTTCACAGACTTACTTAGATCCAGGATTTGTGCAACCTGTTGGTCCGGTTCCTGACTTAGAACAAGGATTTCCAACAAATATTAAATTACCAACATTTATTAAGTATTAAACGCTATGGCAAATAATATTAAAGATATCGCACCTAGTTATGAATATGGGTCAAATCGAACAACTAAAGATCAAATTAAATCAGATGCTGGTGTAACGGCTACGGGAATTGGATTACAAATGCTTCAAACTACAAGTGTTCGTGTAGTTAATGCAAAAACGTATCCATCTCGTTTGCCCTCATCAGATCCAGCTGCATTTAAAATAGGCCCTCAGGGCGAAATCACAATGTCGACTGAATTATTTCCTGCAGAGTATTATGCACCTGCGACATATGGTAACTATGGGTGGATTGAAACTGGTACAGTTGGTGATTTTGAAAAAGTTAAAATTGAAGGAAAAAAAGATCCCGTAACTAATATTCGGCAAGCTGATCCGAGAACTTATTATTATTTGACATCAGATACTAAAGTACAAGATCCTTTAAATAAAAATATAGCCCCTGCTGGAATATCAACACCTCCAACGGGAACAATGGGATTTTTTCCTGTAAATGATATACCATTAGGTTGGATTAAATTGGGTCCAGGTAATGCTTATATCTATCAAAGAGCATATGGTTATTATCATACAGCAACAAATACAAATATATTACCTGGTGATGCATTAATTACTGGTGATCCTGCTAATTGTATACCAACATTTGCAAATACAGAATATACAAAAATTTTTAGTATTCTGGAAAGTTGGGATTTAATTGCAGATTTACGAGATAGTATGTATGAAAGGACCTTTGAAACAAAGAATCCTTTTGATGGATATTTTATAAGGACCGCTAATCCAACATTTGAAGGTATTGCACAAAATACACATCCATTTGAGACTGAAGGACAATATATGTCCAATCACTCTCATGATGGTTATACATACCCAAATTATGCTTCACCAATTAATACTTATCATGCATCATCAAAGCTGCCATTAAAAGACAATTATTTAATTGATGAACTAACAGGTTCAAGAGGACCTGTTTATGCTGATCTTGATTGGTCAGGTACTAATGTTTGGAAGTCGTGGGCATCAGCAAATACTTCTCCATTTACTAATTTAACTGATCCACTTAAAGGAAATTTAGGACATGATATCCGTTTGTACTCGTATAGAAAGACAAATGGTTCTGTACTAGTTTATGATTCTGAAGAAGAATTAAGTGGAAAACCAACAAATATGAATCCAATCAGATGGGTTGATGGTAGGGAAAATGAACTACCAACCATATTAAATTGGAACGAAAACATTGATCTAACAATTGATATCAAAGAACAATTTCGATACGTTAGAGGTCCAGGATTGCTCGGCAAATTTGTACCATTAAGAAGTCTTGGTGATACTAACAACTACTCTCATAAGTATGATTATATTGCTCTTGAGTATGTACATCCTACAATATTTGCTCAATATGATTATTTTGGTAAACTTGAGCCAATTGCGAATGAGCAAATTCAATATGAATTACAGTTTGAAAAATGTACAGATTCTCCTTATACAGGAGGCGGACCTCCAAATTTCACATTAAAATTTTGGGATTGGAAAGGTACTCGTTTTAGACTTGATACAAATTCTGAAATTGAACAAGCATTTATGTTTACTGGTGGTTCTAATATGCGCCAATGGAAACATAATCCAATTTGGAATCTAGGTGCTAGAATATGTGATTTAAATATCTATGACATTTATCGTTATGCAATGTTGCATGGAATTCATCCTTGGAATGGCTGGGGTACATATTTACCATCAAAATTAAAAATTTGGATTCGTCCAAACGTCAATGGTGTTCAATTCACAAACACACATGATATATCTTTAACGTATAAAGATTTAACTCATAGTACACATGACCCTTTATTAAAAGAAGATTTTTTGAAAAAGGTATTGCCTGCTGGAATTTATCATTTAGCGAATAAAACAAAATGTAGAGATGACGTTGGGTTGAGAACAACACCTGCAAATCGTAAATGGAATAAAAGTATAAAGCAATTTGAAAGAAGTGAAGCAATTCATACAATTGAAGTTCGAGCACTTGATAACAGTTTAAATTTGGATAAAGGACGAACATCCTATCATGTTGAAAGAGTAAATCGATGGGATAATAATGATTTACAATACTATAATCGAAGAGGTTTTTATGAGCCTCATGCTAATAATTTAGTCTATGCAAATGCAGATTTTGGTGTTGCAAATACCAATCAAAGAATTGGTACAAGTTACATGTTTAACTATCGCTATACTTTCGGTTCAGAATGGGGCACCGAAGGATACACTATAACACCACCAAATGTTTTACCTACATGGGCACATGATGCAGGTTCTGTATTTGCGCAAAGTACATTGAAAGATGTTGCTCCATTTACAGTAATTGATCATGCTAACATTCAACATAGTGTAATCAATTATGATACACATGTTCATACAAGAATTAAAACATATCACCGTAATTTGGTAGACAGAAGACTTGAGCGTAAAGTAAGTTCACCTATTTTGGGTTGGCAAAGAAATCCTTCTGGATATGTCCGTACAATTGGACCGGAAGGTGCAATTTCTGGTTATCAAAAAACAAGTGTATCATCAAAAGCACTAACGCCAAGAAAATCAAGATGGGTAATCAAAAAAGATTTTAGCAAATCATTAGCAGATAACAAAGCATTTCCAGATACTGCTCAAGGTTTATCGGGTACTGGACTGCCAAATGGCGTTGGTTCCGGTGGTGCCACGGGATGGGACAAGCCGGCAGGATTTCCGTATCAAACTTGGGACCAAAGTAGATTTAAAAAATTAGATTCATTACCAGGTTTCAATCAATTATGGAATGCAAATCCTGATGGATCTATTACTGCAAACTATTCTACAGAAGCAGAAGACAATAATCCTATTGAAACAGGAGGATCTAATCCATCTTTTGATGATCCGCCAAACACACCGGGTATTAGTTTTCAACAAGGTACGAAACCATATCATGTTCCAAATTGGAGATTTCGTAGATTGAGAGCAAGCTATAATAGTGGCGCTGATGACTCAATAGTTACTCAACACAACTCCAGTAATTCTGATACGGGTGCATCACCATATGTTAATCCATCAGATCTTTCTGAACATGCTTATCTAGGTGGTGGTACTGAGAATGAAGTTTCAAGATTTCTTGGAATAAAAGATAGTGATCCAGATGCAAGTGCAAAAATTGCTACAGAAGGTGAAGGTACTAATGTTCAAAAAAATAAAGTATGGATGCATGTAGGACTTCCGGCTTCATATAGGTTTGAAAATTCAATTATGAAACCAAATACTTCCTATACACGAAAAAGAATGCGTGGACTGAAGACCCATAGGTCAAACAATTCTGACAGAAGTTTTTGGGGTCATCATAGATTCAGCGGGTTCCACCGTGCTGAGGATTCTGGTCGTGACCATTCCCATGGCGCTCACTGGGACAGAAATCTTACCAGAGATCATCGAAGTAAAAAACATTATTTCACACAAACAGGACATAACGATCAGTGGTATTCTAATCATTCCGCATTTTATCCTCACAATCAGTCAGATCAACCCAAAGTGTATCATACTAATGGAGGAAGAAGGTCAAGCATACAAACTCAATATGCTGGTCCTGCAGTAAACTCCTCTGATGGTGCAAATTATCGTCAGAGTTCAGGCGGATATAGTGATGAGCAAATCCGTAAAAATCAGAATTATTCTTTTTCTGGTTCCAGTAAAGGTACTAGACGGGCTAACATTGGTAATATATACAGAACCAAAGTACATACAGCCGGTGAGTATAATCATGTAAGTGTATCTGGACCATATGGTGCATTGTCAAACTGGAATCTTGGAGACCGTGCTATAGCATCCGGTACTATACCTACTACAAATGATGGAGGTACTGATGATGGCGCACATTTCGGTGTTCGTGTTCCCTGGCATTATAAGATAAATCTTGACGCCGCTGGTAATTTAACATCATATACCAACTTTACACACAAAAATACTACATATAATGCTGATGACCTTTATGATAGACGAAATCAAAGAGCCGGAGAAGTAGTAGAAAGAAATCAAAGCTTTTCTGGTAAAAGAACAATTGCAGGTTCAACATTTGGCAATAATCCTTGGGTAATTTTGAATCATATTCCATTTGGTGGCAGTCACCCAAGCCGGTTGACAGATCATTCGGGTCTTCAATCAACAAACATTTCTGTTTCTTCTTCGAAAGTTAATAACCTTTCTACATTTCATTTACCCAGAGAAGGCGCTACACAAGAAATCGGAACAATGTATAGATACCTTGATCGATATAATCCTGAAGATCAAAGAAACTTATATGCATTTTTATCAGATTATTATTCTGCATATGATATTGCAACAGAAGACTATGCAGTAAATAACTATACATATAAAAATCCTTACTTTGCAGATGCTAGAAAACAAAAGCAATACCGAAATTATACCGGTTTTCGAACAAGGTCGGACCGATATTTAACTGTAAATACAAAACATCAATTAGAGTTGGTTAAAGAAGACCAAATTCAAGGTCGTCATATATACAAGGATGAATCCTCTTGGGGTCACCGGAATTTTACTTTTAGTGATCGGTTTAAGAATTATCATAGCCGCCATACTGGTGATGATTATAGTCATAGATTCCTATCAATTTATAGTCGTGGTACCAAGCATCCTTATTTCTCTGTACAAACAGGTAAATACCGCCACTATCATCCAAAAGATGTTATGGATTTTTCATTGAAGCAATCAATTCAAAGTAAGCCCGAATTTTATGCACCTTGTCATATCGCAAGGTCTGACGAATTGAGTGAAGATCCATATCGATTAACATTCTTGAATACTGGTTCTTCTGGACCACTAGCACAGAGAACAACAACTGTAGGTGGACATGAGCATGATTTAATTTATGCGAATACGACATTCCGAGGAGACACGGAATTCAGACCTATAAATATAGCATTAGTACCATGTATCAAAGTTTAATAATTAGAAGGAGAATATATTATGTCAGCTAATGGACCAAAAGACGTATGTTTAATAAGTGGTGATGGTTATTTTATTGATGCCGTCAGAGTATTTTATGATGTACGAGCAGGTGATTATATAATGCCACCAAGTGCAGTAGACGCACCATATCCAGATATTACTAAAGTTGACAATGGATATTTGGCAAGGTGGGATGCTGCTGCTCAAAAATGGAGATATGAAATTGAAGATTACTCATTTGGTACAGTAGATGCGGATCCACTTGAAATTTTAAAAGCATCCATTGATCGAAAAATGGATGTTGCAAAAGATAAAATCATCGAAGCATTTGTTGATGGTGATACCGTAAAACAACAAGCATGGGCAGATTATCGAAATAATTTAAGAATGTTACTTTTTAAAATGTTTGATTCTCAAAAAGCTCAAGCAGAAGCCGTAGATTATGATGCGGCTAAACCTTATCTAGCTGGTAATATTGTTAAGTATAATAATAAATTTTATACAATGGACATTTCGGCAACAGTCGCCATACAAAGACCTGCACCACCAGATGCACCTTGGATTGAAGTTTCTTTAGGTGCTCCTCAACCAACAATTAAAGAAAATCCAAATCCATTTTTAGCAAGAAAAGATCCAGGTGAATTAATTCATTTCACTGGTTGGCCTCCATTTCCTAACGCATAAAAAATTATGGCAAAGCAATACTGTTTAATTAATATCGAAAATGATCATTTTATAAAGGTTGTTCCAAATCCTACTGCAGCACAAGATAAACTTCATTTATATCGAGTTGTTTTTGGACATCCACCAGATCCTTCTGAATTCCCAATGAAATGGGTTGAAAGTTCTGAAGACTGGATTGAAGATAAGGTAGAATATAAAAATACAGAAAATGCAACAGCACAACCTGTAAGTAATATACCAGCTGCACAGCAAGTTAATACAGGCGAAAGTTTAAACCCTACTTACTTTAATGGTTTTAAACCTTATACAAAAGCAGCATTACTTGACTTGTTTGAGAAAGAACTTGAACGTATCAATGAATATACATTACGATTGGCGCTGACAGGAAAAAAAGCTACAAAGAAACTTAAAATTTATCGTGAGAATTTACAGAAGAAAATTGACGAAACTAAAAGTATGAAACAAATGTATACTGATATTCCTTGGGAAGCAGATGATGATACATTGAAAAAAATATTTAAAACAGGAAAAGTAGATATTAAACCATGAAAGAAGTTCCTGATTCATTGAAAATGGAATTCACATTGGCAATGAGAGAAGTCGAATATGAAATTCGCAAGAAAAAACAACAAGATGAATTGATTCGCCAATTTAGCGAAGCAATGGAAAAAGATAAAGCTAAAAAAAGTTCTTGACAAAATCGTAAAAGTATGCTATATATGATCAGAGAGGAGTGTATGGTTCATTCTTCTCTGCTGTGGTTGCCCGTTTGGGGACCACGATATATCGTGCAGTTTGCACAAATATAACTCGCTTTTTAAGGAGGCAATATGTTTTTGACTCGTTACTCAAATAACGATTGGAACCGATTTGTGAACCATTCAATTGACTTGTTTGATCGAATGGAAATTATTTTAAATGATTCTCGGTTCTCAAATACTTCTACCACATCATTTCCACCTCATAACATCCGTAAACGTGACAACTCATACTTACTTGAGATGGCAGTAGCTGGCTTTGGTAAAGATGAGATTTCAATCACTCGAGAAAAAGATTATTTGATTATTGAGGGCAAGAAAGACACAAAGGCTGATGATACAGATGGTTTTGTATATCGTGGCATCGCTAATCGTTCTTTCAAAAAAATGTTCACTCTCGGTGAGAATATGAAAATCATTGCGGCTGATATTAAAGATGGAATGCTTTATGTTGGTCTTGAACATGAAATTCCTGAAGAGGAAAAACCTCAGACCATTGAGATTGGTAAAAGTGCTGATGCAATGACAAAAGTGATTAACTCTGTCAAGAAGTTAGTAGCTTAATATGAACAGGGGTGGCCTTCGGGCCATCCCGATATAAAGGATACAAATGTCTGAAGAAGTACCTTCACTGTTTATACAAATTGGTGGACTTAAAGGTTTAAATACCGTAGTTAAAAAATTTTATCGTTATGCATATGCTGATGATCTTGTAGGTCATTATTTTGAAAACTTAGATATGGAATCAATGATTGACCACCAGATCAAATTTCTTCGTTTTGCACTTGGTGATGATATTGAATATACAGGCAGAAATCTTCAAACAGCACACAAAGGTCTAAATATATCAAATGAAGATTTCAATCGTATCGGTGAATTGCTTACTAAAGCATTAACTGATGCAGAAGTTGATGATGCAGCAATGGTTGATGTAATGGCTCTTGTTGAATCACAACGAGAAAATATAGTTAAGTCCTAATCACACTTAACACACAACACACACTTAGTAGGAGACAATATGACTTATTTCGACTTCCCAACCGCAATGAAGTCCGCACAATATCAAGAAATGCAAAGTTATTTCCGCAGTGAATACAAGCAAGATGCAGAGTGGGCATTCAACAACTGGCTCGAATCCCGAGTTTCAAATAAAAAAAAAGTATTTTCGAGTATCTCCGCAATATTTGGTATCTTGCCTTTCCTACGGAAAACCAGT